>Ga0209572_1001753_pt1 | contig 12952 bp, 9 predicted proteins | sample EBPBio232012_DNA_FD_185867 | JGI IMG/M metagenome (GOLD analysis project Ga0209572, IMG submission 185867) | Wastewater treatment Type I Accumulibacter community from EBPR Bioreactor in Madison, WI, USA - Reactor 1_1/23/2012_ DNA (SPAdes)... | ecosystem: Engineered > Bioreactor > EBPR >...
CTGGCCCATCCGGTGTTGATCAACCGCCCCATCGTGGTCACTGCCCAAGGCACGAAGCTCTGCCGCCCGTCGGAAGCGGTGCTGGACATCCTGCCGCAGCCGCAGCGCGGCGCCTTCAGCAAGGAAGACGGCGAGCCGGTGGTGGACGCGGCCGGAAACCGCATCGCCTGACGTAAGATCGGGCGCAGGATCCGTACCGCCTGCCAAGGAAGCCGCCCATGCCGCGCCCGCGCCGTTCGTTCTTCGCCTATGCCTCCGCCATGCTGGGCCTGCTCAGCCTGATGGCGGTGGCCTGCTTCCATTTCCCGGAACTGCTGACCAGCAAGGAGTTCCGCGCGGCGTACAACGAACAGTTCGCCCGCCACCTGCTGCTGGTGGGGCTGGCGGCGGCGTTCGCCATGGGCACCTGGGCCATCCTGCGCGACCGCAACAAGCGCATCGCGCTGGTCGGCGTGGGCAGCGCGACCCTGGCCGTGCTGCTGGGCGGCACCAACGTGCAGTTCGACGCCATCGGCAAGACCCCATACTCGCTGGGGCTGGACTGGTTCGTGATCTCGCTGTTCTTCTCGGCGCTGGTGTTCGTGCCGCTGGAGCACTACCTGGGCAAGCGCCGGATCTCGCCGCTGCGGCCGGGCTGGCGCACGGACGTGGCGTACTTCTTCATGAGCCATGTGCTGGTGCAGTTCATCCTGATCCTGGTGACCGCATCCACGTCCACCATCGCAGGGCTGGCCGCGTTCCCGGCCCTGAAGGACGCGATCCAGTCGTTGCCGGTCTGGGCGCAGTTCCTGATCGCCGTATTCGTGGCCGATCTGGCGCAGGCGCTGCTGCACCGCGCGTACCACAACATACCCTGGCTCTGGCGCTTCCACGCGGTCCACCATTCCAGCCGCGAGATGGACTGGCTGGCGGGTTCCCGCATCCATATCGTCGAGATCGTGCTGACCCGCAGCGCCGTGCTGCTGCCGCTGCTGGTGCTGGGCTTCTCCACGCCGGCGGTGAATGCCTACGTGATCCTGGTCGGCCTGCAGGCCGTGCTGGCGCACGCCAATCTCGGTATCCGCTTCGGCTGGCTGGAGTACCTGCTGGTGCTGCCGCGCTACCACCACTGGCACCACGCGCGGCACAAGGACTATCTGGACGTGAACTACGCCATCCACCTGCCGCTGGTGGACATGCTGATGGGCACCTTCAAGCTGCCGCCGAAGCAGGAAGACTGGCCCGGGGAATATGGCGTGATGAAGCTGGAGACGGTGCCGCGCGGCATACTGCGCCAGCATCTGATGCCGTTCCAGGGTGGACGGAAGTTCGACGAATATGTGGACTGAGCGACCGCGCTGCTGCCTATTGTAGGAGCGACGTAAGTCGCGACCGCACGCCATGGCAGCTGACAGCGCCATCTGGTGCGCTGCGCATCCGGCAGTGTCCATATTCAATCCAGGACCGATGCCACGCAGGGTCCGCGGTCGCGACTTACGTCGCTCCTACAGAGACAGCTCCGCTCACGTCCAGTCCGTCAGCCCCTCGCGGGCATAGACTTCCCTGAAGCTCGGCAGCGCCTTCATGCGCTGCGCGTGGGCATGCAACACCGGCCAGCGGTCGGTCGGCCTGGGCATGTTGCGTGACCAGCGCATCAGCATGGTCAGCAGGAAGTCGGCGGAGGAGCGCTGCGCGCCCAGCAGGTAAGGGCCGTGCGCCTCCAGATGGTCCGCGACCTGCTGCCACGCGCGTTCCAGCTTGAGTCGTGCATGCAGGCGGCTGGCCTCGGCGTTCTCCGGGCCCGCGATCTCGTCCGCATAGAACCACGCGCGGTACGCAGGCATCAGCGTGTTGGCGCAGAACAGCATCCAGCGGTAGTACTGCGCGCGCTGCGTGGTGGCCACCGCAGGCGCCAGCTCGGCGCGGGGATGCGTATCGGCCAGATGCATCAGGATGGCCGCGGTCTCGGTGATCACCTGCCCGTCCATCACCAGCGTGGGCACCACGCCGGCGGGATTGAGCTTCAGGTAGTCGTCGGACTTCTGGTCGCGCTTGTCGAAATCCAGTTCATGCAACTCGTGCGGGATACCGAGTTCGATCAGCAGCCAGTGGACGACCAGGCTGGCGGTGCTGCGGGAGTAGTAGAGCATGGTGGACATGTAGGGACCTCTGAAGTTTGAGCCCCTCTCCCTGCGGGAGAGGGGTTGGGGTGAGGGGCGATGCAAGTCCGGATGACTCAGGCATTCCGGCTCCGCTCGCCCCTCATCCGCCCTTCGGGCACCCCGTATCAAGTACGGGGCAAGCTCTTCTCCCGAAGGGAAAAGGAAACAGCGTCAGGCCACCACCACCGGAATCTTCCCGATCCGCGCCTGCCATTCCTTCGGCCCGGTCTGGTGGACCGAGGTCCCCTGCGAATCGACGGCCACGGTCACCGGCATGTCCTGCACGGTGAACTCGTAGATCGCCTCCATGCCCAGGTCGGCGAAGCCTACGACCTTCGCCGCCTTGATCGCCTTGGATACCAGGTAGGCCGCGCCGCCGACCGCCATCAGGTAGGCCGACTGGTGCTTCTTGATGGCTTCGATCGCCGCCGGGCCGCGCTCGGCCTTGCCGACCATGCCCAGCAGACCCGTCTGCGCCAGCACCTGCTCGGTGAACTTGTCCATGCGGGTGGCGGTGGTCGGACCGGCCGGGCCGACGACCTCGTCGCGCACCGGATCGACCGGGCCCACGTAGTAGATGAAGCGGCCCTTCAGGTCGACCGGCAGCGGCTCGCCCCTGTTGAGCATGTCGACCATGCGCTTGTGCGCGGCATCGCGGCCGGTCAGCAGCTTGCCGTTGAGCAGCAGGACTTCGCCCGGCTTCCAACTGGCCACGTCTTCGCGGGTCAGGGTGTCGAGGTCGACGCGACGGCCCTTGGAGGCGTCGTAGGTCAGCTCCGGCCAATCCTCCAGCGACGGCGGGTCCAGCATCACCGGGCCCCTGCCGTCGAGGGTGAAATGCGCATGGCGCGTGGCAGCGCAGTTCGGGATCATCGCTACCGGCAGGTTGGCCGCGTGGGTCGGGTAGTCCTTGACCTTGATATCGAGCACGGTGGTCAAGCCACCCAGGCCCTGCGCGCCGATGCCCAGCGCGTTGACCTTCTCGTACAACTCCAGGCGCAGCTCCTCGGCGCGGTTCGACGGACCGCGGGCCTGCAGGTCGGTGATGTCGATCGGCTCCATCAGCGACTCCTTCGCCAGCAGCATCGCCTTCTCCGCGGTGCCGCCGATGCCGATGCCGAGCATGCCCGGCGGACACCAGCCGGCGCCCATGGTCGGCACGGTCTTCAGCACCCAGTCGACGATGGAGTCGGACGGATTGAGCATCGCGAACTTCGATTTCGCTTCGGAACCGCCGCCCTTCGCGGCGACGATCACGTCGACGGTGTTGCCCGGCACGACCTTGACGTTGACCACGCCCGGCGTGTTGTCCTTCGTATTGGTGCGCTTGCCGGCCGGGTCGGCCAGCACGCTGGCGCGAAGCTTGTTGTCGGGATGGTTGTAGGCGCGGCGCACGCCTTCGTGGACCATGTCCTCCACGCCCATCGTGGCGTCGTCCCAGCGCACGTCCATGCCGATCTCGAGGAACACGGTGACGATGCCGGTGTCCTGGCAGATCGGACGGTGGCCTTCGGCGCACATGCGCGAATTGATCAGGATCTGGGCGATGGCGTCCTTCGCGGCCGGCGACTCCTCGCGCTCGTAGGCGGCGGCGAGGTTCTTGATGTAGTCCACCGGGTGGTAGTAGCTGATGTACTGCAGGGCATCGGCGATGGACTGGATGAGGTCTTCTTGCTTGATCGAGGTCATGGAGCGACGGGCGGCTGCCGGTGGGGTAGCGGGCGGAAGCGCCCATTTTAGGCCAAAGTGACGGCCCGCCCGGGTGTCACGGGCGGGCGCCCTCGCCCGTCTTTGGTCGCATGAACGCCGAAAACACCTTCGAAGCCCACCGTTCCCGCCTGTTCGGGCTGTCCTATCGCCTGCTGGGCAGCCGCAGCGACGCCGAGGATGTCGTCCAGGACACCTGGCTGCGCTGGCAGCAGGCCGACCGGACCGGCATCCGCGACCCCGAAGCCTGGCTGGTCACCGCCGCCACCCGACTGGGCATCGACCGCCTGCGCGCCGCACGGACGCAGCGCGAGCACTACACCGGACCGTGGCTGCCGCCCCCCTCGGAGATCGACGAATCGCCCTCGCCGGAGCAGTCGGCCGAGGTGGCCGAACAGGTCTCGCTGGCCTTCCTGGCCGTGCTGGAGCGGCTGGGTCCGGAGGAACGCGCGGCCTTCCTGCTGAAGGAGGCCTTCGACTACGACTACGCCCAGATCGCGCCCTTGCTGGGCCAGAGCGAGGCGAACTGCCGGCAGATGGTCCACCGCGCGCGCGAACGCGTGCAGGCGGGCCGGCCGCGCTTCGATGTTCCCCGCGAGAACCATCGCCGCCTGCTCGAGCGCTTCATGCAGGCCGCGCGGCGCGGCGACCAGCCCGTGATCGCCGCCCTGCTGCGCGAGGACGCGCAACTGGTTTCCGACGGCGGTGGCAAGGCCGTCGCGGTCATCCGCCCGCTGCTGGGTGCGATCCGTATCGCGCGGCTGTTCTGGGCCGCCTATCGACGACAGGATCCGGCCATCGACTGGCGCATGGGCACGGTGAACGGCGAGCCGGCGATCCTGCGCTACCGCGACGGCGTGCTGGCCGCGGTGATGGTGGCGGTGAGCGACGGCGAGCGCATCAGCGAGCTCTTCACCATCGCCAATCCCGACAAGTTGGGCACGGGTGTCACGGCGAAGGGCGGTGGCGCGTCCTGGTAGTGAAGGTGGCCATCGTGGCCGCCATTGAGGCACTGCCATGAGCCAGAAGTTCCATCGCGTCGACTACCCCAAGCACGTTCCCGACGCCTTCCGCGGCCTGTATGCCGTCAGCACCGCCGTCCATAACGGCGTGCTGGGGAAGGAATTCCTCGAACTCATCTTCCTGCGCGTCTCCCAGATCAACGGCTGCGCCTTCTGCATGGACATGCACGGCGGTGCGCTGCGCAAGGCCGGCATGGAGCCGCGCAAGCTGGACACCCTGGCCGGCTGGCGCGACAGCCGTTTCTTCGATGCCCGCGAGGGTGCCGCACTGGCCTGGGCAGAACAGCTGACCACCCTGCCCTCGGGAGCGCCCGCCGATGCGACCTACGAGGCACTGAAGGATCACTTCGATGAGTCCGGCATCGCCGAACTGACCATGGCGGTGGCCACGATCAACGCGTGGAACCGCCTGGGCGTGGGCATGCAGCCCATCCTGCCCTGACCCGGCACGCCGCCACGCGGCACAATGGGGGCCATGGAAACCCTGGTCCTCATCCTCGACCTGGTCGGCACGTTCGTGTTCGCGCTCAGCGGCGCCATGCTGGGCGTGCGGCGCCGACTGGACCTGTTCGGCGTCCTGGTGCTGTCGTTCGCCGCGGCGACGGCCGGCGGCATCACCCGTGACCTGCTGATCGGCGCCACGCCGCCGGCAGCGCTCAGCGACTGGCGCTATCCGGTCACCTCGCTGGCCGCCGGCGTGGTGACCTTCTTCCGCGCATCGCTGATCGAGAAGCTGCACCACCCGGTGCGGCTGTTCGATGCGATGGGCCTGGCCCTGTTCGCCGTCGCCGGCACGCAGAAGGCCCTGGAATACGGCATCGCGCCGCCGATGGCGGCCGCGATGGGCATGCTGACGGGCATCGGAGGGGGCATCGCCCGCGACGTGCTGCTGGCGCAGGTGCCGCTGGTGCTGCGCGCCGAGCTCTACGCCGTCGCTGCGCTGGCCGGTGCGCTGATCGTCGCCCTGGGCCACTGGCTGCAACTACCGCCTTTGCCCTGCGCGCTGGTGGGCGCCCTGGTGTGCTTCGGCCTGCGCATGGCCGCGATCACCTTCGGCTGGCATCTGCCGGTGGCCCTGCAGTCCGGCGGCGACGGCGAGCCACCCGGTCCGTTGCAGTGACGCCCGGGCCGCCTGCGCCCAAGCGTGCGCAGGGGCCGACGAACCGTGCGGCACGCGCCGGCGCATGGGCTTAGCATGGCGGCACCTGCGCCCATCCACGTCCGCCATGGCCATCGCCGCCTCACGTCCGCTCGACATGCCCCGCCAGCAGGCCTTCTGGCTACTGCACCTGGCCGGCTGGAGCGCGTACTTCGCGCAGGGCTGCCTGTACGCGGTCGCCCACGGCAAGCCGTCGGGCTACTGGGTGGTGCCGGCCACCGCCGCCACGATGGGTGCGCTGGTCACGCTGGGGCTGCGCTTCGTGCTGCGAAGTTACTGGAACCTGCCGCCGCGCAGACTGCTGGCGCTGATGATTCCGCTGGTGCTGGCCAGTTCGGCCGCCATCGACTTCGTCACCCGCGAAGCCCTGGTCGACTTCTGCGAGACCTGCAGGCCGACCACGCGACTGGAGTTCGTCGCCTACTCGCTGGGCTACATCTACGTGGTGCTGGCGTGGGTGGGCGCCTACATGGGGATCAAGTACTACCGCCAGCTGCAGGGCGAGACCGAGCGCGCGCTGGCCGCGCGCAGCATGGCCCACCAGGCGCAGCTGAAGATGCTGCGCTATCAGCTGAACCCGCACTTCCTGTTCAACACGCTCAACGCCATCTCCACGCTGATCCTGGACCGCGACAACGCCACCGCCAACCGCATGGTGCAGGGTCTGTCCTCGTTCCTGCGCCACTCGCTGGACAACGACCCGATGCAGCGGGTGACGCTGCGCCAGGAACTGGACGCGCTGACGCTGTACCTGGACATCGAGAAGATCCGCTTCGCCGAACGCCTGCGCATCGAGACCGCCATCGACGAGGATAGCTGGCGCGCCCTGTTGCCCAGCCTGCTGCTGCAGCCGCTGGTCGAGAACGCCATCAAGTACGCCGTCGCCAAACAGGTCGCCGGCGGCCTGCTGCGCATCGAGGCCGAACGCGACGGCGAGCAGCTGGTGCTGCGCGTGATCGACGACGGCCCCGGCTGCAGCGCCATCGAAGGCGACCAGCTGCCGCCCGGCAAGGGCGTGGGCCTGCGCAACACGCGCGAACGCCTGCACGTGCTGTACGGCGACACCGGCGGGTTCTCCGTGCGCAACCGCGAGCGCGGCATCGAGGTGACGCTGCGCCTGCCGTTCGAAACCTCGCAGACCCTGGGGGACTGACGCGTGGATGCCGCCGTTTCCGCACCGTTGCGCGCCATCGTCGTGGACGATGAGCCGCTGGCCCGCCGCGGCCTGGAGATCAGGCTTGCCGCCCATGCCGACGTGCAGATCGTCGGTTATTACGGCGACGGCGCTTCGGCCATCGGCGGGCTGCGCGAGCATCGCCCGGACTTGATGTTCCTGGACGTGCAGATGCCGGGCATGGACGGCTTCCAGACGCTGCGCGCGATCCCGGCCAACGAGATGCCGCTGGTGGTGTTCGTCACCGCCTACGACCACTATGCGATCCGGGCATTCGAAGCCTCGGCCACCGATTACCTGCTGAAACCGGTGGAGGACTCCCGCCTGGCGCAGGCGCTGGCACGGGTCCGCCAGGCACGCGCCCAGCGAGAGGCGAGCGGCCATTGCGCGCATCTGCTCGGCCTGCTGGGCGAACTCAGCGGCCGTCCGCCGCTGGACCTGGACGAAGCGCTGAAGCCCGACGCCTTGGACCTGCTGCGCCGCGAGGAGAAGCTCGCCGTGCGCGACGGTGGCCGCACCGTGCGCGTGGACCTGCACAGCATCCGCTGGATCGACGCGGCCGGCGATTACATGTGCATCCACACCGATGGCGATGGGCCGAACGGCAATACCCTGGTCCTGCGCGCCACCATGCGCGAACTCGAGAAGCAGCTGGACCCGCAGCGCTTCCCGCGCATCCACCGCTCCACCATCGTCAACGCGCGCCGCGTGGTGGAGATGCGCCCGCACACCAACGGCGAAAGCTTCCTGCGCCTGGACTGCGGCCAGGAACTGAAGCTGTCGCGCAGCCATCGCGACAAGCTGGCGGTGTTGCTGTAGGCGTGCGCGTGCCTCCTGTTGTGGGAGCGACGTAAGTCGCGATGACGGACCTTGATACTTCCATCGCGACTTACGTCGCTCCCACAGCAGCCGTGCTCATCGCGCGCAAGGCGCATTCTCCGTCCACGGTTCGCCGCACCGCATCCACCACTCGCCGCAAGGCCGCACCACGCATGACTTCCGGGCCATAACGCCGCTTACGACTGCGCGCATCGTGCGCACCGCCGACCACCACGCGGACCTGCACGATGAAACTCACCGAGGCCTCCCTGCGCAATCCCGCCGCCGTCGCGGTCGTGGTGGCGATGGTCTGCGCGTTCGGCCTGATGAGCCTGGGCAAGCTGCCGCTGCAGCTGTTCCCCGACATCGAACGCCCGCAGATGTCCATCCAGACCGGCTGGCGCGCCGCCTCGCCGCAGGAGATGGAATCGGAGATCGTCGAGCCGATCGAAACGGTGATGCAGGGCCTGCCCGGGCTGGAGGAGATGGCCTCCAACGTCAATGCCGGCAACAGCTTCATCAACCTGACCTTCGCCGTCGGCAGCGACATGGACGCGATGCTGGTGGAAGTGCTGTCGCGGATGAACCGCCTGCAGCCGCTGCCGCGCGACGCCACGCCGCCGGTCGTGCAGGCCGGCGCGGACAACGCCAACAACTCGCTGACCTACTTCTTCGTGCAGAAGCTGCCCGGCACGCGCGGCGACATCCTCGACTACCGGCAGTTCATCGAGGACCGCATCGTGCCGCGACTGACCTCGGTCGACGGCGTGGCCGGCGTGGACATCAATGGCGGTGCAGCGGAGGAGCTGACCATCACCCTGGACCTGGCGCGCGCCGCGGCGCTCGGCATCCAGATCCCGGAAGTCGCGGCCGTGGCCGCGCGCGCCACCGACGTGTCCGGCGGGGTGGTCGAAGCCGGCCGCCGCGAGTACGTGCTGCGCTTCGCAGGGCGCTACTCGCCCGACGCGCTGGGCAACCTGATCCTGGCCTGGCGCGATGGCCGCCCGGTACGACTGGCCGATGTCGCCACCGTCGAGGTCAAACGGCCCGAACAGCGCTTCTTCGCTTACCAGAACGGCAATCCCGCCATCGGCCTGCGCATCCTGCGCGAGAGCGGCGCCAACGTGCTCGACACACTGGACGACGTGAAGCAGGTCGTCGCCGACGTGCGCGAGCAGGAACTCAAGCCCCTGGGCCTGGACATCGCCCAGAGCTTCGACGCGTCGGTCTTCATCAACCGCGCGCTCGGCCTGCTGTCGGGCAGCCTGACCGCGGGCGTGCTGCTCGCCGTGGGCTGCCTGTGGTGGTTCCTGCGTGACGTTCGCGCCACAGCGCTGATCGCGTGCGCGATACCCATCTCGCTGCTCGCCACCTTCATCGTGCTGCAGCTGACCGGGCGCAGCCTCAACGTCATCTCGCTGGCCGGCCTCGCGTTCGCGGTGGGCATGGTGATGGACGCCGCCGTCGTGGTTGCGGAGAACATCGTGCGCCTGCGCGAGCAAGGCTTGTCGGCCACGCATGCGGCGCTGGAAGGCACGCGTCAGGTCGGCGTCGCATTGGTCGCGTCCACGCTGACGACGGTGGCGGTGTTCCTGCCGGTGATCTTCATGGAGGACGTGGAAGGCCAGCTCTTCGCCGATCTCGCCCTGACCATTTCCATCGCGGTGGGCATCTCGCTGCTGATCGCCGTCACCGTGTTGCCCGCAGCGGCCGGGAGCTGGCTGCGCACGCGCCCCGGCGAGGAGCGCCAGCACCGGTTCTGGTCGCGCCTCAGCGACTGGGCACTGAAGACCACCGAAGGCCGCGCGCGCCAGCTCGGCTGGGTCGGCGCGCTTGTCCTCGCGCCCGCCCTGCTCGCGGCCGTGCTGATGCCGCAGATCGACTACCTGCCGCCGGTGAAGCGTGCGGCCGTCGACGCCTTCTTCAACTTCCCGCCCGGCATGAGCCCGGAGCGGGTGAACCGCGAGATCGCCCCGGTCCTGCTGGAGCGCATGCGCCCCTACATGGACGGCGAGAAAGGTCCGCAGCTGAGCAACTGGTACCTCAACCTGTGGCCGGGCGGCGGCACGCTGGGCGCGCGCGTGGTGGACCCGGACGACATCGGCGAACTGGAGCGCATCGTGCGCGACGAGATCGTGGTCGGCTTCCCGGATACGCGCGCCTTCGCCAGCGAGGGCGAGCTGTTCGGCAGCTTCGGCGGCTCCGCGCGCGCCATCGCCATCCACCTGCAGCACAGCGATGGCGATGCGCTGGCGCGCGCCGCGGAGGCGGGACGCAACGCGCTGTCGGACCGTTTCGCCGGTGCCAACGTGCAGGCCTGGCCCAGCGCCGACGGCGGCACGCCGGAACTGCGCGTCAATCCCGACGACCGTCGCCTGGCCGAAATCGGCTGGCGGCGCCCGGAGCTCGGCACGGTGGTGCGCACGCTGGGCGACGGGCAATGGCTGGGCGAGCATTTCGATGGCGACCGGCGACTGGCGATCATCCTGCGCAGCGACGGCGAGGACGATATCGCGCGCCTGGGTGCTGCCCCGCTGGCCACGCCGCAGGGCGGCGTGCTGAGCCTGGCCGACCTGGCCCAGGTGGACACCGTGCTGGCGCCGAACCAGCTGCGCCGCATCGACCGTCGCCGCACGGTCACTCTCACCGTCGATCCGCCGGCCGCGATGTCGCTGGAAGAAGCGCTGGACATCGTCAACGACGAGATCGTGCCCAGCCTGCGCGACGCGCTGCCGCCCGACGCCGCCATCCGCATTTCCGGCAGCGCCGACCGGCTGGGCGAAGTGGTGCGCAGCATGGGCCTCAATTTCGTGATGGCGCTGGTGGTGCTGTTCATGCTGATGGCCGCGATGTTCCGCTCACTGCGCGACAGCGCCTTCGTCATGGCCACGCTGCCGATGGCGGTGCTGGGCGGCGTGGCAGGCCTGCGCGCGCTGGACCTGGCGGCTGGTCAGACGCTGGACCTGCTGTCGATGATCGGCTTCATCATGCTGCTGGGCATGGTGATCAACAACGCCATCCTGCTGGTCGCGCAGACGCGCGAAGCGCAGGCCGAAGGCGCCTCGCTGGACGACGCCCTGAAGCAGGCCCTGCAACAGCGCCTGCGCCCGATCCTGATCGCCGCGCTCACCGGCGTGCTGGGCGCGTTGCCGATGGCCATCAATCCCGGCCCCGGCGCGGTGATCTATCGCGGCCTGGCCGCCGTGTCGGTGGGCGGCGTGGCACTGAGCCTGCTGTTCACCGTGGTGCTGGTGCCGGCACTGCTGCGCCTGGCCGCTCGCCGCACACCCCCCGTCGCCGTGTCGTCGATGCACAGCGCACTGCCCCCCCACCCCGTTGCCTGATCCCTGCTCCGGAGAACGACATGCCCCTCTTGCACAAATCCCTCATCGCTCTCGCGCTGGCCGGCATCCTCGCCCTGCCCCTGCTCCGCCTGGATGCCGATGCCAGTGCCCCCGCCACCGAGGCGCCGCCCGCCATTGTCAGCGTCGCCCCGGCGGTGCGCACCGACTTCGCGCCACGCCACTGGGCGCCCGGCAGCATCATCAGCCGTCGGGACGCGCGCGTGGCCAGCGAGCTGGAAGGGCGCGTGCAGCAGGTCGCCGAAGTCGGCCAGCACGTACGCGCCGGACAGGCGCTGGCGGTGCTGGACGACACGGCGCTGCGCCTGCGCGAACGCGAGAGCGAGGCGGAGCTGGCCCGCATCCAGGCCCAGCTGGACCTCGCGGTGCGGCAGGAACAACGCTACGCACAACTGGCGGCCCAGCAGAACATCGCGCGCTCCCAGTACGAGCAGTTGCGGGCCGAACGCGACATGCTGGCGCAGGATCAGGCCCGCGCGCGGGCCCAGCTGGCCCAGATCCGGCACCAGCGCACGCAGATGGTGGTGCGCGCCCCCTTCGACGGCATCGTGGCCGAGCGCCACACGCAACAAGGCGAGTACCTGGTGACCGGCGCATCGGTGGCGCGGCTGGTGGACACGGCAGCACCCGAGGTGCGCGTGCGTGCGCCCGTGGAACTCGCACGTCATCTGGGCCAGGGCACGACGGTACGCGTGCGCAGCGCCGACGGCGAGCGCGACTACCCCGTCAGTGCGCTGGTACCCGTGGGCGACGAGGCGTCGCGGCAGCTGGAACTGCGCGTCGTCCTGGACGACCTGCAGGCACCGGTGGGCACGGCCGTGGACGTGGGCCTGCCCAGCGCGGAGGCCCGCAGCGTCGTGGCCGTACCGCGCGATGCGGTGATCCTGCGCCGCGAGGGCGACTTCGTGCTGCGCGTGGACCCTGCCGGCAAGGCCGAACGGCTGGCGGTTAAGACCGGCGCCGCCGTGGACGATCTGGTCGAAGTCAGTGGCGACGTACGCGCCGGCGACCGCCTGATCGTGCGCGGCGGCGAACGCGTCGAACCGGGCCAGGCGGTGTCCGTGCAGCCGCTGGCGGTCGCGCTCGCCGCGCGCTGACGCGGGCGTCAGCGCTCGATGCTGCGGGGTCCGCGGGCGCTGCGGGGACGTTGCGGCGCGCGCCCCTCATCGGCAACGCGCAGTACCGGAATCGTGGCCGCAGGCAGGGCGGACTCGGCACGTCCGGGAATGAGCGGCTGCGAGCCGTTCGTGCGAACGAGGAAGCGCGCAGGATCCAGGAGCTTCGCCGCATCGACGCAATCCAGGAACGGATAGTGTCTCCCCGTGGACGGGTCCGTCAGTCGCGACGGCGAAAGCTGCAGGACCGCCATGCGTTGTGCGGGCGTGGCCAGCGGTGCCGCCTGATGCAGGGCCGCTGCGCACGCGGCGACCATCGGCGCGGCCTGCGAGGTGCCGCCGTAGGACGAGATGCCGCCGTTCAAGCCGGCCGACCGGACGAACGCACCCGCGGCGAACAGCGCCGTCGTCGTGCTCCGGTTGCTGAAGCAGGTCGGTTGCCGCGGCGACCGC
>Ga0209572_1001754_pt1 | contig 12937 bp, 13 predicted proteins | sample EBPBio232012_DNA_FD_185867 | JGI IMG/M metagenome (GOLD analysis project Ga0209572, IMG submission 185867) | Wastewater treatment Type I Accumulibacter community from EBPR Bioreactor in Madison, WI, USA - Reactor 1_1/23/2012_ DNA (SPAdes)... | ecosystem: Engineered > Bioreactor > EBPR >...
GCCTCGAGACGTCGAGAAATCGACCACTTTCGCATTGAAATCGATCAAAACGGGCATAGCAGTTTCATGTCGCGAGATTCGTGCGCTCAGCGGGCTTCGCTGCGCCGGTTTTGAACACCATCCCTAGCTCGCGCGAGCCGTACACCGCCGAGCTGGCCACCAGCCCCAGGATGGCCAGGCCGCTGACGCCGAGCACGCGGGTGATCGTCGAGGCCGGCTGGCTGGCCACCACCCAGGCGCTGACCAGCAGGGCCACCGCCCCCACCAGCATTTGAAACCAGAAACTCAGCGGCAGGCTGTTGATCGGGCGCACGGCCTGGGGGCGCACGCCGACGGCGATCTCGCCGCTATCGGGCGTCATCACGCGCAGCCAGACCCGGTCCTGGCTCGCCAAGGCCACCAGTTGGTCCTGGCGCCGGTAGAACTCGCGCCGTTCCGTGTAGGTGGTGAACACGTCCGGCTCCTCGGTCAGGTCGAGCGCGCCGACCTTCAGCGCGCCGTCCAGGGACTGGGTGCCCAGGGCCACCAGGCGGGCGTCGCGGGGCACGCCCGCCTCCTGGGCGGGTCCACGCACCTGCACGATCTGCAGCCCGTCCTCGCCCCGCTTGGACGGCTCCAGGCTCAGCCCCAGCCAGGGGCCGCTGGTCAGCAAGGCGATGCAGCCGGCCCAGGTCAGCAGCACCAGCAGCAGGGCGACCGGCACGGCCAGGCGCGTGACCAGGCTGCGGGTGGCGGGCCGCGAGGGGTCGAGCGAAGGGGGAAATTCGGGCAGCGTGGAGGTCACGGTCGATTCGGCGAGAATGCGGCGGTGATTCTGCGTCATACCTTCACCCCCCACAACAACACGCGGCTGGCGCACCTGTGCGGCCCGATGGACGAACACCTGCGCACCGTGGAGACCGGTCTGCGGGTGGCCATCGCGCACCGGCACGAGCAGTTCAAGATCGACGGCCCGAAGAAAGCCGCCGAGCGTGCCCTGACCCTGCTGCAGGCGCTCTACGAGCTGGCCGACCGCCCGATCCAGGCCGAAACGGTGCAGCTGATGCTGGCCGGCGACGGCGAGCAGCCCGCGGAAGACGCCGACGGCGCCCCGCTGCTGCGCACCCGGCGCAACGACCTGAAGGCGCGCACGCCGGGCCAGAGCGTGTACCTGGACAACATCGCCCACCACGACATCACCTTCGGCATCGGTCCGGCCGGCACCGGCAAGACTTTCCTGGCCGTGGCCTGCGCCGTCGATGCGCTGGAGCGCCAGGCGGTGCAGCGCATCGTGCTGACGCGCCCGGCCGTCGAGGCCGGCGAGCGCCTGGGCTTTCTGCCCGGCGATCTGACGCAGAAGGTCGACCCGTACCTGCGCCCGCTGTACGACGCGCTGTACGACCTGATGGGCTTTGACCGCGTGACCAAGGCCTTCGAGCGCAACCAGCTCGAAATCGCCCCGCTGGCCTTCATGCGCGGGCGCACGCTGAACCACGCCTTCGTAATCCTCGACGAGGCGCAGAACACCACCCCGGAGCAGATGAAAATGTTCCTGACCCGCATCGGCTTCGGCGCCCGCGCCGTGGTGACCGGCGACGTGAGCCAGATCGACCTGCCGAAAGGCGCCACCAGCGGCCTGATCGACGCCGAGCGGGTGCTCAAGCGCGTCAAGGGCCTGGCCTTCACCCGTTTCACCTCGGCCGACGTGGTGCGCCACCCGCTGGTGGCGCGCATCGTCGACGCCTACGACGCGGTCGGCAAGGGCGGTCGGGCCCGCGCCGCCGCCGCCCATTGAAGCCCACGGCCATGGCCGCCGCCGATCTGCGCCTGTCCCTACAGTTCGCCCGCTTCGAGGGCGTCGCCGAGCACCGCCAGGCCCTGCCGCGCGCCCAGGTGCTGCGCTGGTTGCGGCGCGCGCTGCAAGGCGATGTGCGGGCCGCCGAGCTGACGGTGCGCGTGGTCGATGCCGAGGAGGGCCAGCGCCTGAACCGCGAGTTCCGCGCCAAGGACTACGCCACCAACGTGCTGACCTTCGACTACAGCGGCGCGCCGGTGGTGGTGGCCGACCTGCTGCTGTGCGCCCCGGTGGTGGCGCGCGAGGCGCGCGATCTGGGCCTGCCCCTGGGCGCGCACTACGCGCACCTGCTGGTGCACGGCGCCCTGCACGCCCAGGGCTTCGACCACGAGACCAGCGAGGCCGACGCCGAGGCCATGGAGGCCCTGGAAACCGCCGTCCTGGTCGGCCTGGGCTTTGACGACCCGTACCGGCCGCACTGAACCCGGGTTTTGGTCAAAAACCCGCTTGGCCGGCGTCAAATAAGCCAGCTTAGCTATCAAATAAATAGCAAAACACCGGTGTCGGCGATTTTGCACTCAAAACCCGGATCAGCCGGCGCCCAGCTTGGGCCAAGCGCTACGACATTCGAAGCGGAATGGTGACCGGCCCGTCGTTCACCAGGTGCACCTGCATGTCGGCGCCAAACTCGCCCGTGGCCACCCGCGGGTGGGCGCGCCGCGCCGCGGCCACGAAATGCGCGTACAGCCGCTGGCCCAGCTCGGGCGGCGCGGCACCGGTGAAACTGGGGCGGTTGCCGCCGCTCACGTCGGCGGCCAGGGTGAACTGGCTGACCACCAGCAGGCCACCGCCGACGTCCACCACGCTGCGGTTCATCTTGCCGGCCGCGTCGGCAAAAATGCGCAGCTTCAGCAGCTTGGCCAGCAGCCGTTCGGCCAGCGCCTCGTCGTCGCCCGGCTCGGCGCACAGCAGCACCAGCAGGCCGGCGTCGATGGCGCCGATCACCTCGCCGCGCACCCGCACGCTGGCCTGGCTGACGCGCTGGATCAGGGCTTGCATGGCGTTCAGTGCGCGTGCGGGCCGGCCGGAACCACCGGCTCGCTCAGGTCGGCGGTCAGCGGCTCGACGCCGATCGGCAGCATCTGGATGCCCGCGTGCAAACCGGGCACGGCCTCGATCAGCGCGCGCTCCAGCCGTTCGCGCACCCGCTCGGCCTCGCCCAGGGTCCAGTGGCCGGGCATGTGGATGTGCAGGCTGACAAAGCGGCGCTGACCGGCTTTGCGGGTCAAAACGTGGTCAAAACGCAACACACCGCCGCCGTGCTCAGCGGCGGCGAAACCCGCCAGCACGGCGTCGATGCGCGCCTGCACCTCGGGCTCCACCGCCATGTCCATCAGGCCCTGGACCGAACGCCAGATCATCCGCCCGCCCTCGCGGACGATGTTCAGCGCCACGGCCACGGCCACCAGCGGGTCCAGCCAGGCCCAGCCCGTCACCCCCACCAGCAGCAGCCCCGCCACCACGCCGACCGAGGTCCAGACGTCGGTGAACAGGTGGCGCGCGTCGGCCTCCAGCGCGATCGAATGGTGGCGGCGCGCGGCGCCCAGCATCACCCAGGCCAGCAGGCCGTTCAGTGCCGAGCTGACGACCGACAGCGCCAGCCCCCAGCCGACCTGCTCCAGCGGCTGCGGCGCCCAGAAGCGCGGCAGCGCCGCCCAGATGATGGCGCCGGCCGCGCCCAGAATCAGCACGCCCTCGAAGCCGGAGGAAAAGTACTCGGCCTTGTCGTGGCCGAACGGGTGCTCGTCGTCGGCCGGGCGCGCCGCCACCGTCACCATCAGCAAGCCGAAGGTGGCGCCGGCCAGGTTGACGAAGGATTCCATGGCGTCCGACAACAGCCCGACCGAGCCGGTCATCCACCAGGCGCCGGTTTTCAGCACGATGGTGAGCAGGGCCACCACCACCGAGGTCGCCATCAGGCGGCGCGGCGTCAGCCAGGAATGCGAGACCGTGTTCGTCATGCCCGGATTGTCGCCAAAGTCGCCCCGCCCCTCCGAGCCCGCGGGCACATTTCACGCCGGGCTAAGCCAGGGCCATGGCGCCGTCACGAAACAGGGCCAGAATACGGGTTTTCCCGATATGAACCGTGCCCAGCGCACGGCACAGGCCCATGGATCAGCATTACCTTCGTCCGCTGTTCGAGCCCCAGTCCATCGTGCTCTTCACCGGCCCGCAGGATGCGCCCGAGCGGCAGACACCGCAGGCGCGCGCGCTGCTGGCGCACATGGCCGAGCAACCCTTCAAGGGCCACGTGCAGCCGCTGGACGTGCACACCACCGGCACGCTGGGCGATCTGGCCCAGGCCCGCGCCGACCTGGCCATCATCGCCCTGCCCCAGGAAGAGATCATCCCCGCGCTGGAGCTGGCCGGCCGCATCCGCGTGAAAGCCGCCCTGGTGCTCTCCAGCGGCATCGCCGAGCCGCTGGCCCGGCAGATGCACCGCGTGGCACGGCGCCACGGCTTCTGGCTGCTGGGGCCCAACAGCCAGGGCTTTCAACGCCCCACCCAGCAGCTCAACGCCAGCGTGGCCGGCCCCCTGGCCACGCAGGGCCAGCTGGCGCTGGTGTCGCAGTCCGGCGCCCTGACGGCGGCCATCCTGGACTGGGCGCGGCAGAACCGGGTCGGGTTTTCCACCGTCATCTCGCTCGGGCCCAACACCCAGGTCGGCATGGGCGGGGTGCTCGACTTCCTGGCCAACGACCGCCACACCTTGGGCATCGTGGTGTACATGGAAGGCATCACCAACGCCCGGCGCTTCACCAGCGCCCTGCGCGCGGCCGCCAACGCCAAGCCGGTGGTGGTGCTGAAGGCCGGCCGGCGGCCGGACGGCACCGTCGCCGCGCACACCCATTCGGGCGCCATCGTCGGCAGCGACGAGGTGTTTGGCGCCGTGCTGCGGCGAGCCGGCGCGGTGCGCGTGCGCTCCTTCGTCGAGCTGTTCTCGGCCGCCAAATGCCTGGCCTCGCGCTACCGGCCGGTCGGCCCGCGCCTGGGCGTCATCACCAACGGCGGCGGCCCCGGCGTGCTGGCGGCCGACTACGTCAATGAACTGGGCCTGCAACTGGGCACCCTGTCCGAGGACAACCGCGCCAAGCTGGCGCCCCAGCTACCGCCCGGCGCCACGCTGGACAACCTGATCGACCTGGGCGAGGACGCCACGCCCGAGCACTACCGCGCCGCCCTCGTAGTAGCGGTGCACGACAAACGCCTGGACGGCGTGCTGGCCATCTACTCGCCCAAGTTCGACGGCCAGCCCGACGCCGTGGCGCACGAGTTGGCCCGGGTGCGCCCCAGCATGTCCAAGCCGCTGGTGGCCTGTTGGATGGGCGACGCCACCGTCGGCCAGGCGCGCCACCTGCTGGCCGAGGAACGCATCCCCACCTTCCGCACGCCCGAGGCGGCGGTGGGCGCCTTTGGCAACATCGCCAGCTTCTACCAGGCCCAGCAACTGCTGCTGCAGACGCCGCCGCCGCTGACCCACCTGAACGCGCCCGACGTGGACGGCGCGCGCCTGCTGATCGAAACCGTGCTGACCGAGCGCCGCCAGGTGCTGACCGAGATGGAATCCAAGGCCCTGCTGGCGGCCTTCCACATCCCCGTCACCCAGACGCTGCTGGCGCGCACGGCCAACGAAGCCATGCTGATTGCCAGCCAAATCGGCTTTCCGGTGGCGCTGAAGATCGACTCGCCCGACATCAGCCACAAGAGCGATGTCGGCGGCGTGGCCCTGAACGTGATGAACGCCACCGCCGTGCGCGACATCTGGCAGGACATGATGGAGGCGGTGCGCGCCAAGCAACCCGGCGCGCGCATCAACGGCATCACCGTGCAGGCCATGGCGCGCAAGAAGCGCGGGCGCGAGCTGTACATCGGCGTGATGACCGACGATCCCTTCGGCCCCATCATCACTTTCGGCGCCGGCGGCACCATGGTCGAGCTGATGAACGACCAGGCACTGGAGCTGCCGCCGTTGAACCAATTCCTGGCGCGGCGCCTGATCGAGCGCTCGCGCGTGCACCAGACGCTGGGCGACTGGCACGGCGCGGCGCCGGTGCACCGGGCGGCGCTGGAGCAGGTGCTGCTGCGCGTGTCCGAAATGGTGTGCGAGCTGCCGCAGCTGCGCGAGATGGACATCAACCCCATCATCGTCGACGAGCACGGCGTGGTGGCGGTGGACGCGCGCATCGTGGTCGGCGCGGCCGCGCAGACCTCGCCGGGGCGCGCCGGCCACTACGGGCACCTGGCCATCCTGCCCTACCCGCAGCGCCACGAGCAGATCTGGCCGCTGCGCGGCGGCGGCGAGTACACGCTGCGCCCGATCCACCCCGACGACGCGCAAATGCTGCAGCAGATGATGAAGCGCCTGTCGCCGGAAAGCCGCTACTTCCGCTTTGTCTCCAGCATGGCCGAACTGCCGCCGGCCATGCTCTCGCGCTTTACCCTGATCGACTACGACCGCGAAATGGCGCTGTGCGCCGTGGTGGTGGAGGAGGAAGCCGACAGCGAAGGCCAGAAGATCGAGAAGGAACGCATCATCGGCGTGTCGCGCTACATCACCAACCCGGACCAGAGCAGTTGCGAGTTCTCGCTGGTGGTCGACGACGCTTATGGCGGCCAGGGCCTGGGCACGCGGCTGATGCTCAGCATCATGGACGTGGCGCGCGAGAAGGGCCTGCAAGAAATCATCGGCCTGGTGCTGACGCACAACAACGGCATGCTGAAACTGATGCGCAGCCTGGGCTTCGAGGTCAAGGCCTACGCTGATGACCCGGATTTCCGACTGGTCACGCACCCACTTTGATTGCTACTATTTATATAGCTACTCAGGATTATTCCACGCCGGCCAAGGCCGGTTTTGATTCAGAATCCAGGTTCAGCCAGGCAATTGCAGCGCCAACGTCGAGGTGCCGGTGGCCACCACCTGGCCGTCCTCGGCGCGCGCCAGACGGGCGTGCGTGAAGGCCAGTTGCCGGCCTCGCCGCTCCACCTCGCCCGTGGCCAGGTAGCGCCCGCGCGGCGCCGGGCGCAGGAAGGCGGTGTTCAAGTTCACCGTGGCGCATGAGCTGCCGATGGGCATGTGCGCCAGCGTGGCGAAGGCCATGGCGAAATCCAGCATCGCCGTCAGCGCACCGCCCTGAATCACCCCCGCGCCCTGCAGAAACAGCGGCTCGGGCACGAACGCCAAGGTCACCGTGCCGGCCTGGGCATCGGCCGCCAGCAGCTCGGTGCCCAGGGCGCAGGCCATCGGGTTGGCGTCAAACGGGATCGGACGCCCCCCGCCCGCCAGAAACCGATGGATCAGGGCTTGGTCGGGGTTGGAGAATTCAGGGACGGGCAGCTTCATGGTCCGGAGATGGTAGCCAGTCCGCCCTTCGGAGCATGGGTTTTTTCGGTGGCTTGCGGCAAATCGGCCGCGTCAACCGAGGTTCGTGTCGCAGTCCAGGCCGTCCCGCGCCTCGCGCAACGGCCCCATCAGCCGCTTCACCTCCAGGTGCGTCGGATGCTGCTGATAGGCCTCCAGGGCTCGCGCATCGGAGAATTCCGCGTACAGCATCAGGTCGACCGTGGCGTCCCACCCCGATTGGCGCGCCAACACCTCGTAGCGCAGGGTTCCCGGCACGATGTCCGCACAGCGGTCCAGCAGCCGCCTGGCCTTGAGCACATTGGTCTGGCGATCAGCGCCTTCGGCGTGTGCCTTGAATTTCCAGAAAACAATGTGCTTGATCATGACGGAGCCCTCCCATCGCCTCGCAGGCAAGCCAGGTGCATCGATTCACTCAAAGCTGAGCTTTCTTTCCACCACCAGCCGCTCCCATTTGGCCTGCTCGGCTTTGATTTGCGCCGTGAATTGCTCGGGCGTGTTGGCGACTGGAACCACGCCTTGCTCTTGAAGGCGTTGCACAAAGGCCGGCTCCGTCACGATTTTCCGGACCTCGGACTGCATTTTGTCGACGATGTTCTTGGGCGTTCCGGCGGGTGCCAGCAGGCCGACCCAGGAGTTGACCTGGAAATCCGGGAAACCACTTTCGGCCATGGTCGGCACCTGGGCCAGGGCCGGCGCCCGCTTGGCCCCGGTCTGGGCGATGGCCTGCAGCTTGTGGGCCTGAATATGCGGCAGCACGGCCGAGGCCGAGAAGAACGCCATTTCCACCTGCCCACCCATCAAGTCCTGTATCGCCGGGCCGCCCCCGCGGTAGGCGACGTGGGTGATCGAGGTGTTCGTCACCGACTTGAACAGCTCGGCCGTCAAATGGCCGCTGGAACCGGGTCCGACGCTGGCGTAGTTGTACTTGTCCGGATGGGCCTTCAGCAGTTTGACCAAGCTTTTCGGGTCTTTCGCGGGCAGGCCTGGCGACGCCACCAGAATCAGCGGATTGCTGACAACCTGCGTCACCGGCTGAAAATCCTTGTGGATATCGAAGCGCAGCTTGGGATAGGCAATCGGGAAGGTGGCGAAGTTGTCGAACACCAGCATGAAGGTATGCCCGTCAGGCTCGGACCTTGCCACCTCGGCGGCGCCAATGGTGCCACCAGCGCCCCCCTTGTTGTCAATGATCACGGGCTGACCCAGCACCGATTGCAGCTGCGGCTGAATTTGGCGCGCCACCTGGTCCACGAAGCCACCGGGCGGAAAAACCACCACCAGCCGAACGGTTTTTGAGGGCCACGCCTGCGCCAGGCAGACATTGGCGGCGAGCAGCATCGCGGCGCCCAGCGCCACGGATTTTTTTGAAAGCAAGTTCATGACCCAACCTTCCTGAACATCAGCGCTCGAAATGAGCCGGAATTTGCGCGTCGACATTGACCCATACGCTCTTGACGTTGGTGTATTCGCGCATGGCCTCGAAGCCCATCTCCCGCCCATAACCGCTTCGGCCCACGCCGCCAAAAGGTGAGCCAGGGTTGACCCGCTTGTAGCTGTTGATCCAGACCATGCCGGCACTCAGATCGCGGGCAAATTTGTGCGCCCGCTGCAGACCGCCCGTCCACAGCCCACTGCCGAGGCCGTAGTCGGTGGAGTTGGCGATTTGCAGCGCCTCCTCATCCGACTTGAAGGTCAGCACGGTGACAAAGGGCCCAAACACCTCTTCCTGCGCCACCCGGTCCTTGAAGGAAGCGGCTTGCACCACCGTGGGCTCGACGTAGCACCCGGCGGCCAGCTCCCCGCCGGGAGATTGGCCGCCGGCCAGCAATTGGCCGCCCTCCGCCTGCGCGATACCCACGTAGTCCAGCACGCGGTCGCGGTGCTGGCTGCTGGTGAGGGGCCCCATTTCCGTGGCTTCATCCAGGGGATTGCCGAGCCGAATCGAACGGGCCAGCGGCAGGAATTTGTCGAGAAACTCATCCGCGATGCGCTCGTGCAGCATGAGCCGGGAACCCGCGATGCAGGCCTGACCCTGGTTGTGGAAGATGGCCCAGGCACTGCCATTCACCGCGGCTTGAAGATTGGCGTCGTCGAACACGATGTTCGGCCCTTTTCCGCCCAGCTCGAGATGCACTTTTTTCAGGTTGCCGGCGCTCGCGTTGACGATGCGCCGTCCGGTCGCGGTGCTCCCGGTGAAGGACACCTTGGCGATCTCGGGGTGCTCGGCGATGTACTGGCCCGCCACCGCGCCCAGGCCTGGAACGATATTGACCACCCCATCCGGCACGCCCGCGATGGACATCAATTCGGCGATCCGCAAGGAGGTCAACGGGGTGATTTCCGCCGGTTTCATCACGATGCAGTTGCCGGCCGCGAGCGCGGGTGCCATCTTCCAACCCGTGAACATGAGCGGAAAGTTCCAGGGAACCACCTGGCCCACAATGCCCACGGGTTCATGCAGCGTGTAGTTCAAAAAGCCGGCTTCGACCGGAATGGTGTCGCCCTGGAATTTGTCGGCCATGCCACCAAAGTAGCGAAAGCAGGCGGCGGTTCGAGGCACATCGAGCCGGCGCGAGTCGCGCAAGGGGTGCCCGGTGTCCAGCGACTCCAGGCGAGCCAGCTCCTCCGCGTGCGCCTCGATCAAATCCGCCACCTTCAGCAGGATGCGCCCGCGTTCGGCGGCGGCCATGCGGCTCCAGCGGGGAAACGCCCGTCGGGCCGCGGCCACGGCCCGATCGATGTCGGCGTGCCCGGCCATGGCCACGGCCACGATCGGAGAGTTGTCGTGGGGATTGACGCTGATCAGCGTTTCACCCGATGCCGCGTCCACGAATTGCCCATCGATGAACAGTTGATGGCGAATCGAGGAAGTCAGATCGGAAGCACGGGGGGTCATAACTGCATTCATGGTGAATTTCCTATGCGGACAGTCCGCTGATCAATCAAGCCGAGAAAGCCCGGCACTCAGGTCGAAATCGGTTGGCGCCATCGCACCCGCGTTGCTGTAGGTCAGCGACGGCACCTCGCTCGGCCGGCCCGGTCTTGCGGCTTGTCCGCGACCGCGGGCCTTGAGCGCCCGAGACGAGTCACTTGTTTTGGCCTCGGACATGCGCAATTCTCCAAATATTCGAACATTTGAATATAAGTACAAACCCTAAACAGGATTTGCATGGGGTGCGCCTTGTTCGGTGGGCCGATCCGCGGGCTGCGCGACCACAATGCCGGTGTCCGGCGGCATTCGGCTCGCGCCCTGGCGTTTGGGGAAGCAGGGAAGGGGCAACAGCGCCGGCCCGTGCCGGCTTGCCGCGCCTGGCGCCGGCTGCGCATACAGGGCAGGTCTTTCAGCCGCTCCGCCGCGGCCTGGAGCGCCCTCCCAGCCAACGGTTCGAAGGCCATGGTGGGCGCGAGGGCCCACCTACTGGCCGCGGCCAACGTGCGGCACCAGCTCATCGCAGTCCACCAGGACCGCGTCAGGGCCTACTTCCAGGCATCCGTCGCCCGTCAGCGCGGCGCAGACGACTTCAGCGTATCCGTGGCCGCGTTTTCCTACCTGTGGGTGCGTTCTTCGCGGAGAAGAAGACGGGGTGCAGCGAGTCCACCCCGAGGATCACTCACTTTTCATCCAGCAGATCGCGCGCCACGATCTCCTTCATGATCTCCGACGTGCCGGCGTAAATGCGCTCGATGCGCGCGTCGGTGTAGGCGCGGGCCACCGGGTATTCGGCCATGTAACCGTAGCCGCCGAACAGCTGCAGGCAGTGGTCGGCCACGCGCCCCAACAGCTCGCTGTGCCACAGCTTGCCGGCCGCGGCCCCGGCGGCGTCCAGCGCGCCGGCCAGGTGGCGGGCGATGAGCTGGTCGCAATAGGCGCGCCCGGCCGCCAGATCGGCGCTCACCCCGGCCAGCACGAAGCGGGTGTTCTGAAAATCGGCCACGCGCTGGCGGAACGCGCGGCGCTCCTTCACATAGGCCACGGTCCAGTCCAGCACGGCCTCGGCGCGCGCCTGGCATTGCACGCTGACCAGCAGGCGCTCCTGGGCGAGCTTTTGCATCAGGTACTTGAAACCCTGGCCTTCCTCGCCCAGCAGGTGGCTGGCCGGCACCCGCACATCGTCAAAGAACAGCTCGGCCGTGTCCTGCGCGTGCTGGCCGATCTTGCGCAGGTTGCGCCCGCGCGAGAAGCCGGGCATGTCGCCCTCCACCACCAGCAGCGACACGCCGCGCGCGCCCAGCTCCGGCTCGGTCTTGCAGGCCACCACGATGACATCAGCGTTGTGGCCGTTGGTGATGAAGGTCTTCTGGCCGCTCAGCACGTAGTGCTCGCCCTCGCGGCGCGCCTGCGTGCGGATGGCCGCCACGTCGCTGCCGGTGCCCGGCTCGGTCATGGCGATGGCGGCGATGCGTTCGCCGCGCACCATGGCCGGCAGCAGCGCCTGCCGCAACGCGGGCGTGCCGTGCGCCACCAGGTACGGCGCCACGATCACCGAATGCAGCGAAAACCCCGGCCCGGTGGCGCCGATGCGCCCCAGCTCCTCGCCGACGATGAAGTCGCAGAGCAGGTCGGCGCCCGGTCCGCCCAGCGCTTCGGGCAGCCAGCAGCACAGCAGGCCCGTCGCGCCGGCCAGGCGCCACAACTCGCGCGGCACGCCGTGCGCCTGCTCCCACCCGGCGTGGTGCGGCAACACCTCGCGTTCGCAAAAGCGCCGCACCTGGGTGCGAAAGGCCTCGTGCTCGGCCGTGAACAAGGTGCGGGCGGTGGGCTGCATGGGTGCACTGTGGGGCGAAAACCCTGTCGGCCTCACGCCGAGGCGACACTCACCGCCGGGGCCGCCAGCGTGCCGGCCGATGGCGGCGTTGCTCCGGCCTCGAACTGGATCGTCGCCAGGCCACGGTCGAGGTGGCTGTCCAACTCGGCCAGCATCGCTTCCAGGCTGTCCCCGACGGCGCATTCGAGAAAATGGCGGTGGTTGTCCTCGAAGTCCGGCTTCGGCGCGTGCGCGATCTGGCAGATGGCGAAACCCAGTTGAATCTTTTGCGTCATCTGCTGCCAGAAGCTGGGCATCAGGTGGTTGCCGCAGCGCTCGTACACCAGCCCATGAAAATGCGCCTCGGCGCGGATTTCCCGGGCCAGGTCGTCGCTTGCGACGGCCTCGATCATCTGCTCGAAACGCTGCCTCAACTCATCCTTGAAAGCGGCATCCCGGTGCGGCCAGAGGCGCGTGTAGGCCTGTTTTTCCATGACCCTGCGCATCTCGTACACGTCGCGCAGCACGTCGGCGTTGACCTCGGTGACGAAGGTGCCGGCGTAGGGACGGTTGGTGGCCAACCCGTTCTCGATCAGCTCACGGATGGCCTCGCGCAGCAGGCCCCGGCTGACGGCCAGATCCGCGGCCAGCCGGCTTTCGATCAACTGCGTACCCTGGGGAATGAGCCCTGACAGGATGGCGCGACGCAGCGTCTCGGCGACCTGGTCGCGCCGAGTCGAGGTCGGTACGGGCTCAAACTTCGGGATGCTGCTCATGGTGGTATCCCGATTGTCGTTCAGAAGGCCGCCGCCTGAGTGCCTCAGACACGCCGCGCAAATCGGCGCTCGAGGCGAGAGGCCAGGTACGACCCAGGGTAGATGAGCAGAAAGTAGATCAGGCCCACCGCGGTCAGGATTTCCAGTGGCCGATAGAACGCCGCCGACAAGGCGCGGCCCTGGTACATCAGCTCCTGCACGGCGATCACCGAGGCGA
>Ga0209572_1001758_pt1 | contig 12916 bp, 11 predicted proteins | sample EBPBio232012_DNA_FD_185867 | JGI IMG/M metagenome (GOLD analysis project Ga0209572, IMG submission 185867) | Wastewater treatment Type I Accumulibacter community from EBPR Bioreactor in Madison, WI, USA - Reactor 1_1/23/2012_ DNA (SPAdes)... | ecosystem: Engineered > Bioreactor > EBPR >...
GGAATTTTCAATGAAAATGAAGAAGGCATTGCCGGTGGAATTATACAGTTAGGCAATTACACTGCTGTTACAGATGAGAATGGTTATTGGCAAGCGATAGTTCCTTCCAGCACTTACTATATCTATTACTGCGCAGGTGGTGGAAATATTATTACGGTTCCTTCAGGCAATCCAAGCAGCGGTACCAATGGAGGTTGTGCTAACTATTATGGTGTTTCATCTAGCGCAGCAGATGGAAACTGTACTTACAACTTTGGTGTTCAATTGGTCTCTTTCAATGTTTGTGGTACCGTGTTCTTTGATGCCGATGGCAACGGACAGCAAGGCAGCAATACAGAAAATGGATTGAATGCGGTTCAGGTACTATTGACATCTTCCAATGGTTCAGTTCATCAAACATATACCAATACACAAGGTGACTATTGCATTTGGCTTCCTGCCGGTGAGTACACCATTACTATTGGAGGAACAGCCTTCCAATCATGCACCGTTACTCCTGACGAGATAGCTATAACAGGAGTTGCAGGACAAGCACTGTCCAATCAAGACTTTGCCGTGCAATGTGAGCCTGGTAGTTGCAATCTATCTATAGAAGTAATGCCAAGTACCACGGTAACACCCGGTTTCCCCGGTTGGTACAACGTGTATGTGTGTAACAATGGAACAACACTTGCGAGCGGAACAGCGAACTACTTCTACAACAACGCTGCTCTTACACTTAACAGCACAAGTCCTGCGCCTACTACACAGAACGCATCTACAGGTCAGATTAGCTGGGATATTAATAACCTGCTTCCCGGCCAATGCACTTCTTTTTGGTTGAATTTCTCTTCGCCTGTTAATACACCGCTTGGTAGTTCAGTATTCACTTTGGCAAGCATCGATGCGGATTGCAATGATTACAATTTGGCAAACAACACCGATTCACTGCACCAAATTGTAGTTGGTAGCTGGGATCCGAATAACAAGTTGGCTTATCAAACCAACCATGAGTCTAACACCGGTTATCAATGGATTTCTTCTGTTGATTCAGACCAGCGTATCGAATACATCATCAATTTCCAAAATACAGGTTCAGCACCTGCTCACAATGTGGTGATTGAAGATATTATCTCAACAGACTTGGATATTTCTACTTTGGAAGTATTAAGTGCAAGCCATCCTATGTACACACTTATAGATGGCAATGATGTCAACTTCCGTTTTGATAATATCATGTTACCGGATAGCACTAACAACGAACCTGAAAGTCACGGCTTCGTTCGTTTTGCTATCAATGCAGTAAATAATCTTCCTTCCGGACACATCATCAGCGATGGTGCAGCTATTTACTTCGACTTCAACGAGCCTGTCATCACAAATGATGCTGAAGTAGAGATGCTGAATGTTGTTAGCGTTGGCGAACTAAGTTCATCAAGCAATGTTTTGGTTTATCCAAACCCAATGGAGCAAATTGTTCAGTTTAAAAACTTGAATGGTAAATCATTCCGTTTGCGAATTACTGATGCTGCCGGAAGAGTTCTTTCCGATAAACAATCAACTACTGATGTTTACACCATGGAAAGAGGTAGCCTCGCTTCAGGTTTCTATTTCTATGAAGTGATAGAGGCAAAGGTGGTTACATCAGTTGGAAAATTGGTAGTGAGATAAAACAATTCACTCGAGAACTTATAAAACAAAAGAGCCGCTTCATTTGAAGCGGCTCTTTCGTTTTATAGATTCTTATTTGCCTAAATAACGTTCATGGATGATTCCAATATGATGAATTTCATGTCCGAGAATAGAAAAGCCCAAGGCCGCACCACACATATCAATTCCATTGGCTATGCCACGGTTTTCAAGTGTTTCCGGCTTTAAGTTTGAAAAGAGTGCAACTGTTGCGGTGCGCACTACAACATATTCTTCAATTAAGCTCCCAATACTTCGTTCGTTAGCATAACTGTTTTGAGCAAATAGATTTTCATCGTATCCGGGAAGTTCGGTTTTATCACTTCTTGAAAAACGAAGCGCACGATAACCAAATACGCGCTCCGTATCCATCAGGTGGACAATGATTTCCTTAATGTTCCATTTGCCTTCAGCATAGCGGAAGAGCAATTGTTCTTCACTTAAGGATGAATACAACTGCAATGAAATTTCAGTTTGTTTCTTTAATCCTTCTATCAGATTATTTTCAGGAACAAGCGCTATGTACTTGTCCAACCAGCCGTTGGAAGATTGCGGTTTTGTAATCATCTCTCTTAAATATTACTAGCCCAAGCAACGGCAAAAAATATGACACCAATCATTACAATGAACACAAGAATTGAAATGACACCTTGAAGGATGAAGAGATTTCTAAGGTAACGCAACGATTCTGTAAGGTCGTTGGAGTTTGATTCATTGATAGCCGAGGACGCTTTTCTGGCAAATTGCAGAACCCAAACGCAAGCCATGATGAGTACACCAAAATAGAGAACCATCACTATTGGGTTTACACCTGCATAACTTCCTAGTCCTGAAAGGGAGAGTAAGCTTCCGATCAATGCAATGGAGCACAAAACAAGTCCGAATATGGCCACAAATTTTGCCCATTTCGAAGCGGTTTTCAAGGCCAGTTTGCCATCTTGTTCCAAGATTAGTGGGTTGTTTTCGTTGTAGTCAAGCGGTCGTTCCATAAATATTATTTTGAAAGTGTTATTTCTGCGAATATATCGTTACAGTTCATTATTTACTTCGGTTACCTAAAGGACTAAATTCGCCTCTCTATTTTTCTCTTGACATAATGAAATTACAGAATTATATAAACGGCCAATGGATTGAAGGCAGTGGCAAAGGCAAAGAGCTTTACAATGCCGTAACAGGTGATGTTGTTGCAACGGCAAGTTCCGATGGCATTGACTTTGGCGAAGCTCTCAATTATGCCAGAACTGTTGGTGGACCAGCCTTGCGCAAGATGACTTTCCATGAGCGCGGACGAATGCTTAAAGCTCTTGCCTTCTATCTTTCTGAAAGAAAAGCGGCTTACTACAAAGTGAGCTATCAAACAGGTGCTACAAAAATTGATAGTTGGATTGATATCGATGGCGGTATCGGCAACCTCTTTGCCAATGCATCCTTACGCAGACAATTCCCTAACGAGCGTTTTTATGTTGATGGCGAAACGGTGAAACTTTCCAAAGAAGGTTCGTTCATTGGTCATCATATCATGGTGCCGCGCGAAGGTGTGGCTATACATATCAACGCGTTTAACTTTCCTGTTTGGGGAATGTTGGAAAAGATTGCGGTGAATTTGTTAGCTGGTGTTCCTGCTGTGGTGAAACCTGCAACCATTACTTCTTTCTTGACAGAGGCTGTTACGAAAGACATCATCGCTTCGGGTATTCTTCCAGAAGGCTCGTTGCAATTGATTTGCGGAAGTGCCAACGGAATTCTTGACCATGTTATGTCGCAAGATATTGTGACCTTCACAGGAAGTGCTTCCACAGGAAAAATGCTCAAGAGTCATCCACGCATTTTGGAAGAGGCGGTGCATTTCAATGTAGAAGCCGACTCATTGAATGCCGCTATTCTTGGTGAAGATGCTGCACCCGGTTCGGAAGAGTTCGATTTATTCATCAAAGAAGTTAGAAAAGAAGTTACTGTAAAATCAGGACAGAAGTGTACTGCGATTCGCAGGGTGATTGTTCCTGAAAAATATGTGGAAGATGTGCAAATTGCTTTAGCAAATGCCTTTGCTAAAACGCCAATCGGTAATCCATTGAACGAAAATGTTCGCATGGGTTCATTAGCTGGAATGACCCAGCGCGAAGAAGTTTTGGAGAAATTAGAAATCCTTAAATCGCAATCCGAAGTTGTTTATGGTAACCCAAACAAACAGGAGTTAATTGATGCTGATTATGCGAAAGGGGCATTCATGTCGCCCATCCTGTTGTTGAATAAACAACCTTTTAAAAACACAGCTTCACATGAAGTAGAAGCTTTCGGCCCAATCACGACATTGATGCCATACAATCACATTGATGATGCCGTGCAATTAGCGAAGATGGGCAAAGGTTCCTTGGTGTGCAGCATCACAACGGATGATGATAAACTTGCGAAAGAATTTGTTCTTGGTGCGGCATCGCATCATGGAAGAATATTGGTGCTTAACCGCGATTGCGCGAAGGAAAGCACAGGTCATGGTTCACCCATGCCGATGCTTGTGCACGGTGGTCCCGGCAGAGCGGGTGGAGGAGAAGAGATGGGCGGAAAGCGTGGTGTGATGCACTATTTGCAACGCACCGCTATCCAAGGTTCACCGACAACGTTGAGCAGAATCACGAATGTTTATCAATACGGTGGCGCGCAGAAAGAAGCGAATCCACATGTTTTCAGAAAGCACTTTGAAGAACTTGAAATTGGGGAAACGGTATTCACCCACAAGCATACAGTAACAGATGCCGACATCGTGAACTTCGCCAACGTGAGCGGTGATAATTTCTATGCGCACATGGATGCCACTTCGTTGGATGGAACCATCTTTGAAAGACGTGTGGCTCATGGTTACTTTGTTTTATCTAAAGCAGCCGGACTCTTTGTTGACCCTAAGAAAGGACCTGTTCTTTTAAACTATGGCTTGGAAGACGCACGTTTTACAAAACCTGTTTATCCCGGAATGACCATTGGCGTTCGCTTTACGGTGAAAGAAAAAGTAGATCAAGAGAAACGTTCGGAAGAAGATATTGCAAAAGGCATTGTAAAGTTCTTGGTGGATGTATATGATGAAACAGGTGAAACAGTGGCCCTCGCAACCATCTTGACAATGGTTAGAAAATTGGATCAGCAATAAAGTTGAATTGTAAAAGTTAGAACAAGCAGTAATTTTATAGAAGGTTAATTTGTGAAGAGAGCATTCGTTTTAGTGTTGGTAGTTCTTTGTTTGTTATCAGTTAATACTACTGCGCAAATCAAAACAGACTCCTTATTTACCAAGGAGCAACTTATTTCAGATTTAGATTCCCTCAAGAATACGATTATTGCAAGCCATCCTGCGCCATTCACTTTTTGTGGTGAAGAAGCTTTTATGAAAGCTTATGACAATGCATTGTCCTCCATAGATTCTGTCGTTACCCTGCGCGATTTCTCTCGCATTGTTGCTCGGTTTATTAATGTATTGGAAGATTCACACTCTACAGTTGATTATGGCCAACTGAGCGAGATGGTCTTTTCTGATAAGGATGATTTCATTGTTCCGTTTGCTGTTTATCGCAAGGACAATGAGGCAAACGGTTTGGATTATGAACTGCTCATAGTCCGTGATTGGGAAGATGTATTGCCCAGAGGCGGGCGCCTTCTTTCCATCAACGGAATGGATGTACATGAGCTTTATGATTTGTCTTATGAATATGCCTGTACAGAAGGAAGCGCCACTTCCGCGCGTAACATGGTTGCTTCTGGATTGTTGCCTTACATAAATGGCATATTCAATCCTGCTGATTCGGTGAATTACTTTCAGGTAATTCCTCCGGGAAAGGAAGTTGCGGAAACCTATGAAGTAAAAGGTTATCAGAAGAAGGAATACAAAGAACTTCGCACACAAAGAAACAAGCTCGACATCAATAAATGGATTAATACCACTTACGATGAAGAACATTCCATGGCTGTTTTGAAACTTGGAACTTTCAGTCCGCCAAGTTCTCGCAAGTTGAAGAAACATCTAAAGAGCACGTTCAAAAAGGTGAATGAAGAAGGCTATAAAAACTTAGTGGTTGATTTGCGCGGCAATGGCGGTGGAAGCAGCTCATGGGTAGAATATTTTTATGCGTATTTCGATTCCACCGGTTATAACACTCCCAACAACGTAATTTCAAAGAATAGCGAATTGGCCATGAAGCGTGGCAAGGGAATTACGAATCCTGTGGTGAAGGCATTCGTCTGGCTTTTCTATCGTCACGATGAAGATATTCAAAGTTTCAAGCGTTTCAGAGAGATGCCAATAGGTTCTTTGGATACTGTTTACTTCAAGGACAAGGTTATTCATAAGAAAGAACTCGTTTTTAATGGCAATGCCTATCTCATGATTGATGGTATGTCGGCTTCTGCGAGCGTGGATTTCACCAATACGTTTCATCGCAATAAGCGCGGGCCTATCGTGGGCGAACCTTGTCTTGGTCCTATCAGCGGCACATGGGGTAATCCCGCGCGCTATACTATGCCCAATAGCAAACTCAATGTCACTATTTCTACCATAAGGTATAATTATGACAATACATTCATCTACGTACAACAGGCTATTCAGCCGGATTATTGGGTGAAGAAAACTGCCGAAGACCTGCACAGTGACAGAGACACTCAATTGGAATTTGTAAAAACATTGATTAAAAAGAAATGAAACGAGTGAAACTCCTACTCAGCATCGTCATAGCGAGCCTCGTATTAAATGCACCAAAAGTTGGCTTGGCAACAGCATTGAAAACGATGCCGCTGATATACAATCAAGTTCCAAACGTCAACCACTTGGCGGTCTATCCCGATGACAGGATTCAGTTTTTAAAGTATGAACCCATCTTAGACCTCAATGACTCACTAAAGTTTGATTCGTTGGTAGTGGAGCGTTTAATCAAAGAATCAGAGGCATACTTAGTTGCCATGAATCTGGATAGCGCGTTAATAAAAGCTGACTCCGCAGCCTTGGGTAACTACTTTGTGATTGACCAAATGCAATTCTATGAAGTAAGAATACTGGTTGGCTCTATCATGGAGAAAATTCCGAAGAAGGCCGTTTACGCTGAAGAGAGTTATTTGTCAGCCATCACCATAGCCAAAGCCATGAACCGTATGGATTTGGTGACCAACGCGATGGACTGTCTATTTCATTATTATAATGAAAGAAAGAACTATGAAAAAGCACTGAGCATTTATCGTGAGCGAGAGAGTTTGCTTTACCAATTAGAAAAGGAACAAGAGGGTTTAATTGTTCAGCAATTAAATGATTCAATAGCGAAAGTGAATGGCGAATTAATGACGACACAAAAGACATTAATGATTCAAAAGGATCTGAGGTCAATGTTTCAAATGTTCTTTTATGCTGCGGCTGCATTAGCGCTTTTGCTTTTAATCATGCTAATCGTTGTCCTTTCGCGCAATGCGAAGAAGAGAAAGCAATTGCAAGAAGAAGGCAATCAATCTTTAGAACAAGAGAAAACCAACACGCTGGATAAAGAGAAGTTGCTTGCAAAACAAACCAAAGAACTCAATCAAAGCGAACAGGAAATAGGCAAGCTTCGCTACTTGATAGGAGAGCAACTAACAGAACAAGACAAACTAAGCAAAGCCATCAACGAGGGCTTGAGCAATCTGCTTAGCGAATCGCGTTTGCAACTGGAGTTGATAGGCCGCGACCCAAGCGGTAAACTAGCGGTGGACAAATACATGGCGTTGCAAAATTTGTTGACCAAGGCCTCCAACGAGGTGCGCTTGCTCTCCGGTGAAGTGCCTGCCGCTACCAACGATTTTGCTGAACGCCTTGATGCCTTATGCAAGAGTTCATCCAAGCAAAACCGGTCAATCGATTTTACCAATAATACCGGCAAGGTTCAATTGAGCACTATTCAACAAACCGCCTTGCTCAATGCTTTCAGTGAAATACTCCACAACGTAGAACTTCATGCAGAAGCTACAACAGTTCAGGTCGTTTTAAGTAAAGTAGGAGAGAAGCTGCAATTGCAAATAGATGACAATGGCCGAGGGTTCGATGTAAAGACAGCCATTAAGAAAGGTTCAGGCATACGCAAAATCATTTCTATAATGACCTACCTGAGCGGTGATTTGGACATTGTTTCCGACTCCAAAAAAGGAACGCACTACACCTTGGTATTAAACAAGGCATAAGATGAAAGTTCTCATGGTTTGCCTCGGTAACATTTGTCGCTCGCCCATGGCGGAAGGCATATTGCGTCACCATGCCACTTTGAATGGATTGCAGATAGAAATAGATTCTGCCGGAACGGGCAGTTATCATGTGGGCGAGGCACCTGACAAACGAGCCATTCAATACATGCACTCCAAGGGCCATGACATCTCCTTACTGCGTGCCCGTCAGTTCTCCAAGCATGACTTTGATGCGTTTGATATCATCTATGCGATGGATGATTCAAACTACAATAACATTCTGTGCATGGCCACGAACGATGAACACCGTTCTAAAGTGAAGATGATCCTCAACGAAGCTTTTGATAAGGAAAACCGCTCTGTGCCCGACCCCTACTTTGGCGGCATAGAAGGCTTTGAAGAGGTGTATCAATTGCTTGACCAAAGCAGCAGAGTTATTGTTGAGCGTTTGTTGAAGTAGTTACGAATTCGGTAGCGCTGCTTCGTGTTCTCCCCTCACAACACCACCAACTTTCCTGTTATCATCTTCTCTGTGCCGTCTTCGGCAATGGCGCGGATGTGATAGACATAAAGCCCTGCGGCAATGTCGGTGCTTTCCCAAAGGGTGATATGGCCTGCCGAAGGGGTTAACTCCGCTACATGAATGAGGCGGCCATCATCGGAGTAGAGTTTGAACTGCAAACTGCTGAGTCCTGAGGTATAGATGCGATATGGCGAACCATCGGCATAGCCGCCATAGAGCGTAGGCACAATGACGGTAAACGGAAACTCACTAAGCACACTTTTGTAGGAAGTATCACCGCACTCTTCTGTGGTGTGATAAGCCACCAGTGCAATATCAAAATTGCCTTCGCTGTGGAAGGTGTGTGTGAATGGCGCTATAGAAGTAGTGTGTATAGTATCACCGCCAATGTACCACACATAATTGGTAGCATGTTGGCTTTGGTTGGTAAGGGTGACTTCCAAAGGCACATCACCGCTTTGCGGACTGACGGAAAACTGCGCAATGGTAGAGTTTACTTCACCTATATATACAGAAGTATCCGACTCACAACCATTGGTGTCTATTGCTGTTAGTAGATGATAACCGTGTTGCAAGTCTTCAAACAAAGGAAGTGTTTGCGGCTGACTATCATTAAGCGAGTATGTAAAACCTGCGGGCGGGTTATTGATGGCTATTTCCCCCGTGTTGCCATAGCACTCGGTAGAGGTGGTGGTAAATGCAGGCATAGCAGGGTTGGGCAACACATTTACTTTAACAGGCAGCACCTTGCTGCAACTGTCCGTATTCCAAATACGGCAAGTATAGAAGCGCGAAGTATCTCCCGTAAAAACAGGATTGGGACAATCATAACAACTTAAATCCACTTGCGGTTGCCAGGCATAAACATTGCCACCCGTGGCTTGGAGTTGTTGTTGCTGCCCTTTGCAAACGGTTATATTTTCTGATATAGAAGCATCGAATACCTCGCACGGTGAGCTATAGGAAAGAAAAGCGGCCACTATTGGATTTGATAAACGTCCTTCATGCCAATCAGGTGTTTGATAAATGAAATCTATATCAACACTTGTATCATTGTGGTCAACATAGTCCCTTATATTGGCAAGAGCATCAGAACCGTTCATAAAAGCATCCGCTGTGTCATCACCTGAATCAAATAATGTATTGTTACGATAGCTGAAGTGTCCTTGTGTGCCTGAACAAAACCAAGTAGAGTTTGCGTCTTCACCACCAACTAAACCTAAATTGTTTCCATTTACATGGACATATGAACCATCCTCAATAATATCACAAAAGAAATTCCCTACAAACGAAAAGCCAATATCAAACAACGTACTTACCGGGTTTATATTTTGGATTGGATAGCTAATATGACTTGAAACATCAGAATGATTCAAAATAATGGATATTGCTGTTTTCGGCAATGAGAGATTTTCATAGACTATCACCAAATAGAAGGGACTATAATATTGATTTTCGAATTGCTCTTGTGGAAATACCTCTATAGCATATTCAGTAACATTAGGATTTATATTTTCAGTTACGTCTATATAATTTACACTTGAAGGAGACGAAACTAAATAGTCATGTATGAAACCAGTCGTAGCGATTGATGATTCATCCAAATGACAGTTGACACCATTCATAGTTATAATGATATCTTCTGGATTGCCAATTCTGCCTGCAATCAAATATGCCTTTTTTATTGTTGACCCCAATGGTATGTCCATGTCAAAATAAAATGTTCCAGCACCTATAGTAGTATTGCCTCCTCCTCCGGCAACCCCTCCATAAAAAACATCTTGATAAAAACTTGTTTGAGCGACACAGATACTGTGAGAACATAACAACAATATATGGGTAACAAAAGGTATGGAAGAAATGGCTTTCATTTCGTATCTTGGTTTAGTATGTTCTCAATTCCTATTTTTCCATTTAGCGCAGAAATATCCTGCGTCATTCTTTCAAGATTGCGTTTGTGCGTTTCCAATATGGCCTGAATCGTCATATTACCAGAAACTTCAATTGAGGCAATAGGCATTTGGCTAATGTTAGATTGATCATTATCTGCAAGTAATGTTATTACATCGACTTGTAAGATGAATGCCAATTTTTTCAGCCGATCATAAGCCGTTCTTTCAGGATTTTTTTCAATCTTAGAGTACATCTGCTGGCTTATGTTCATTTGGTCAGCTACATATTCTTGGCTATAACCCAGGCTTTCACGTATGTTTCTGATTCGCTTGGATAAAGGGTTGGTGGTTTTCATAGTTTCCTTAAGGGTGTTTTATAGTGTTGAGTTGCCGAAGGTACAATTGTGATGAGTGAAGTACAACGGGGGATTGTGATAAGGTGGAGCAATAATTACATGTTCAAAAATCCACCTCACACCTTATATATATGTATCATTTCCGTCAGGAATGTATCATTTCCATCAGGAATGTATCATTTCCATCAGGAATGTATCATTTCCGACAGTAATGTTTGTTTTCCGACAGTAATGTTTGTTTTCTCACAGAAATGCTTGCTTTCTGACAGGAATGTTTGTTTTCTGACAGTAATGTTTGTTTTCTGATAGAAATGCTTGTTTTCCGACAGTAATGTTTGTTTTCTGATAGAAATGTTTGTTTTCTGGCGCGTATCTCTCCTTTTTCTACCCCCATAAATATTTTTTTTCAATAAAAATGAGATTTTTTTTTTTTTGAAACGAATTCCTCTCAAACCACTTGATTTTGCTATAAAACATTTACTTTACTATACAACATTATTGCTATAATACAAAAAAATATTTATAAAATAATGAAACATTCGTTTAGCAGATACGGTTAAAATGCTCAAGTCGGCAAATCCGATGAAATAGATAAACATCAAATAAATATTTAAAAACATCCTGTAAAATGAGTGAAGTAAAAAACAAATGCATCGTAGGGATGCGAAACATGAGCACAAATGACAAGATTCAGGAAGCTCAAAAACGTCAGGTAGCTTTAGGTCAACCACCGTTTAGCAACATAGCTCCGCCACCGTCACAGGTGAGTGGTACTATTAGTTTACTGGCCACAGCGCAGCAGCAGGTTATGAACCGTAACTACACGGCCATACCGCAGCGCGACCAGTTGGAGAAAAGGTTGATGACGGAACTGGACCTCCAGTGTGCTGCCATCAACACGCTGGCCCAGGGCGACCTGGATACACTTGTGCTAAGCAGCTTTCCTTTGCTGAAAGTGCCAAGTGCTCGTCCGTTGCCTGCTGATGGTGTGATGTTGACCATCAAACCTGGCAGAACTCTGGGAGAGATAGACGTTAAAGCCCAAGCGCTTAAGAACAAAACGGTCTATAAGTTCGAAGCGCGTCAGGCAGACGGTGTTGTTATCCAACACATCTCCCAAAAGTGCAACACTACCATACCGGGTGTTGCTCCGGACATGGATATAGAAGTTCGTGTTTGTGGTAGCAATGCGCGTGGCTGTGGTATGTGGAGTGAGTATTTGAAATTTAGCACTCCACGCACTACGCCAAACCCTGCTCAAAACTCAGGTGACAACAACAATCTGAAAGTGGCATAATCCACTGCTCAATACCATTAAAAAGCCCCTTGCAATGACAGCTTGCAAGGGGCTTTTTGTTTCATTGTAATTCCAATGCTGTCTGCGCCAATATTTCCTCACCCTTGGCTGTATCTCCCAAAAAAACCAACAAGTTCATTTTCAAGGCCATTCCTACCTCTACAAAGGCGTAAATTCGCGCCCGCAAAATGACTTTTGAGGAGCTCAAAATAACCCGTCAGTTCTTGGATGCTATTGAGGAGGCAGGCTACCGCACGCCCACCGAGATACAGCAACTGGCCATACCGCGCATCATGGCGGGGCAAGACCTGATAGGCATTGCCCAAACGGGCACGGGCAAGACCGCAGCCTACCTTCTGCCATTGCTCCAAACCCTCAAGTACGCGCAGGGCCATGAGCCGCGTTGCCTTATACTGGTTCCTACCAAGGAGTTGGCCGTTCAGGTGGAAGCCACCGTGCGCGAGCTGGCCTGCAAAACCGATTTGCGCTGGGTAGCCCTCTATGGCGGCATCGGCCCCAAGGCTCAGATAGAAAAGCTGCAGGCAGGCCTCGATTTAATCATCGCCACACCGGGCAGGTTCTTGGAGTTGTATGCAAAAGGAAATATCCCTACCCGTAAGATAAAGCACGTAGTTCTGGATGAATGCGACCGCATGATGGACATGGGTTTTTGGCCACAGCTACGGGATATACAGGAGAAAATGCCACAGAAGAAGCAGCACCTCTTGTTCTCTGCCACTTTCCCGGAGAAGGTAGAAAGGTTGTCGGAAAACTTCTTGCTCTTCCCAACAAGGGTGGAGGCATCACCGCCTGCCACACCCGCATCCACCGTGGAGCAATACATCTATGAGGTGCCCAACTTCCGCACAAGGCTCAGCCTACTGGAGCACTTGCTGCGCGATGAGGAAGACTTCAGCCGTGTGATGGTTTTTGTAAAAACTAAAGAAGAAGCCACGCAGATAGCCAAATACATAGAGCGAAAAGAAATAGGAGAGAT
>Ga0209572_1001763_pt1 | contig 12896 bp, 14 predicted proteins | sample EBPBio232012_DNA_FD_185867 | JGI IMG/M metagenome (GOLD analysis project Ga0209572, IMG submission 185867) | Wastewater treatment Type I Accumulibacter community from EBPR Bioreactor in Madison, WI, USA - Reactor 1_1/23/2012_ DNA (SPAdes)... | ecosystem: Engineered > Bioreactor > EBPR >...
CTTCCATTCCGTTGTTGACTAAAGAATTAGAAGAAAAAGGATTAAAGTTTAAGGCAATTTAGTAGCGCAACAAAAACGCCTTCCATTCGGAAGGCGTTTTAAGGTTCAATGGAAATATCTATTAATAACGATTTCCTCTGTCATAACCACCACCGTTGTCACGGTCGAAACGTGGTTTGAAACCACCTTCTCTGCGGCCACCGCCACCACCGAAACCACCGCGTGAACGATCGCCACCACCAGATGGACGTGGAGCACGCTCTTCAGCTTCTTTCACGTTGATTTTACGGCCTTTTACTTCTGATTGGTCCAATTGAGAGATTGCAGAACGACCTTCGTCTGAATCTGCCATTTCTACGAAACCAAAACCACGAGAGCGACCTGTAGCACGGTCAGTAACTACTTTAGCAGAAGTAACTGCTCCGAATGGTGTAAATACTTCTGTGAGCTCTTCGCTCGTCATGCTGTAATTCAGCCCTGAAACAAAAATGTTCATTGAATTTAAAAAAATGTTTGTTGTTTGTTTTAATGACATCTAAGAGGTTAAATACAACAAACATTGACCACGAAACCACAGAAAACGAAATGTTGACACCTTTGAAGTCGCGCCAAATGTATTCATAATCTTTCATCTACAACGTTTTAACTGAAATATTTACTTAAAATAAATACTTGAATGAAAAGAGTCTTGATTAAAACTCAATGCTGATGCGGTAACCCGCATGAGAGCGTACATTGAACACTAAGCCCCCCTCAAATATCAAATATTGCCCTTTTATACCCATAAGTCGTCCTTTATGCATGCCTGTTTCGTCCAATTTGAGCGTTTTTAGCTTCTTAGGGTATTCCAAAATTGGGTAAGAAATCTGGGTTATTGTATCATCATCATAGAAGAAGGGTTCGTAATCCATGGGTAAAATATTGAGCATTTCTTCCTTTTTGGAAAGCAAGGATTCTGTGTCTTTTATTTCATTCTTCAACATGGCTTGCCAGGCAGTTTTATCTTCAAGGTTCTCTTTGAGAGCCACTTCTATTAAACCGGCTAGTTGTCGGTACGGGGTTTCTGCAACAATAATTCCTTCGCTGGCACCTTGGTCAATCCAACGCGAAATTTTGTTCTGAAGCCTTGTTACCCCTACTTTGATAACGCTTGTTCTCGACAGATAAACATAATGTGGCTTGTTGTGGTATTCTTCTTCCCATGCGGCATCGCGCAGAGCAATACCTTCATGTATGCGACTAAGTTCAGGGCGAACAATACTCGGTGATGCCAAGGGCGATTTCATCCAACGGTCGTAGCTGAGGCCTTCCCCGAAAGTTTTTTTTATTTTCTTTCCGCTTTCTATACAATGTATTTCATCTAAGTAACGAATAGTAATTTCTTCACCTACCAAAGGATTCATATAATATGTTCCTTTCTCATCCAGGATGTCAATAATAGGAAGGATATATTGCGCTACGCCATCAAGGGAAGTGCGCATCTTTCTCAAATTAGTGATGATTTGTGTCATAAATCTCGATGGTTGTCTTATCTGAAATTTGCAGCAAAGGAATACATGAATATGAATGCGCTCGATAGTTTTATTCAATCAGGTTATAAAAATGCGATGAGCTATGAAGAGTTCAGAACGCTTATCAATGATTTATTGGCCAATGGAAAGGTAACAGGACATGACCAATCTGCTGATTTAATCCCTTACACGGAAATGAACAACCAGCGGATGAATCGTTTGGAAAAGCATTACAATGTGAGCGAGAGTTTAAAGAATCAATTGAGCAATCTTAAGAACAACTATACCTTCCTCACAATCACCGAAGGCTGGTGTGGCGATTCCGCACAGATTGTTCCTGTGATAGAGAAGATGGCTTCGTTGAGCATAAACATTCGCTCGTTATACATTTTGCGCGATGACAACCCTGAAATCATGAGCTTGTTCCTTACCAATGGTGCTCGTTCTATTCCTATCACGGTATGCATTAATGATGACAGTGGTGAGATCATATGGAAGTATGGTCCGCGTCCTGCGGCTGGTTTTGCCATAGTAAACAAAGCAAAAGCCGAGGGCAAAACGAAAGATCAAATGAGCGAAGAGCTTCACCTTTGGTACGGCAGAAACCGACAGGCCGATATAGAAGCAGAGTTGCAATTGCGAATTGAGAAGATGTCTTAATACATTGAATCTTTGCCTTGGCTTAGCCGAGATGAATCCTTTTGGAACAATCCTTGCCAACATGTGCAAAACACTTTCTTTTCAAGAGAATATTGAAGGAAATGTTAAACTTAATTTGACGGCACAACCTCGATTGCAGGTTGCAGGTCAATAACGCAATTCATTTTTGACAAAGAAAAATATGACGAAAGGAAAATTCTTGATGGCTGCTTGTTTGATTATGGTTTTATCACAAACAACGGTGGCTCAAGTAAAATACAGTATCAAAGGAAACATAAAAGGACTTAAAGATACTACAGTCTATCTGGCCAATTATTATGGCAACAAGCTTTACTACAACGACACTACCAAAGTGGACGCTAAAGGGAATTTTACTTTCAAAGGTAAACCTTACAATGAATGCGGAAAGTACGCATTGGTAATGCCCGGTCCAAAGTATTTCGATTTCATTGTTGCGGATGAGAATATTGTTATCGAAGCAGATACAACTAATCGCATTGAAAATATCAAAGTAAAGGAATCGGAGAATAACAAGATATTCTTCAACTATATTAATTACATCAATACGAAGCGCAAACAGCGTGAACCAATTGATGCCATCCTTGCTGATTCTACCAAAACAGAACCCCAAAAGGAAGCTGCGCGTGAGCAACTAAAAAAGCTTAATGATGAAGTGGTGGCTTATCAAAAGAACTTGATTACAACTAAGCCTGAAATGCTTGTTACCAAACTCATCAAAGCTTCTATGGAGATTGAGATACCTGAAGCTCCCGCTGGGTTATCGGACGATGAGAAAAAGAAATGGTCCTATTATTATTTCCGCAATCACTATTGGGACAACTACGATTTGAAAGATCCACGCCTTGTTCGCGACCAATCTTTTCACAAACTGGTTGAGCGATTTATAACCCAAACGCTACCACAGATTCCTGATACGATGACAACTGAGGCTGCAAAGTTGGTTGAGAAAACAAAAGGCAATGATGATGCATTCAAATATGTAGTTCATCAGTTCACTTACAACTTCGAGACATCGAAGATTATGTGCATGGATGAAGGCTTTGTTTACATGGTAGATAATTACTATGCTAAAGGCCTTACTCCATGGATGAAGGACGACAAGATTAAAGACATGAAAGAGTCGGCTGATGAGAAGCGCCATTGTCTTTGTGGTGAAACTGCATTAGATATCATCTTGCCGGATATGAATGATAAATGGGTTTCCATGAAAGGGATGAAAGAAAAATATACTCTCTTGGTGATTTGGGAAGCCAGCTGTGGCCATTGTAAAAAGGAAATGCCTAAGATTAAAGAACTGTATGATAAATGGAAGGCCAAAGGATTAGGTGTTTATGCAGTGCATAACAATCAGGAGGTGGACAAATGGAAGAAGTTTGTGCAAGAGAATAACCTCGACTTCGTGAATGTTTCGCGTACGGCAGGTATTATGAACTCTGATTCTGCTACTAAACTTATCTATGCGGGCATCACGACCCTTCAAAGTTTAAACTATCATCAGTATTGGGATGTAAGCAGTACACCCAAAGTCTATCTTATGGACAAAGACCATAAGATTATCGCAAAGTCTCTTGGAGCTGACCAATTGGATGAACTGTTGACGAAACTTGAAGCAGGTGCCGATGTGTCACAACCTATTCGTGAGCATGAGTACGAAGATGAGGACCATCAACCTAAGCAACCTCAACGTGGTAAGGCTGCTCCGCCTAAGCAAGGTGCTACGGGGCAAACAGGTCAAAAGAAATAGACACTTGTATCATATAAATAAGAATGGCTTTCAATAATGTTGGAAGCCATTTTTGTTTACTGAGGTTGTTGACAAGATTACCTTTTTTGGATGATGGTTTTTATGTTTAGGTGAGATTACATTCGCCCCCGTTTTATTAGAAATCATTTATGTCATCGCGTATAGTTAAGTTTCCAAATCCGGAACATCTTTTTCTTAAGGACTCTCAAATCAAAGGTGCCGGTAAAGGTTTATTTACAAGGAAGGATATCAAAAGAGATGAAGTGATTTGTCCTTTCAATGGAGAATTGCTTACCGACCGTCAGGTAACAATTAGACTTAATAAGGGAGAAGATTCATACTTCGTTGAAACCAATGACGAGACCATTATGGACTCTATGAAGGTAGATGGCATGGCTAAGTATGCCAACGATGCTGTTGGGTTGAAACCTACTAAGTTTAAGAATAATGCTCTTATCACATTTGATGATGATGACAATGTTTGCCTCACGGCTACAAAGAGAATAAAGGCTGGAGAAGAGATTTTCACTGCCTATGGAAAGGAGTATTGGGATAACTTCAAAGAGAAGCTTAAAGCAAAAAGAAATTAATCAAGGCTGGTACTTGAATTTCAGCAACGTGGGTTGCCTGCTGTCCGCTTCATTGGATATTATCAAGGTTCCGTTGGGAAGGAATGAAATACCTTCCGCTTTGTTGAAGACATTTTCATCCAGCATTTCTGCGTATTCAAGCTTGCCGTTATTGCCGAATACAAAAATCATGTGATCGACATCTGAAAGGATGTAGAGTTGTTCGGTCAACGGATGTATTTCTAACGAGCTAGTGCGGAAGTGAATAACCGGCTCCCCTTGTGGCGCCTTCTTCTTCTTTTTTACAGGAACTTCCAGTTCATTTTCTAAAGCATAGGCCCTTATTTCATTCATGTCAAAGGAATAAAGGGGTGTGGTGTTCAATTGATATGTTCTAGCATCATAACTGTATATCGTCCTTATGTCTTTTCCTTCTTTACCCTTGGCACTTCTTCCCTTTGGAGCTATCAAGAAGCGCTGATTCTTTTTATCATAACAAAGCCCTTCAATGTTTTTGGCAGGAATTCCGGTTGGATGCATGTTGACAGTTGGCTTGTCAGCGGAGTAATTGCCAACCTCAAACAAGGTTCCATCGCTTCGCAGCACATAAGCAGTATCACCTTTCAGAGCAATGCCTTCATAATCTCCGTTTCCGGCAAATGGATAGGTGTGGGTAATTTCCTTTTTGGATATATCGTATTGGAATATGATACCATCTTCATCTTGGACACAGAGCAGCGTGATAGAGTCAACGAAGGTGATACCTGAGATCTCATTCAATATGGTTGGTAGTGCTATGCGCTCTTTTGTATTTGAGAAATCATAGGGTGCTTTCTTTTCAGTAACCACCGATGATTTTGTTGCACAGCCTGCAACAATTAAAGATAGAACACAACAGCACCAAGTCTTCATATAGCACGAAGATAGGTTATATGGTTTCCAACAACGTATTGAAATAATCGGCAGAATGAAGTAAGCGAGAACCATACCAACTGAACATCTCTCCATCCACCAGCATGACATGCGCGTTAGGAAGTAGCTGGCGAAAATGTGCCATGTGCTTTTCTGAAAATGGAAAAGGCTCTGATGAAAGCAATATGATTTCTGGGTTGGCCGCTACAAGTTCATCATCCATTATCTGCGGATAGCGTGAATCGGTTCTGTCTCCAAATACATTTTGCCAACCGAAACGTTCTATCATGTCGTGGATAAAGGTATCGCGGTTGATGCTCATCAAAGGATTCCACCAGATGAAATAGGCACAGCGTTTTGGCACTTGGTTAACAATAGGCGTTAAGCTAGAAAATGAATGCTGTATTCGGATTACGAGGTCTTTTGCTTTTTCCTCTTTGTCGGCTATTTCACCCAATTGCTCTATCATCTCCAAAGCATCTGGCAGGGTTTTGATATCACTTATCCAAACCGGGAAGTGTTTTGCAAGCTCTTCAATCTGAGCGTATTCATTCTCTTCTTTATTGGCTATGATGAGGTCAGGGTTGAGGGCTTTTATTTTCTCTATGTTCAATGACTTAGTGCCACCAATGCGTGTCTTTGTTCTAAACCAGTTATCTGGATGAATGCAGAACTTGGTGATGCCTATCACTTCTTGATCCAATCCTAAATCATAAAGCAATTCCGTTTGTGAAGGAACCACCGACACAATGGCTCTCGGAGGAAGACGGACTTCCATAGTCCTGCCAAGTTGATCGGTAAATTTCTTTGTATTCAAGTCAGGCTATGCGTGCAATGGGCAAATGAAACGAAAGCTATAAGCCAAATGAAAATCCAAGTCCGAAGATGATTCCGCTAGGAGCCATTAAATCAACCACACTTATGAGTGTTTTACTTGGGAGGTTTGGCCCGATAACACTGTATTTCTTGGTGGTTATTTCAAAGCTATATCCATAGTTCAAGTAGAAACGGTGGCGCTTGCCCATTTTGAAATAATGATATCCTTGAATGGCAAAATTGGTTTGAGGAAAAAGTTGCATATTCACATTCTGCTTTACACCCGCATCGGTTTCATCTTCAAACTGAATCTCCGGAATTCCGGTGTTTCGTGTCAATGCCAAGCCTATTGCACCACCTTTATAACAATCATGGAAATAGTACTTACCTTCTAAGTAACCTTTATAGCCCCAAACACTTAGGCCCGCACCACCACCAAGGCTGATTTTTTTTGCTACCCCCACTTCAAGATTAAAACCAAGCAACCCCGGATTGTTATTGATGCCGGTGCTAACACCAAGAAATGTCTTTGGACAAGTCATGGGGTCTTCCTCCGGTGGAGTAGGCTTGGAAGTATAGAAATCGTCTTGAGAATGTGCCTTGAATGACAATAAACTGATTAGTAAGGATAGAATTGCAGTTTTAATTTGTGTTTGCATAGTCAATAGTAAAAGTTCATTTGGCAAATATAACCGTCCGTCATAGTTGGTGTCAGTCACAATTTGTCAATCCCGTCTATCAGTTCTGCCAAAATTTCTCTGTTTGTCACATTTCATGCAATGGCATTATGATTGGAAAGGGCAGGTTGTCTATAAAAAAATCAACTTAAGACAACAAAAAAGGATACAATAAAACAATGAGTAAAATAATAGGAATAGACTTAGGAACTACCAATAGCTGCGTATCTGTGATGGAAGGTAACGAGCCGGTGGTAATTGCCAACAGCGAAGGAAAGAGAACCACGCCTTCCATAGTCGCTTTTGTAGAAGGTGGTGAGCGCAAGGTGGGTGACCCTGCAAAACGTCAGGCTATCACCAACCCTAAGAAAACGATATATTCCATCAAACGCTTCATGGGCAATAGCTTCGATGAAGTGGGTAAAGAAATTTCCCGTGTGCCTTACGATGTAGTGAAAGGCGATGGCAACACACCACGTGTGAAGATTGACGATCGCACCTACACTCCACAAGAAATCTCTGCCATGGTTCTTCAAAAGATGAAGAAAACTGCTGAGGATTACTTGGGGCAGGAAGTGACAGAAGCCGTTATCACAGTTCCTGCATACTTCAACGATGCACAACGCCAAGCAACGAAAGAAGCGGGTGAGATTGCTGGTCTTAAAGTGAAAAGAATTATCAACGAGCCTACAGCTGCGGCTTTGGCTTATGGATTGGATAAAAAAGCGCACGATGTAAAAATCGCAGTATTCGACTGTGGTGGTGGTACGCATGACGTATCTGTGCTTGAGTTGGGCGATGGCGTGTTCGAAGTACTTTCTACCGATGGTGACACTCACCTTGGTGGTGACGATTTTGACCAAGTAATCATCGACTGGTTGGTACAAGAGTTCAAAAACGAGAACGGCAACCAATTCGATTTGACCAAAGACCCAATGGCTTTGCAACGTTTGAAAGAAGGTGCAGAGAAAGCGAAGATTGAGTTGTCTTCAGGTACTTCTACCGAGATCAACTTGCCATACATCATGCCTGTGGATGGTATTCCAAAACACTTGGTAAAGACATTGACTCGCGCGAAGTTTGAGCAATTGGCTGATAGCTTGATTCAACGCACTATCGCTCCTTGCCAAACAGCTTTGAAAAATGCAGGTCTTTCCGTAAACGACATCAACGAGGTAATCCTTGTAGGTGGTTCTACACGTATCCCTGCCATTCAAGAAGCGGTGAAGAAATTCTTCGGCAAAGAGCCTTCAAAAGGTGTGAACCCTGATGAAGTTGTGGCTATCGGTGCAGCTATCCAAGGCGGTGTATTGACAGGTGAAGTAAAAGATGTACTTCTTTTGGATGTAACTCCACTTTCATTGGGTATCGAAACGATGGGCGGTGTGATGACCAAATTGATTGAGGCCAACACAACTATCCCAAGCAAGAAGAGCGAAACATTCTCTACTGCGGCAGATAACCAACCAAGCGTTGAGATTCACGTTCTGCAAGGTGAGCGCTCTATGGCGAAGGACAACCGCACCATTGGTAAGTTCCAATTGAACGATATACCACCTGCACCACGTGGTGTGCCTCAAATCGAAGTAACCTTTGATATTGATGCTAACGGTATCATTAGCGTAAGTGCAAAAGATAAAGCAACGGGCAAAGAGCAAAACATCCGCATCCAGGCGTCTTCAGGTCTTTCGAAAGAAGAGATTGAAAAAATGAAGAGCGAGGCTGCCATGAATGCCGATGCTGACCGCAAAGCGAAGGAAGAGGCAGATACTATCAACCAGGCAGACACCTTGATTTTCCAAACGGAAAAACAAATGAAAGAGTTTGGCGATAAAATCCCTGCCGATAAAAAACAACCTATCGAAGATGCATTGGCAGAGTTGAAAAAAGCACATGCTGAGAAAGACATCGAGAAATGCAAAGCAGCTATCGAGAACCTGAACAACGTATTTGGAGCTGCGGCAACAGATATGTACAATGCAGGCAATGCTCAAGGCGGAGCTGAAGGGCAGGGTTCTTCCTCAAACAACACAGCAGCCGATGCTGAAGTGACCGATGTGGACTTCGAAGAAGTGAAAGACGATAAGAAATAATCTTAGAGTAGAATGGAATATAAAAAGGCTGTCTCTTAGAGGCAGCCTTTTTTTGTTTAAACCAGGAAATTTGGATCTTAATTGACCGAGCTTGGAGCCCATTTGCTCAATTATTATTGCCTTGCGATCAACCTTTTCCGGTCATGTCGAACCCGTTTCGACATCTCACTTAGCATAGCAACGAACCAAGTAGAATGCGATCCTGAAACAAGTTTTCGGCATTACACGGGGTGGGCGGGTCGGAAGCATGGTCTTCGCCACGTTAATAACCCTGTGAGTTTATCGCTGCCCTTTTATACTATTTAGGGAGATACGCACTTTTATCTTGCCTTTATTTTGCGAAGCAGATGAAAATTAGAGGGTATATATCCAACATAATGGCACAGCAGCGGTATTATCAAATAGCTACCGATGATGGGCAGACTGTTACGCTTTACTTTGAGGAACTCAAGGGCACAAGACTCTTCCGTGGCGATGTGCTGGAGTTTGAAACCATCACTACCCAAAAATTCGGCACCTGCGCCATCAAGCCTGTAAAGCTCTTCAACAAGTGGCTGGCTGATTTGGAAAGCAAGGACAAGGCAGAACCCATCACCGCCTATGTCTTTGGCAAGAACAAGGGCGGCTATGAAGTGAGCTACAATGGCTATTACTGTTTCCTTCCGTTCATCCTCTGCAACTATCAGGGTGTGATGATGGATACCGACAAAGACCTCTTGAATGGCTCGCATGAGTTTTATATCTCCGGCATAAAAGGTAGCTCCGTTATCCTAACGCGCATCAAAGTATTGAAGCAGAAATACCATGCGGAGATAGTAAAGGAAACTGCGCAGATAAAAGTGGGAATGCAGTATACAGGTAAAGTACAATCGGTGATGGGTTATGGCTTATTCATTACCAATAAATACAGCAGCGGATTGCTGCACCTTTCTCAGATAGAGAACTACGAGGACCGACCTGATAATAAAATATCCAAAGAGAAAAGAGAAGCGATACTGAACGAGATATTCACTATAGGCAGAGAGGTTGCCGTGGAAGTATTCCTCATCAATGAAAAGGGCTATAACCTTACATGGGACAAAACCAAAGAGCCCAATGTTGAAATATGCCTTGAGCTAAGGCAAAAGGGGTTGGATGTATAGAGAAGTCTTTCTTCTTAACTTGCCTCACAATGCATTCATCAGCAATACTCACCGAAGTCCATCCCAAGCTGCCCATGCGCGACAAGGCGGCTACAAAGGATTACTATATAAATCAATTGGGCTTTGAGCTCTTTGGCAATGCCGACTATGATGGCTACCTTATACTAAAGAGGGACGGTATTCAGATTCATTTCTTCGAGTTTAAAGAGCTAGACCCTGCCACCAACTATGAGCAGATATACATCCGCACCGATGCCATCAGCAATTACTACCAGTCGCTGTTGGATAATAAGGTGCGCATCCACCCCAACGGCAGGCTAGAGCTAAAGCCATGGGGTCAGCAAGAGTTCTCTTTGTTAGATCCGGACAACAACCAGCTCACCTTTGGGCAGAGTATTTAGCGCAGCCATACAATACAATCAATCTTACTGAAGAATTTCTGCACAACAGCGCTGCGGTCCTTTGGTGTGCTTAATAGAAAAGGGAAATATGGAAAGTGTTATAAAAACAAAAGACCACCCGTTGGTGGCCTTATGTCACTAAACCTTTAACCAAAACCTACCCACTATGAAACCTATGGGAGGCCCTTTTGTTAGATAGACTAACAAAAGACAGGATAAATGTGGGGTGTAATTGGTAAAAATCCAAATCCAATTATGTTAAGTTATTCACAGTGTCTAGTTATCGGCTGTTGATAGCCAATGGCAAAACGGAAGTCTCGTTTTCGAACTAACTTTACCGTAATAGTTCACAACATGCACTTCATTCCATTTGTAAGAGGGACGGGGTAAAAGAAAAATTTATTAGCGCGGACGTTACATCAAAAATTAAGGATGAATAAGAAGAATGTATTTGTTTTAGCACTCTTGATGGTGTGCTATGCACTTTTTGGCTTCAAGCTCTCAACCACTCCTGTTGATCGCATAAGGGAAATAGTTAAAGAGTACAAGCAGTATCACCTTTATAAAGATTTAAAGGTTGTTGTTACTGATAGTGCAAAATACCAATGGTCTCAACCGTTATGCATTCATCCAAGTGATACAAGGGATCATGGCTATTTTATCCAAAGAGACAGTTTATTCATTAGTGATGCGAACGAGATTAAGAGTCCGCACGGAAACAAACTTTATCGACTTTATATCAAGAGCTTTGATGCCTATGTCAATGATAGGGTAGACCAACCGGAAGGACAAGTGATAGTGAAAGAGACTTGGAATGTTGAGGAAGTTGTTTACGACAGCCTGAACATGACTAGACAACAGATAAGAAACAACAACGATGGTAAATGGTACACACCAACCACGGTATCTGAATTGTTTATGATGTATAAAGAAAAGGAAAGTCAGGTCAATGATAAAGGCTGGAACTATGCCGTATATAGCTTAGAAGATAAAACGAAAGAGCCGGTGCTTCTAAACGATATTAAAATCAGCTCTTGCATTGGTTGTCATAAGGACACGAAGTATGATAGAATCTTTGGTATTGAATAAACTGCTTTTTATACCATGCACTTCATTCCCTTTGTAATAGGTAAAGTAAAGTTGGACATGACTCGCGTGGAGTTTGTTGAAAGGCTTGTGGAGTTGACCGAGGGGGATTATCCGTTAATTCCTCCTTATGAACCCCTAACAGTTAATGATTATAAAGAATACTCAAGAGAGGTTTATGATAACTCGTTCCTTCTTTGGAAAACCAAAAAGCCATTTAGGAAGTCGCTATTCTTCTTTACCACTGCTTATGTCCGCCTTATTGATGAACCGGATGACACCATTAGTATTCGATATTTAATAAGATTCACATTTATAGACAATGTTTTCGGTACAGCCATTTTAGCAGGAATGGCTTATGCAGGATTTGCCATAAAGCCTTACTTCTTGCTGTTTGGATTATCTCTATATATATTCTGGCTTTTATTATTCAGCTCAATGGCAAGCGATGATAAGGCTTTCTTGAGAATCCTTACAAAGGAGATTGACATAGGTAATTAGTCTACCTAAATCGCTCCCACCAACTCCATCTCCGCACCTTGCCAGTCTTCCATATTCTTTTCAAGTTGAGTTGCGGTATCCATACTCAATAGAAATTCCAACTCGCATTTGTTCTCAAAGTTGGCGTTGAGTTTTTCCATGCCAAGGTCTTTAAGTGCCTTCATTATCTGTGGCATTTGGTCGTAGCTAAATATGAGCTTGTAATGGTTCATTACAGGCTTTTCTATGATAGAGGCTGCATCAATTGCCAGTTTCGATGCTGTCTTGTAAGCATCTATCAATCCACCGGTGCCCAACTTAGTACCACCATAGTAGCGGACCACGGCTATCAGTATGTTGGTTAAATCGAACGATTGTATCTGTCCATAGATAGGCTTGCCCGCAGTACCTGATGGCTCACCATCGTCATTGATACGATAGCGTTGCTTGTCCCAACCAAGTCGCCAAGCGTAGCACACATGAGTAGCAGCGCTGTGTTCTTTCCACAATGCATCAATAAGTGCTTTGATTTCTTCTTCTGTCTTTACAGGGTAGGCATAACTGATATGCCTGCTTCCAAGCACTCTGTATTGCCCTTCGGCAGGAGCTTCAATGGTTTTGTAAGTCGTGGCCTTTTGCAAGTAACTACTGTTTGATTGCAGCAATGCCCGGTAAGTCAATACCTTCCAATGCTTCCAGCATGGCACCACCACCGGTACTTACATAGCTCACCTTATAAGCAAGGTTGAATTGATTGATGGCCGCAACAGAATCTCCACCGCCT
>Ga0209572_1001765_pt1 | contig 12874 bp, 8 predicted proteins | sample EBPBio232012_DNA_FD_185867 | JGI IMG/M metagenome (GOLD analysis project Ga0209572, IMG submission 185867) | Wastewater treatment Type I Accumulibacter community from EBPR Bioreactor in Madison, WI, USA - Reactor 1_1/23/2012_ DNA (SPAdes)... | ecosystem: Engineered > Bioreactor > EBPR >...
GCGCTTCGGCGGTCGTGGCGCGGTAGTCGATCGTCACGCCCGATTCGGCGGCATGGAGTTTCGCGACCTCGATATTGGTTTCGGAGGCGTCGGCGCCGACAACTTCGGCGCCAAGACGTGCCATCGGTTCGCACAGAAGGCCGCCGCCGCAGCCAATGTCGAGGATACGCAGGCCTTCGAATGGCCGGGCGGCACGCGGGTCACGCCCGAAGCGGGTTGCGACCTGATCGCGAATCCAGGCGAGACGCACCGGATTGAATTTGTGCAGCGGGCGGAATTTCCCGTTGGGGTTCCACCATTCGGCGGCCAGCGCCGAAAACCGCTCCACTTCGCCGGCATCGATGGTTGAGCCTGATTTTCGTTCGGTCGAGGTCTGGGCTGCGGCCATTTTTTGCTCTCCGTGGCCATTGCAAGTCGGTTCTGGGCGGTTGAAAGTCAAGTCAAATGAGGGGAAGTCGGCATGGACAAAAGCGACGCAGGCGGTGGAACGCCCAGACTGGACACGGAGATTGCGCCCTATCGGCAACCGATGATCACGTCGCTTGGTATCGTGCTCGGCTTCATGCTCGCCTTCCTGGCCAATTGGGCTGCGCAGGCCGATGACATGCCGGCCGTAACCACTGCGTCGGACTGGTTGATTCTGGTGACGCTGGGCACCGGAATTGTGTTGTTTACAGTGGTGCTCTACCGGCTGCTCGACAATGTGGTTCACGCCAATCCCGGCCTGCGTTACCGCGCGACGTTGCGGCTCTACATGACCGGGCTGGTGATTTCGATTGCCGGACTGATCGTGGCTCTGGTGATCTGAACCCTATTTGCCGAACAGTTTTTTCGCATCGAAGACGGGCTTGCCCTGAAGCAGGGTCGCCACGACCTTGGCGCGGCCGATGTCGGACGCCTTTGCAGTGGTTATGTCCTTGTCGATGATGGCCAGGTCGGCAAATTTCCCGACTTCGATCGAGCCGGTTGTCTTGTCGTGCTGTAGCAGCCGGGCCGGATTTATCGTCATCCATTCGATTGCAGTGGTTATGTCGGCTGGCCCGTCGCGGTCACGCTCAAGGGCGGCCTGCATCTTGACCAGAGGTGACAATTCGTCCGCGTCGTAGTCGCTGCTCAAGACAATATTTGCGCCAGCTGCTGCCAGGCTTCCGGCTGGCAGCAGGTGATCGGCGCGGTCGCCGATGAATTCGCGTATGAAGTCGACATATTCCGGGTCAAGCGAACTTGGGGCCAGCTGAAAATCCGCGACGACGCTCTGCTGTCGGAACCGCGGGAAATCAGCCGGATCGACCAGATAGAGATGGGTCAGCCGATGCGGGCCGGGCTCGGGGTTTGCGCCTTCGATCGCGTCGAGCGCGATCCGCGCGCCGCGATCGCCTGTGACGTGATAGTGGAGCTGGAAACCGGCGTCCGACAGGGTCCTGGAATAGCGCTTCAGCGCATCGCCGCTGAAATATTCAAATCCGCGGTTAAAGCCATGATCGATGCCGGCACCCGGCAGATATGGCTCCAACACCGCGCCGGTGCGTTGCTCAAGAATCCCGTCGACGTAAATCTTCGCCTGGTTGAAGCGCAGCAGACTGGCCGGATCGTTGGAATAGAGCCCTTTCAGTTTGGCAATCTGTTCGTCGAAATCCATGTCCGGGTAGACGTAGAGCGCGTTCGAGGCCCGGACGGTGAGCGTGCCTTCGGCCAACGCGCGCTGCCAGACCTTGACGTGGCCCTGCGGCCAGAAGCCACCGGCGTCGCTGACTGTCGTGATGCCGTTTTCGGCCATGGTCTTCAGCGTGTCGATCATGCTGTCATAGGCGAAATCGACATTTGCTGCTGTGTCGGGAAAGGCGAGATTGCGCAGCTTCTGCTGGGCGTTTTCCAACACGACGCCGTTCGGCTTGCCGGTCTTCTTATCGCGCAGGATGATGCCGCCGGGCGGGTTGCCGTCTATCTGGTCATAGCCAACGGCACGCATCGCGACAGTGTTTGCCCATGCGCCATGGCCGATGTCGTCCAGGATGAGGATCGGACGGACTGCCGATATCTCGTCAAGCAGCGCAATCGGATTGTCGTCCTGGTCAAGCAGGTTGGTCATGGACACGCCGGAGCCGACGACCCAGCCGCCCTCGCTCTGTTCCAGGCAGTCTTCGACGGTTGCCAGCGTGCCGTCGATGTCATCGAACGGCTCGAATTCGCACAGGACCTGGTTCACGCCAGCCTCGATCAGATGCATGTGCGTGTCCTGGAAGCCGGGTAGCACGAGGCGGCCACCCAGATCGACCGTGCGAGCGTTAGCACCAGCCGCCGCCTTCGCTTCGGCCTCGGTGCCGACGGCTATGATGACCCCCTTGTCGTCAATCGCAACGGCCTGCGCTTCCGGCTGGGTGCGGTTGACGGTATGCACCTTGGCGTTTGTGAGTACGGTCGGTTCGGCCATGGCCGGCAGGGTTACAAGCGCAACCCCTGACAGGCAAATTCCAAAGGCGGCTGAAGTTCGTTTCGATATCATTTTTGCTATGCGCCTTTTGTTGAATCGATCGAGATTGAGTTTGAATGGTCGGGCATTGCGAGCCACAGATGAAGCGCCGGAATCAGCAGCGGCAGTCCGCTCATGTAGATCATCACCGGTAGCTCCTGCTGCATTTGGCCCGCCGCCCAGCATGCGACCAATATCGGAAATATCGAGAGCAGAAGGCCGCGCCACAATTCGCTGCGGGACCGAGCTATCCCTGCCTTGCCGTACAGCAGGAAGTTGCTGGAAAGCTTGGTGAACATCCACAAAGCCACCGCGCCGGTTCCTGTCGCAAGAAAAATGGCTTCCGTCCGTAGAAATTCGGACAAGGAGCCCGCTGTAAGGCCCCCGAGCGTGATGAAAAATAGCACAACGCTCAGGATCATCATGCCAAACAGCAGAAAGAGCGCCGGGAGGGCGAAAAAGACCATTTCCAGGGCAAACAGGATCCGGCTGGTTCTTTCGTTCACTTGCAAACTCGGTTGACTGAAGCCTGCGTTGCAATTGGTAGCCGCTGAGTCAAGTTCGGATCGTCGCGCCTTGCAGGTCGCCGCCCTTTTGTCTATGGAGGCCCCGCTTCCCCTCTGAGGGAAAAGAACATTGGCAATCGGGCTTTTCGCCCAGCGTATCGGATCAACCACCGCATGGCGCGCATCGTGATGAAGTTCGGCGGAACGTCCGTCGCCGATCTGGAACGCATCCACAATGTGGCGCGTCACGTCAAACGTGAAGTCGACGCTGGCCACGAAGTGGCCGTGGTCGTTTCGGCCATGTCGGGCAAGACGAACGAGCTTGTCGGCTGGGTGCAGAACATGCCGAAGGTCGCGGGTGCCGAAGTCCCGTTTTATGATGCGCGTGAATATGATGCCGTCGTTGCGTCGGGCGAACAGGTGACGTCTGGCCTGCTGGCGATCGCGCTGCAGTCGATCGGCGTCAATGCGCGCTCCTGGCAGGGCTGGCAGATCCCGATCAAGACGGACAACGCGCACGGCGCGGCACGCATTGCCGACATTGACGGCTCGTTCCTGATCAAGCGCTTCGGTGAAGGACAGGTGGCGGTGATCGCCGGCTTTCAGGGCATCGGCCCGGACAATCGTCTGGCGACGCTTGGCCGTGGCGGCTCGGACACATCTGCGGTTGCGATTGCAGCTGCCGTCAAGGCTGACCGTTGCGACATCTATACCGATGTCGACGGGGTCTACACGACCGATCCGCGCATTGAGCCCAAGGCCCGCCGGCTGTCGAAGATCGCATTCGAGGAAATGCTGGAAATGGCGTCGCTGGGCGCCAAGGTTTTGCAGGTTCGCTCCGTCGAGCTTGCGATGGTTCACAAGGTTCGCACTTTCGTGCGCTCCTCCTTTGATGATCCCGATGCTCCGGGCATGGGCGATCTCGACAATCCGCCCGGAACGCTCATTTGCGACGAGGATGAAATCGTGGAACAGCAAGTCGTTACCGGTATCGCCTATGCCAAGGACGAAGCGCAGATCTCGCTCCGCCGTGTGTCTGATCGCCCGGGCGTCGCAGCCGGTATTTTCGGTCCGCTGGCCGAAGGCGGCATCAATGTCGACATGATCGTGCAGAACATTTCCGAGGACGGTTCGCGCACCGACATGACGTTTACGGTGCCGTCTGGCGACGTGGCCAAGGCGCTGGCGATCCTTGAAAAAGTAAAGCAGACCGTTGGCTACGACGCTGTCCAGCATGATGATGGCATGTCGAAGGTGTCGGTCATCGGCATCGGCATGCGCAGCCACACGGGTGTAGCGGCATCCGCCTTCAAGGCGCTGGCCGAAAAAGGCATCAATATCCGCGCAATCACCACATCCGAGATCAAGATTTCGATCCTGATCGATGGCCCGTATACAGAGCTGGCCGTGCGCACTTTGCACTCGGTCTACGGGCTGGATAAACATTAGCTCGACGATCAAGATTCTGGTCAAATAGCAGAATCGAACGTCAAGGTGCGGGGGTGAGCTCCGCGCTTGCAGCCAACACTTTTCGAGGGGCGCATGCCCGAGAAGAAGGTCGGACCAAGAAATCTCCTGAAGCGTCTGCGCGAGCTGATGCAGATGCAGCTCGAGCCGCAGGAACGGCTCGACAGGATCGTGCACGACATTGCGGCAGCGATGGTGGCCGAGGTGTGCTCGCTCTATGTGCTGCGCGCCGACGGCGTGCTCGAGCTCTATGCCACCGAAGGCCTGAACCCCAATGCCGTGCACCTTGCGTCGTTGAGGCTGGGCCAGGGTCTCGTCGGCACGATTGCGGCGAGCGCGCGCCCGCTCAACCTGTCTGACGCGCAGAAGCATCCTGCCTTCGCCTATCTGCCGGAGACAGGCGAAGAGATCTATCATTCCTTCCTCGGCGTGCCGGTGCTGCGCGCCGGGCGCACGCTTGGCGTTCTGGTCGTGCAGAACCGGACGATGCGCAACTATGCCGACGACGAGATCGAAGCGCTTGAAACGACGGCGATGGTAATCGCCGAGATGATCGCGTCGGGTGGCCTGATGCGCCTGACGCGGCCGGGTCTGGAACTCGACATGTCGCGGCCGGTGCGCATCGATGGCTTGAGCTTCAATGAGGGGATCGGACTTGGCCATGTGATCCTGCATGAGCCGCGCATTGTCGTGACCAACCTGTTCAACGAGGACAGCGAGCAGGAAAAGCACCGGCTGGAAAAGGCGCTCGGGTCGGTTCGCGTGTCGATCGACGACATGCTGTCGCGCCGCGAAGTCGCGTTCGAGGGCGAGCATCGCGCGGTGCTCGAGACCTATCGCATGTTCGCCAATGACCAGGGCTGGGTGCGCCGTCTCAACGAGGCGATTGGCAACGGGCTGACGGCAGAGGCTGCGGTCGAGAAAGTCCAGAGTGACATGCGCGCGCGCATGCAGAACATGACGGACCCCTATCTTCGCGAGCGGATGAGCGATTTCGACGATCTGGCAAACCGGCTGCTGCGGCAGCTGATGGGCAAGGGCGCGGAAGACGTTGCGGCTGCGCTGCCAAAGGATGCGATTGTCGTTGCGCGCACCATGGGTGCAGCTGAGCTGCTGGACTATCCGCGCGAGAAGCTGCGCGGGCTGGTGCTGGAGGATGGCGCGCAGACCAGCCATGTGGTGATCGTGGCGCGCGCGATGGGCATTCCGGTCGTCGGGCAGCTCAAGGGCGCGGTCTCGATGTCGGACAATGGCGACGAGATCATCATCGACGGCGATGTCGGGCTGGTGCATCTGCGGCCGCAGTCCGATCTTGAAAAGGCCTATGCCGAGAAGGTGCGGTTCCGTGCGCGGCGCCAGCAGCTGTTCCGCGAGCTGCGCGACAGACCGAGCGTCAGCAAGGACGGCGTTGCGGTGGACCTGCTGATGAACGCCGGGCTGCTGGTCGACCTGCCGCAATTGTCGGATTCGGGGGCTGCAGGCATCGGTCTGTTCCGGACCGAGCTTCAGTTCATGGTGGCATCCGCCTTCCCGCGTGCTGAAGCGCAGGAGACGTTTTATCGCTCGGTGCTTGATGCCGCCGGCGGCAAGCCGGTCACGTTCCGGTCGATCGACATCGGCGGCGACAAGGTGCTGCCGTATTTCAAGAATGCCCGGGTGGAAGAAAATCCGGCTCTTGGCTGGCGTGCGATCCGGCTGACGCTGGACCGGCCGGGCCTGTTGAAGACGCAGGTGCGCGCGCTGCTGAAGGCGGCTGGCGGTCGCGAATTGAAGCTGATGCTGCCGATGGTGACAGAGCTGGGCGAAATCGCAAAGGCGCGCGAAATCATCGACGCTGAAGTGCGGCATCTGTCGAAACATGCACATCTGTTGCCGACGACGCTGAAGCTGGGCGCGATGATCGAGGTGCCGGCGCTGTTGTGGCAGCTCGACGAATTGATGACCAGCGTCGATTTTGTGTCTGTTGGCTCGAACGACCTGTTCCAGTTTTTCATGGCGACTGATCGCGGCAATACGCTGCTGTCGAACCGGTTCGAGGTTCTGTCGGTACCGTTTCTGCGCATGCTGCGCGGCATTGCCGCTGCGGGCAAACGCCACAATTGCAGCGTGACGCTGTGCGGCGAAATTGCGGGTCGGCCGATTTCAGCCATGGCGCTGATCGGGGTCGGCTTCCGGGCGATTTCGATGTCGCCGGCTTCGATCGGGCCGGTGAAGGCGATGTTGCATGAGTTGCCGGTGGGCGAACTGGAAGAAATTCTCAACGGCGTACTCGATTCCAATGCTGCGGGCGCGCCGGTGCGCGCGTTGCTCAAGGAATTTGCCGAGAAGCACGCGATACCATTGTAGATTTGCTGTACTGCTCGAACCGCTGAGCAGGGACCTGCGCGCGCCGGCATGTGCTGGGTGCGGGGTGTGAGGAAAAACGCTGCCTGTCGCGGGCCGATCTTGAACGCCTGAGTATCCAGGTTCTGGATACGGCCACGGTCGAGGCCAGCCAAGAACGTGGCGAGGATCGTGCCAAGCAAGCGAAACAGCCAGGCGAGATGAAGGGCCTCCGCAGGATCGGCCAGCTCATCTGACGTGAGATGCTCGGGCAGAAAGAGCGCGCGTCGGTCCAGTTGCTGGACGTAAGAGCGACAGATGGCTTCGGCTACACGCAGGATCATCAGCAGGATGCAACGCGTGATGTAGGATCGCCGGGCAGTACCTTCCGCAATGTTGGCGAACGAAAACAGCAGCGCGGCCATGTGCGCTATCCGCTGTCTTTCATTGCTTCGCCTGTTGCGGCCCATGTCTGTCTCCGTTGCGACAAAGCATTGTCGGGCAGGTTTTTGTGCGTGGGACAAAGTTTCGCGTTTTTTCTTCACCGAAGGTTTGTTGGAGGCGCTCGAGCATGGTTCCGCAGCTCAAGGCCGAGGGCGAATGAGGTTGGAATTGCAACGCTTCTGCGCACCCGGTCGGTAGATCCCAGGCACAAGGCCTGGAATGACGGCGCGGATGAATGTGCGATTTTTGCGCGAAATCTGTCCTACAGCTTGAAGACTGTGTTACGCGCGCGAAAGCAGCTGTGGGCCTATGTTGTCTGCGTCGCTGGGGCCGTCGGGACGGCTCGGCCGTTCAGGCATGGATACCTGGGTCTGCGCCTACGCTGCACTCCGGCTCCGCCCGAGTATGATGAAGAAGGGGTAGCGTGGTAAGCCTCAATAGCTGCGGCCGACCACACCTTCTTTTGAAACGGCAACCTGTCCGACCGCCGCGCCAGACGATGGCCGCACATGGACAGGCACGGATTTGTAGCCCGGCGTCAGGCTGTCGGGATCGCGATAGCCGAGTGCGACGAGGCCCTGGGTTTCGGGATAGTAGGCGCCGCAGCAGCCATCAGGCAGATTGTATTCGACCAGCGTCAGCCCGCCGATGACGCGGTCGGGGTTGGCAAATTCGCCTGCGGTTGCCAGCTCGACAAGGTCGCCTTCCTTCATCCCGCGCCGGGCAATTTCGGCTGCGTTCATGAACACGATGTCGCGCCGGCCAAACACGCCGCGATAGCGGTCGTTCAGGCCATAGACCGTGGTGTTGAACTGGTCGTGCGACCGCATGGTGGCCAGAGTGAGCGCTGTGTTGTCGGTCTGCTTGCCGTCCTCATCCATGCCACGCGCGATGAGGAAATTGGCCTTGCCGCTGGCGGTGTGCCATTCGCGCCGTGCCGCGGCATTCGGCAGGACAAAGCCGCCCGGCGTGCGGATGCGCTCGTTGTAGCCCTCGAAATCGGGGAAGACGTCGACGATCTTTTCGCGGATCAGATCATAGTCATCGGCAAAGCCGTCCCAGTCGACGCCGGCCTTGTCGCCAAGTGCAGCTTTCGCGATCCTGGCAACGATCCAGGTTTCGGAGCGGATGTCGTCGCTTGGCGGCTTCATGAAGCCGCGTGAAGCGTGCACGACCGACATGGAATCCTCGACGGTCAAATATTGCTGGCCGGTCGCCTGAATGTCGATGTCGGTGCGACCAAGGCAGGGCAGAATGAAACTGTCCTGGCCGACGAGCAGATGGGTGCGGTTCAGTTTTGTGCCGATATGGACTGACAATTCGGTCTTGCGGAAAGCCTCGGCGCAGGCCTGCGGGTCGGCAGAGGCGACCGCCAGATTGCCGCCGAGCATGATGACGGCCTTCGATGCGCCGGAGCGCAGTGCAGCGATGGCGTCGACGACAGAATGGCCGCGATTGCGCGGCGGCTCGAAATTGAACGCCTTGCCCAGATTGTCGAGCAGAACCTTGGTCGGACGCTCCCAGATGCCCACCGTGCGATTGCCCTGGACGTTGGAGTGGCCGCGAAGCGGGCAGATACCGGCACCGGGACGGCCCATATTGCCGCGCAACAGCAGCAGATTGACCAGTTGCTGCACATTGCTGGTGCCGGTCAGATGCTGGGTCAGGCCCATGCCATAGCACAGAATGGTTGCCTTCGATTGGGCATAGGCAGCGGCGGCGGATTCGAGGTCTGCACGAGTGAGACCCGACAGGCGTTCAATGTCGGACCAGTCGGTCGCTTCGATATCGGCTGCGAAAGCGTCGAAACCGCTGGTGTGCTGAGCAATGAAGTCGTGGTCGAGTGCGGGTGTTCCGCCAATTTTCTTTGCGTCGGCATCGAGCGCAAACAGCGCCTTTGCGATACCCTTGATGGCGGCGGCGTCGCCGCCAACGCGAAGCTGGAAATAGGTGCTGGCGATCTGGGTGGCCGACAGGGTCAGCATTTCGACAGGGGATTGCGGCGATTCGAATTTTTCCAGCGCCCGCTCGCGGAACGGATTGAAGACGAGGATCTTTGCACCTCGCTTCCGGATGTCGCGCAGCGTCGCCATCATGCGCGGGTGATTGGTGCCGGGATTGTGGCCGAAGGACAGAATCAGGTCGGCGTGGTCGAAGTCTTCGAGACTGACCGTGCCCTTGGCGACGCCGATGGATTGCGGCAGGCCGACCGAAGTCGCCTCGTGGCACATGTTTGAGCAGTCGGGGAAATTGTTGGTGCCGTAGAGCCGGCCAAACAGCTGGTAGAGGAAGGCCGATTCATTCGACGCACGACCGGATGTGTAGAATTCCACCTGGTCGGGATGGTCGAGCGATTTGAGCTTGGCGCCGATGGCCGCAAATGCGTCGTCCCAGGCGACGGGCTCGTAGCGGCCAGTCTTGCCATTGTAGCGCAGCGGCTCGGTGATGCGGCCCTGATCTTCCAGCCAGTAGTCGGATCTGGTCCAGAGATCGGCAACGCTGTTCTGGCGGAAGAAATCCGCGCCGACTTTCTTCGTTGTTGCCTCCCAGGCAACGGCCTTTGCGCCGTTTTCGCAAAATTCGAATGAGGAAGTGTGATTGGGGTCCGGCCAGGCGCAGCTTGGGCAATCAAAACCCTCCGGCTTGTTCTGGCTGATGAGTGCAGGGCCGGCGCGCATGACTGTCTGCTGGTCTTTCAGCGCCAGTGCGACGGCTTTCAGCGCGCCCCAGCCGCCTGCGGGGCCGTTGTAGTCCCTGATTCCCTCGGGTCGATTGCGCGCCATGGTGGTCCTCCCGGTATGCGTATGCTGATGTTGCTGCTATTCAAACCGCATTGATTGGCCGCGTAAAGCCGTGACGGCTGATGGCCAGCGTTGTTCTTTTTCCCGATCTTGGCTAATTGCGGCGACCAAGGCAGGACAGTCGATGATTTCTCTCCCCCGTGACCGCATGGATCAGGTCGTCAAACGCTACGAGATGCTCGAGGCGCAGATGGCGGCCGGCGTTGACCCCGATGCCTATGTGAAACTGGCTTCCGAATATTCCGAGCTGCAGGAAATGGCGCAGAAGGTGCAGGCGCTGCGCAAGGCCGAAGCCGAGCGCGCCGATTTGTCGGCGATGCTGGGTGATACGGCCACTGACGGCGATATGCGGGAACTGGCCGAGCTGGAATTGCCGGAAATCGAGGAGCGTATCGAGCTGGAGCAGGAAATCCAGATCCTGCTGCTGCCGAAGGACGCTGCCGACGAGCGCAATGCGATCCTGGAAATCCGCGCCGGGACCGGCGGTGACGAGGCAGCGCTGTTTGCGGGCGACCTGTTCCGCATGTACGAACGCTATGCGGCGGGTCGTGGTTGGAAGGTCGAGGTCGACTCGGCATCCGACGGCGAAAAGGGCGGCTTCAAGGAAATCATCGCGACCGTGTCCGGCAAGGGCGTGTTTGCCGCGCTGAAATTTGAATCGGGCGTGCACCGTGTGCAGCGCGTGCCTGAAACGGAAGCCGGAGGGCGCATTCACACCTCGGCTGCGACGGTGGCCGTGCTGCCTGAGGCGCAGGAAGTCGATATCGAAATCAAGAACGAGGACATCCGTATCGACACGATGCGGGCGTCTGGCGCGGGTGGCCAGCACGTCAATACGACCGACTCAGCAGTGCGCATTACCCACCTTCCGACCGGCATCATGGTCGTGTCGGCGGAGAAATCGCAGCACCAGAACCGCGCCAAGGCAATGCAGATCCTGCGCGCAAGGCTTTATGACCTGGAGCGCAGCAAGGCTGACAGCGAGCGGTCTGAATCACGCAAGGCGCAGGTGGGCTCCGGCGATCGGTCGGAGCGCATCCGCACCTATAATTTCCCGCAAGGGCGACTGACCGACCATCGCATCAATCTGACGCTCTACAAGCTCGACCGGGTGATGGAAGGCGACCTGCAGGACGTGATCGACGCCTTGACCGCCGACTACCAGTCGCAATTGCTGGCTGAGGCGGCGCTGGGGTGACGACGCTTCAGGCGCTTTACCGGCTCGCGCGCACGCGGCTGACGGATGCGGGGATAGAAAGCGCGGCGCTCGATTCGCGCCTGCTGGTCAGCCATGTGACAGGGAATTCGCTCGAAGACATTGTCTGTCGGCCGGCTGCGACCGTGAGTGACGCACAAGTGATGGCGATGGAACAGGCGCTGCAACGCCGGCTGAATGGCGAACCTGTGTTTCGCATCATAGGGGCACGCGATTTCTTTGGACTTCGTCTCGGGATGTCGCCTGACACGCTGGAGCCGCGCCCCGATACGGAGGCGCTGGTGGAACTGGTTTTGCCCCGCGTGCAGGCGATGGCGGCTCGGGCCGGCGCATGCCGGGTGCTTGATCTGGGGACCGGGACCGGGGCGATTCTCCTGTCGCTGCTGGCGAATGTTGAGCAGGCCAGTGGTGTGATGACCGACATTTCTGCCGGTGCACTGGCGACAGCGGCTGAAAATGCTCGAAATCTCGGACTTGATAGGCGTGCCGGGACCGTTTTGTCGGACTGGTTTGATGCGGTTGAAGGCCGCTTCGACGTGATCGTGTCCAATCCGCCTTATATTCCGTCGGTGGAAATTGAAGGCTTGCAAGCCGAGGTCAGAGCATTTGACCCGCTGCGCGCGCTCGATGGCGGACCGGATGGGCTGGGGCCTTACCGGATGATTGCCAAAGGCGCTACGGCGCATCTTGAAAAGGGCGGTTTCGTAGCCGTGGAAATCGGTGCAGGGCAGGGACCAGATATTGCCCGGATTTTTGGAGAGGCCGGATTTGAACTGTCCGAAACACGGTCTGATCTTGGCGGCCACGAGCGAGCGCTTCTATTTGTCGCTGAGGATACGAAGAAATAAGTCTTGGAATCGCCACGGAAAGCGGCTAGCTATGGGGAACCGGACAAACGAAGCAGGCAGTGCCGTTATCGATTCGGTTCCCGTAGAAACAGCTGCCTTCTTGCTAATGCCGCACATGATTGTGCGCGGGGGAATAGTCCGGGGCGTGTTAGAACCCTAAGACAGGATGAATTGTGGCGACCTCGCCTGAAGAGGTCCGGTCGCCGAGAGCAGAGCGGCACAATTGCACTCCCGGATAAGTGCCGCACATTTCAACACCGCCAAGATGAGTGTCGAATGAGGCCACAACAGCAGAACCGGCGCATGCGCGGCCGTAACAATAATAACAACAACAATAACAATAATAATAATCGCAAAGGCGGACCAAATCCGCTGACGCGCAGCTATGAAAGCAACGGCCCGGACGTCAAAATCCGTGGCAATGCGCAGCAGATCGCCGACAAATACATGCAGCTTGCGCGTGATGCGCAAGGCTCGGGCGATCGCGTCATGGCGGAGAACTATCTCCAGCACGCTGAACACTATAATCGCATCATTGCTGCCGCCCAGGCGCAGATGCCTGTGCAGGTGCCGCGCGACAATCGCGACGACATGGACGACGATGAGGAGGGCGGTTTCGACGGCCAGCCGAACGTCGAGCAGCAGGTCAATGATGGAACCGGCCCGCAGCCCGATATTTCGGGCATGCCCGGTGAGGCGACACCGGTCGCTGAGGCTGATGGTGGCGAGCAACCGCGCGAAGACCAGCAGGCGAATGGCGAAGAAGGCGGCGGCCAGCGCCGCTCGCGCCGCCAGCGTCG
>Ga0209572_1001767_pt1 | contig 12861 bp, 11 predicted proteins | sample EBPBio232012_DNA_FD_185867 | JGI IMG/M metagenome (GOLD analysis project Ga0209572, IMG submission 185867) | Wastewater treatment Type I Accumulibacter community from EBPR Bioreactor in Madison, WI, USA - Reactor 1_1/23/2012_ DNA (SPAdes)... | ecosystem: Engineered > Bioreactor > EBPR >...
GAACGGGTTGTAGAAGCCGAGGTTCGGGAACAGCGCGCTGGTGAAGTAGATGAAGAGAAGCAGAACCAGCGCCGGGATCGCCCGCATGAAGCCGACAAAGATCACCGCCATCCAGCGGAACAGCCAGGACCGCGACAGCCGCATCGCCGCGATGGTCAAGCCCAGGAGCGTGCCGGTGATGGCCGTCAGCAGGGTCAGGCCGATGGTCTTGGCCACCCCGGTCAGCACCAGCGGGTTGAACAGGTATTCGCCGACGATGTGCCACTTCCAGTTCGGGTTCACGAACAGGTCGCGGACGAAGATCAGGACGAACAGGCCGATGATCGGCACGCCGATCCATTCGGCATAGCGGCGCCGGCGGCGGATCGGCTTGCCGGCGTCGTGGAGTGGCGCCGACACGCCCTCTCCGGGGCGGCGGGCGGTGCCGTCGCCCGACCCTGCACGCGGGGCAGGGCCGGAAAGGTTGGTGTCGGCGCCCATGCTCATTGCCGGTTGTCCGAGTTGATCGAGATGTAATCCATCTGCAGATCGCCCTGGTTCCAGTGTTCGAAGATCGCGCCGTAGACGCCGGTATCCATCAGGTGCTGAAGCGTCGCCTGCATGGTGTCACGCAGCTGGGTGCGGTCCTTCTTGATGCCGAAGGCAACATAGGCCGAGAAGATCGGGTCGCCGGCGATTTCGAACATGTCCGGGCTTTCGGCCGAGACCATGAACCCGGTCGAGGTGTTTTCCCAGACCACATCGACGCGGTCCGCCGACAGCGGCACCGGGAGGAGCACGTTCTGGAAGGTCTGCAGGTCGACCGGCTCGAGGCCCGCGGCAACGCAGCGTTCCGACAGTTCGGTCACCAGCGTTTCCTGGGTCGTGCCCTTGGTCACGCCGACGCGCAGGCCGCATTGCGTGGTCTCGTCGCTGGTCACGCCCTTGGGGTTGCCGGCCTGCACCAGGTAGACATAGCCGGCGCGGTAGTAGTCGATCATGTCGAGCACTTCGCGGCGATGCGGGAAGTCGCCGGTGCCGGTGGTGAAATCGAAGCGGCCGGATTCGACGCCCGGAACCTCGGCGTCAAAGGAATTGCGCTCGACCACGGTTTCGATGCCAAGCGTTGCGCCGACGGCGGCGATCAGGTCGGGGATGACGCCGGCGATGTTGCCGTTCTCGTCGGTGAAGGTCCGCGGCGGGCTGGCGGCATCGGTCGAGAACACCAGGCGACCGGATTCGAGCACATCGGCGGGCAGGGCATCGTGCAGTTCCTGATTGAACGGCACGGCGACGCCGTCGATCATGAAATCCTCGGCCATGGCGCCGGTGGCAAGCGCGGCAAGGGCGGTGCCCAGCGCCAGCCTGCGGGTCAGGGTCAGTGTCATTTCGTTGTCCTCCCGTTGGGCCGCCCCATCCTCCGAGGGCGGCGGATGCGTGAAAGTCAGATCACCTTGGACAGGAACGCGCGGGTGCGTTCGTGCTGCGGCCGGTCAAGAACGTCGGACGGGTTGCCCTGTTCGACGATCTGGCCCTTGTCCATGAACACGAGATGGTCGGCGACCTCGCGCGCGAAGCCCAGTTCGTGGGTGACCACGACCATGGTCATGCCGCTGCGGGCCAGGTCCTTCATCACGTCCAGCACCTCGCCCACGAGTTCGGGGTCAAGCGCGGATGTCGGCTCGTCGAACAGCATCACCTTGGGCCGCATGGCCAGCGCCCGGGCGATGGCGACGCGCTGCTGCTGGCCGCCCGACAGCTGCGCCGGATAGGCATCGGCCTTGTCCGCCAGCCCGACGCGGCCCAGCAGTTCGCGGGCGCGGGCGGTGGCGTCAGTGCGGGACATGCCCGCGACCTTGATCGGGGCAATGGTGATGTTCTGCAGCACCGTCTTGTGCGGGAACAGGTTGAACGACTGGAACACCATGCCGACATCGCGGCGGTTGGCGGAAATCTCGCGTTCGCTGAGTTCCTGCAGGTGGTCGCCCATGTCGCGGTAGCCGACCATGTGGCCGTTCACCCAGATGCCGCCGCGGTCGATGGTCTCCATGTGGTTGATGCAGCGCAGCATCGTCGACTTGCCGGACCCCGAGGGGCCGATGATGCAGGTGCAGGTGCCGGTGGTGACGGCAAGGTCGATGCCGTGCAGCACCTTGACCGCGCCAAAGGACTTTTCCACCGCGACGGCGCGGACGGCGACATCGGCGGTCATGACGGCACCTTGAGTGCAGCGATGATCGGGGCGCCGACGGTCAGGGAATGGATGCTGACCCCAGCGGAGATGCTGCAGACCTCGCGGATTTCGGCGGGCGTCGCGCCAAGGGCCAGCGCCACGCGGATCTCGCGGCGCAGAGTGTCGCGGTCGCGCAGGGTGATCGAGGCATTGGCGGCGATGGCGATCAGCGCCACGGTTTTCGCCGGCAGCACGCCATTGGTCCGCGGCGCGGCGGCCCATGTCAGGAAGACCTCGAAATAGCCGGGATCGGCCTTGATAGCGGCCTCGGCGGTTTCGTCCCAGGCGCCGAACACCCGTTCGTATTCGGCCCGGATCGCGGCGAACCGTTCGGCGCTGCAATTGTCCTGCGCGCCCGGCGCCAGCTCCTCGATCACGTCGACGGCCAGCTGGTAGCCGCGGATGCCCATATGGGCGAGCAGCGCAAGCAGCGTCACCAGCTCTTCCTTGGTCGCCCCGGCGGCGATGGCGTTGCGGCCATGCGTCTCGATCCCGATGGGATGGATGTGGGTCACGACCGCGGTATTGGCGATGAAGATGAATTCGCGGGTCTTGGGGTCGAGCGTGCCGTGATCCGCGGAATGGGCGGAGAAGTCGGTATAGGCCGCCATCACGCCCGGCGCCATTTCCAGGATCAGCTGCCAGTCGTCGGCCCAATAGCCGCGGCGGCGGATGAATTCGTCGCGGATGCGCGCCTGTTCGGGCGGCATGGCCGGCCAGCTGCGGGGCGCGGCGGTCACAGCAGGATCTCGAAATGCTGGGGCCGGCGGCGCTTCGGCGGCTCGATCAGCTCGATATAGGTCGGGATGTCGGCGAGCACTTCAAAGAAGCTGATCTTGCCGTCGCCATCCTCGCCATGGCCGCCGCCGAACTGGACCTCAGCCAAGCCAAGCGCCTCGAGCCTCGCGCGTTCGGCATCCACCGACTGAACGAAATAGCCGACATGGTGCAGGCCGGGCCCGCAGCGGTCGAGGAATTCGGTGAACACGCTTTGCCCGGACATCGGTGCGATGACCTCGAGGCTCGGGCCGAATTCGGCGACCACACCCTGCGATTCGAAATTGCCCGGCGCGCCACGGAACCGGCGCTGCGGCAGGTAGTCGGCGGTATAGCGCCAGCCGACCCAGCGGCGCACGCCGAAGATCGCCCCGACCTGCCGCACGCCCTCTTCAAGGTCGCGCACGACATAGCCGATCTGGTCCGGCGCCCGGCCCGGCATGGCCCGCAACACTGTATCGGTCTGGTCGCCGAAACCGGCCATCGGTGGTGTCTCCCTCATCCCTGACGGCAGCTAACACCATCGGGACTGGCCTTTCAATTCGAAACAGCGAAGGTTTTTCCGCTATCACGAATTTTCACCTGAATCCGACCTAAGCGCGCCGTGCGGCGTGGCGCAGCATCCACAGCGCCACGGCAAGGCCGCACAGGGCGGATGTCACCATCACCGCACCCAGGAAAACCGGCGCGTGATGTGATTCGACAAGGTAGCTGGCCAGCGCGGCAAAGACCGCGCCCACGACATATTGCGCAAACCCGACAAAGCCCGAGGCCGATCCCGCCGCCGCCGGCACCGCCGCCATCGAGGCGGCAAAGGCATTGGGCATCACCAGCCCCGAGGCCGCCATGATGAAGCTGAACAGGCCAAAGATCGGCAGCGGCCGGAACAGGCCCAGACCCAGCACCGCCGCCATCGCCAGCGCGGCCACCGCGACAAGGATCGCGCCGATCGCCAGCACCGAAGTCTCGCCCAGCCGGCTGATCCGCCCGGCGACGAAATTGCCGCTGATGTAGCCCACAGCGCCCAGTCCGAACCAGGCGCCGAACGCGGTCGGCGACAGGTCGAGCACCATGTTCGAGATCAGCGAGGCATTGGCGATGAAGGTGAACACGCAGCCGGCGTTGAAGCTGACCGTCAGCCAGGCGGCGAGGAAGCTGCGCTCGCGCAGCAGGCGGCGGATGTCCTGCGCCAGCCGCCGCAACCCGTCGCCACCGCCCGACCCCTTCTGCCGCGGCACGAGCGCGAGGGCCAGCGCGGTATTGGCCAGGCCCAGCACCGCCAGCGTCCAGAACGGCATCCGCCAGCCGGCAGCCTGAAACAGCAGCCCGCCGGCGGTGGGGGCGATGATCGGGCCGATGGAAATCCCCATCGCCAGATAGCCGAGGATGCGGGTCGAGGTCGGCAGTTCCCAGTATTCCCGGATGATCGCCCGCGACAGCACGGTCCCGGTGCAGGCCGCCAGCCCCTGCAGCGCCCGGAGCGCGATCAGCGCCTGCACATTCGGCGCCAGCGCACACAACACGCTTGCCAGAGTGAACAGCGCCATGCCGCCGCACAGGACCAGCCGCCTGCCGTAAAGGTCGGCCAGCGGCCCGACCAGCACCTGCCCGCCGCCAAAGGCCAAGACGAAGGCAGATATAAGAAGCTGCACCGTCGCATAATCGGTGCCGAATTCATGCTGCAGGAAGGGCAGCGCCGGCAGGACCATGTGGATCGTGACCGGCCCCAGCACGCTGAAGGCGACCAGGAGAGGCACCGGCGGCACGCGCCGGGCAGGATCGGGCAAGGCGGTCACAGCGGCAGCGCCGGGACAGGACGGTCAGGCATCGGGGCAACTCATGCGGACAGCGCCGCAGGCCGCGGCAATTTTCGCCAACACGAATTTGAATACGCCTATGCGATAAACCGCGCAAGCGGGATCTGTGTCAGCCGGGCTTTTGTCCTGCGCCCGGATTCTCCAGGTCGCGGCAGACGCGCAGAACTGCCGCCACCGCCTCGTCCAGTTGCTTGTCCATGCGGAACACCGGCCCGGCGACGGTGACGATGAACACCGAGCGGTTCCAGCGGAAGGTGGCCGAGACGGTCATCACCGTCGGCTCGCTTTCTTCCTTGTTCAGATACCAGCCGCGGGCGCGGGATTCCTCGAGCTCGGCCAGCAGCGCCTCTTTCGAGGTGTTGGTGTGGTCGGTCAGCTTGATGAGCTCGAGATCCGCCACCGCCTTGCGCCGGTTGCGTTCGTCGAGCGTGCCGAGCAGCGCCTTGCCGACCGAGGTGGCATAGAGGTTGCCCAGCCGGTCGCCGACCCGACGCAGGAAGCGCAGGGGATAGGACGGCTCCATCACCAGGAGATAGGTCGCGCCCAGCCCGTCGACGCGGGCGAGCAGCACGGATTCGTCCAGCTCGTCGCGGATCTCGCGCAGGGCGATCTCGGCCCGGGCGATCACCGGGTCGCTGGCGACGATGCGGTTGGCGAGATCCTGCAGTTTCAGCGAGGGGTAGTAGCCGCTGCGCGGCGCGATCTCGTAGACATAGCCGCGTTCCTGAAGGGACTGCAGGACATCGTGGCACGAGGACACCGGCAGTTTCAGGATCTTGGCGATCTCGGTCAGCGACAGGGGGCGGCCGTATTCGGCAAAGACCTCGAAGAAATCGAGCGTACGCTTCACGATCTTGGACAAAGGCGGCCCCCGCGTTTCCGCCGTCCCGGAAAGGGCGGCGCCGGTTCGGATTTTGCAGACCTTAGGCGAGGGAAGGGAAAGGCGCAAATCCTGTGAGGGTGGGGGCGGTCCGCGGGGCCGGGCGGAGTCCGGCCTTTTCGGGCAGGCTGAGTGTTGGATGAGCGGTCATCACGGTGACCAGCCCCGCCCTTGGGCCGGGCGGGAGCAGGAAACGTATACGTTTCCCCCGCCCGTGCGCAGCGGTTGCCCCCTGTAACGGCGGGATCGTTCACTACGATAGGCCAGCGCCCGACCCGGCGGGCGAGAAGCGCCCGCCGAGGGCGGGGCGGGCGCTAGCCGGAACGCCTTGGCGTCCCGGCCGATTCTTCGCCCAAGGGCACCGCGTGGCGAAGGCGATAGCCTTCGCCAGACAAAGGCAGGCGGATTGCGCGCGGAAAACGGCCTGCCACCGCCACGGCGCTCAGTGTTATCCCGCCACGCGGGCCGGGCGGGAACAGGAAACGCATGCGTTTCCCCCGCCCGTGCGCGGCGGTTCCACCGGAGACGATGCCGCCCGAAACCCCGAGAGGACCGCGCCTGACTGGTGGGCGCGGAACCGCGCCTGCCAGGGCAGGCAGGCGCGGGCCGGAACGCTTTGGCGTCCCGGCCGGTTCTTCGCCGAAGGACACCGCGTGGCGAAGGCGATAGCCTTGGCCATTGGCACGGGAGACTTGCCTGTCCGAAAGTCCGAGAATCGCGGGCAGCGCCCGCGCCCCCTCAGTCCAGCTTCCGCCGTGGCGCCTCAGGATCGAACCGCGTATCCGCCGGCCCCGCCTTCATCACCATGCCGGGCAGCGTCCGGCCGGTCAGCTCCTGCGCGAGTTCCGCCGCCGCGATCAACCGGCCAAGGTCCAGCCCCGTCGCGATCCCCATCCGCTCCGCCATATGCACGAAATCCTCGGTGCAGATGTTCCCGACGGCCCGCGGGGCAAAGGGGCAGCCGCCCAGACCGCCGATCGAGCTTTCGAAATCTGCCACCCCGGCCTCGAGCCCGGCCAAGGCATTGGCGATGCCAAGCCCCCGGGTGTTGTGCAGGTGCAGCCCGACCCGCGCGCCGCGGCCCTGCAGCCCCTCGACATGGTGCCGCACGATGCCGGGGTCGGCCATGCCGGTCGTATCGGCAAGGTAGACCAGATCGGCGCCGAGCCCGACCAGATGGTCGAACTGCCGCGCCACCCGGTCGAAGGCAATCGGCCCTTCGTAGGGGCAGCCAAAGGCGGTCGCCACCACGCCGACGATGCGGCTCTCGGTGCCGCGCGCCACCCCGGCGATCTGGTCCAGCGCCGCCATCCCCTCGTTGGTCGTCATCCGCACATTCAGCCGGTTGAACGTGTCCGAGGTCGCGACGCCGCATTTCAGGTCGTCGATCCCGGCCGCAACCGCCCGCTCCGCCCCCTTGGCATTCGGAATGAAGGCGGCATAGCGGAGGCCGGCACGGCGGGGCAGGGCGGCGGCCACCTCCATCGCATCGGCGAACTGGGGGATGACCTTGGGGCTGACGAACCCCGTAACCTCGATCCGCGTCAACCCGGCATCGGCCAGCGCCGCGATCAGGTGCAACTTGTCGGCCACCGGCAGGATCCGGCCTTCCATCTGCAACCCGTCGCGCGGGCCGACTTCGCTGATGGTGATGGACGCAGGGCTCATCAGTAGGACTTCGGCATCCCGAGGACATGCTGGCCGATATAGGCCAGGATCAGGTTGGTCGAGATCGGGGCGATGCGCGCGATCCGCGCCGACCGCCATTTGCGCTCGATATCGTATTCGCGCGCCGCGGCGAAGCCGCCAAAGGTCTGCATCGCGGCCTCACCGGCATTCCACGCGGCCTCGGACGCGAGCATCTTGGCGATGTTCGCCTCTTCACCGCAATTCTTGCCGTCCTCGTAAAGCTGGGTCGCGGCGCGGACCAGCATGTCGGCGGCCTTCCATTCGGCATAGGCGCGGGCGATGGGGAATTGCACGCCCTGGTTCTGGCCGATCGGCTTGCCGAACACGATCCGCTCTTTCGAATAACTCACCGCCTTGTCGATGAAATAGCGCGCATCGCCCAGGGACTCGGCCGCCACCAGGATCCGCTCCGAATTCATCCCGTCAAGGATGTAGCGGAACCCCTTGCCCTCTTCCCCGATCAGGTTTTCCACCGGAACGCGCAGGTTTTCATAGAAAACCTCATTCGTGTGGTGGTTCACCATCGTGTCGATGGGCCGGATCGTCAGGCCCTTGCCCAGCGAGGCATTGATGTCGACCAGCAGCACCGACAGGCCGTCGGTTTTCTTCTGCACCTGATCCAGCGGCGTGGTCCGCACCAGCAGCGTCATCAGGTCGGAATGCCGCGCGCGCGAGGTCCAGATCTTCTGCCCGTTGACGACATAATGGTCGCCGTCGCGCACGGCATTGGTCCGCAGTTTCAGCGTGTCCGACCCGCTGGTCGGCTCGGTCACGCCGAAGGCCTGAAAGCGGATTTCGTTGGATGCAATCTTTGGCAGGTAGCGGTTCTTCTGCGCCTCGTTGCCGTGCCGCAGCAGCATCTTCATCATGTACATCTGCGCATGGCAGGCATAGGCGTCGGCGCCGCTGGCGTGGATTTCCTCGAGGATCACCGACCCGACCCGCAGCGGCAGGCCCGATCCGCCGTATTCCTCGGGGATCAGGGCGGACAGGAACCCGGCCTCGCCCATCTCGGCGACAAAGGCGTCGGGGTAATCGCCGTCGGCCTCGAGCTTGCGCCAGTATTCGCCGGGATATTTCGCGCAAAGCGCGCGGACACTTTCGCGGATTTCGGCAAAGTCCTCGCCCAGCGGGACAAGGGTTTCGGTCTCTTCGGTCACGAAGGTATCCTCTCTTTATCGTCCCTGAAACCGCGGCGCGCGCTTTTCGTTGAAGGCGCGCACGCCTTCGCGGCGGTCCTCGGTCGGGATGGTGCGTTCATAGGCCGCGACCTCGATGCGCAGGGCGCTGGTCAGGTCGGTCTGCATCCCCTGATGCGCGGCCATCTTGATCTGGCGGACGGAAATCGGCGCGTTGGCGGCAATCGCCCGCGCCACCTCCATCACCTGCGGCATCAGCTCGGCCGCCGGATGCACGGCATTGACCATGCCCCAGTCGAGCGCCTGCTGCGCAGAAAAGGGCCGGCCGGTCAGGAGAATCTCCTTCGCCCGCCGCTCGCCCACGGCGCGGGGCAGGTTCTGGGTGCCGCCGGCGCCGGGCATGATGCCGCGCGTCACCTCGGGCAGGGCAAAGCGGGCGGTATCGGCGGCATGGATGAAATCGCAGCACAGCGCAAGTTCACAGCCGCCGCCAAAGGCCACGCCATTGACCGCGGCAATCACCGGCACGGCGCAATCCAGCACGGCATAGGCCGATTCCTCGATGATGGCGTGCTGCAGGCGCCAGTCATCATCGCTCATCCCGTTGCGCTCCTTGAGGTCGCCGCCGGCCGAGAACGCGCGGTCCCCCGCGCCTGTCAGCACCACGCAGCGCAGGTCGCCCGGCGTGTGCTTCAGGGGCAGGAACAGGTCGCGCAGGTCAAGGATCGTCGCGGTGTCGAGCGCGTTCATCACCTCGGGCCGGTTGAAGGTGACGGTGAGGATGCCGTCATCCAGACCCAGATTCAGCCGCCGCATCTCAGGCAATGCGTTCATCGCGCGCCTCCTGCGGGAAGTAGGCGGCGAGGACATCGGTGCGGTCGCCCACCGCCGGATGCCCCGACCGCAGCGGCGGCCGGGTGCCGTCGAAATGCAGCGGCAGGCCGACAAGGCGGCTGTCCGACCCCGGCACCGGCTGCAGGATGTCAAGCGCGGCGAATTGCGGATCGGCAAGGGTTTCGTCCAGCGCCAGCACCGGCGCGGCGGGCACGCCGGCCTGTTCTAGCCGCGCCAGCCAGGCGTCGCGGTCGCCGGTGGCGATCACCTGCTGGATCGCCGCATTCAGTGCGATCCGGTTTTCCACCCGCGCCGGATTGGTGGCGAACCGTGCATCCTGAGCCCAGTCGGGGCGGCCCAGGACGCCGGTCAATCGGCCGAAAAGACCGTTGTTTCCGGCGGCGATCACCAGCCAGCCGCCCTGCGCCTCGAACGCCTTGTAGGGGGCGATCCCGGCATTCTCGGTCCCGATCCGGCCCGGCACCTTGCCCGAGGCAAGGAAGGTCGCGATCTGCGCCGGCAGCCAGCCGACCGCGGTTTCATACAGCGAAGTGTCGATGGTGGCGCCCTGCCCCGAACGGCCGCGTTCGATCAGCGCCGCCATGATGCCGATCACCGCCCACATGCCCGATCCCTGATCTACCAGCGACGGCCCGACGCGGACGGGTTCATGCCCCTCGATCCCCGTCGTCGACATGATCCCGGCGCAGGCCTGCATCAGCGGGTCATAGCCCGGCTGCATCCGTTTCGGCCCGACCGGGCCGAAGGCGGTCATGTTGCAGTAGATCAGGTCCGGCTTGCCGGCGCGCAGGCTGTCGGCATCCAGCCCGAACGTGTCCATCAGGCCGGGCCGCAGGTTCTGCACCACGATATCGGCACGGTCGCGGATGAAGGCGGCCAGCGCCGCGCGTTCACGCTCGTCCTTGAGGTTGACGGCCAGCGAATGCTTGTTGCGGTTCAGCGTCTGGAACACCGGCGCCACACCATCGACGAACGGCGGCCCCCAGTGGCGGGCATCGTCGCCGCCGTCGGGCCGTTCGACCTTGAACACTTCGGCGCCAAGGTCGGCCAGAACCTGACCGGCGAACGGCCCTGCCACGCTGGTCGAGAATTCGACCACGACCAGCCCCTGCAATGGCAGCGCATCCTCTGGCATCCGAACCCTCCGCGGCGGCGGCATCAGCCGTCCTTTGTCCCCGCCGTTGGTGCGGCCGGGTGATCCCTCTGATCCGCGGGCGGCAGCGGCCACGCGCGAACTCCCTGCCCCTTCTTTTACCGGGATCGCCGGGCCGCTCAAGCGTTTTTTCGCTGTGCCGAAGTGTTTTTCGCTAAGTCGTATATAGGCAGATCATATGGCCCCCCTTCGCGCGACCCCTGTCGCGAAAACCAATACCCCCGCAAGCCGGGGCCAGCGGGGGCACGGGGAGGACACCTTCAAAGGCGGTCAGCCGCCAGGAATCCGGTCACTCCAGCCCAGCCCGGCCTCGGTCCCGGCGGCGGGGCGGTATTCGCAGCCGATCCAGCCGGCATAGCCTTCGGCCCGCAGCGTTTCGAAGAAAGCGCGCAGCGGCGGCGCGTCCGGCACGGGTTCGCCCCGGCCGGGAACGCCCGCGACCTGGACATGGCCGACATCGCCGCGGCACAGGCGCCAGACCGTTGCGGGATCCTGCCCCATCATCGCGACATGATAGGCGTCGAACATCAGCCGCAGATTCGGCCGGTCGACCGCAGCCCGGATCGCCTGCGCCGCGTCGATGGTGGCATAGGCGTAACCGGGATTGTCGGTGGTGTTCAGCGGCTCGATCAGCACCTTCAGGTCGCCGGCGGTATCGCAGGCATGGCGCAGGTTGGCGACCAGCGCCTTTTGCCAGCCGTCGCCCTGCGGCTTGCCGGCCATCACATGCACCGCGCCGGCGCCCAGCACGCGGGCATAGTCGAAGGCGAGCGCGATGGTATCGCGAAACTCGGCCTCGCGCCCCGGCAGGCAGGCGAGCCCGGCCTCGCCCGCGGCCACATCGCCGCGCAGGGAGTTGAGGGCGAGGATCCGCACCCCGGCGGCATCGGCGGCGCGGCGAATCTCGGGCGCCGGGATATCATAGGGCCAGTGCAATTCGACCGCGGCAAAGCCGGCGCGGCCGGCGGCGGCGATGCGCTCGGTCAGCGGCAGGTCGGGCCAGAGGAAGCCAAGATTGGCGGACAGGCGCATCAGCGGCCCCCGAAATGATGATGAAGGTCGGCGATCTCGCCATCTGTCAGCGGACGCACCGGCCGGTCGCGCAGAAGGTCGGCGATCTTCGCCGCCTCCTCGAGCTCTTCGATGGCACTCACGGCGGCGGTCAGGGTCCGCCCGGCGACGATCGGCCCGTGATTGCCCAAAAGGACGCCGGCAAGGCTCGCGGCCAGCGCGCAACCGCGGCTCCAGCGCATCCGATCCGGGGCGGGCATAGGGCAGCAGCGGCACCACGCCCAGCCGCATCACGACATAGGGCGTCAGCGGCCGGATCGTGTCGGCCGGGTCGATGTCGGCGCGGCAGGACAAGGCGGTGGCATGGGTCGAGTGCAGATGCACCACGGCGCCGTTGGCCGGGTTGGCGGCATAGAACGGGCGGTGCAGGGCGATTTCCTTGGTCGGGGGATCGCCGTCGAGCAACTGCCAGTCGGCATCGAGCCGCGACAGCCGCGCGGGGTCCAGCCGGCCCAGGCAGGAATTGGTCGGCGTCGCCAGGAACCCGTCACCACAACGGACACTGATGTTGCCCGAGGTGCCCGAGGTCAGGCCACGGTCGAACATCGACTTGCCCCACCAGGTGATGTCGGCGCGCAGTTCGGCTTCGGTCATGGCGCTCGTCCTTCGCAGGACGTGGCAAATCTCTTCGCAGAGATTTGCATCACATGCCTCCGAGCGCAGCGAGGGCGCGGTCATAGAAGCCGGTCCCGCCGAAATTGCCGCTTTTCAGCGCGAGCCCCAAAGGCGCCCCGCCGCGGTCGGTGAACACCGCCGGCACGCCCGGCGCGATTTCCGCGCCGATCCGCATCCGGGTCACGCCCAAAGCCTCGATCACCGCGCCCGAGGTCTCGCCGCCGCCCACCGCGATCCGGCGGAATCCGCGGTCCCATAGGGCAAGCGCCAGGTCGCCCATCAGCCGTTCCAGCCGTTCCGACACCGCGGCGCGGCCGTAACGGTCCTGCGCGGCGGCGACCTGTTCGGGGGCTGCGGTGGAATAAAGGATCGGCGCGTCACCCTGATGCGCGGCGGCCCAGTCGGCAAGGGCAGCGGCCGACACGGCACCGGCCATGACCTGCGCCACGTCGATCTCGCGCGCCGGATGGCTGGCGGCATGGTCGGCGACCTGCGCCCGGCTGGCCGTCGAACAGGAGCCCGACAGCGCGCAGCCCGGCCCGGCGATCCGCTCCACCGCGGCGCCCGAGTCACCGATCAGCCCCGCCCGCCGGAAATTCGCCGGCAGGCCCAGGGCAATTCCCGATCCGCCGGTGATCAGCCGCGCGCCGTCG
>Ga0209572_1001769_pt1 | contig 12795 bp, 7 predicted proteins | sample EBPBio232012_DNA_FD_185867 | JGI IMG/M metagenome (GOLD analysis project Ga0209572, IMG submission 185867) | Wastewater treatment Type I Accumulibacter community from EBPR Bioreactor in Madison, WI, USA - Reactor 1_1/23/2012_ DNA (SPAdes)... | ecosystem: Engineered > Bioreactor > EBPR >...
TGGTTGGTGCGGAAGGCATCCAGGTAACAGTACTTACGCCTGTACCACCGCCACCGCCGGGAGTGTATGCGCCCACCCAGACATGCTGGATGGCTGTGCTTTTTACATTATTGTTGCTGTCTATTGCTTCCACATAATAGTCAACCAGTTTATTTGACAAGCCTGCTATGGTTGCCGAATATTCCTTTGCTTTCACAACAGGCTGAGGATTTGTGAGGGATATCTTTGTGGTTCCCGGCATATCCACTACAGTCCAGGTTCCAACTTCCGCACCACCAGCATAGGTTTCGTTATCGGTAGTTAAGGGCGAGTTGACACCATCGAGGTCCTGACGGTAATAAAGTTTAACCGACTTTAAGCCTTTTACATCATAGGCATAAGTCCATACTTTGAAATCTGACGGCTGTTGCTGGTTCCACTCTGTTGCACCCGGATTATATGGTTCTCTCTGAGGAATAAATACGGTAGGAGGTGTGTTGTCCTGTGCACCGGCAATAACAGAATTCGCAAAATTCACTGCCTGATTGGCACCGCGGGTGGGATTTGAATCCCAAATACCGCCCAGTGAGCCATCCCAGTACCAGTAATCCGATGCCTCACTAACCAGAAGGTATTTCCAGGCATTCAGGGTGTTGGTTGCATTCGGATTCACATTGTCTGCCATCGCAACATGATTTTGAGCGGCAGTGAGAACTCCCCAACTGTTTATGTCGGGACTGTAACCGTCAGTTCCGGGATCGCCGAGCCATTTTTTGAATTCCGGATCACCGTTGTCTGCACCTGACCAGCTTCCCGATTCTACATGAATTGGTGCATTCTGATCGGGCGGGAACATCTCAAGATAATCTTCGATTGTGGTGCAAACGAATCTGGAAGGATTAGCCTGAAGCCAGTTAACAAAATTCTGGAAATTTGAGCCATAATATGAATCGGTTCCACCGCCGTAGTTGTCACCGTCATGGTGAAGGACGATCAGAATCGGTTTTGTCGGATCGGTATTATACTGTTCAAACTGACTCATGACCGACTCGTAATTCAAAGCGCCAAATCCGCCTCTTCCGTCTTCATTTCCGAGATACCGGGAGGCGGGTACGGCTATAATTCTCGATTTTTGTCCTGTTGATGGGTCAACATACTCGACGAAATGAGGCCTGTGCCCCCATGCAGCAGATACTTTTGTAGGCGCCCAGATATTCTGAAGTGCCAGCCAGTCATTCGGGTTTGCATTCAGAACATCAGCTTTGTTTGGCTCATAGATGTTTCCACCTGTATTGAAAGGATACCCCTGAGCGGTGCGGTCAAAGTGGACATTGTCAACCAGCACCCAGTTCAATCCCTCATCCGCCAGAGCTGGAATCATCCTGTTCACAAAAGCATTCTCTGGCGGAAAGATACCTTTGGAGTAACCTCCGGGGAAGTTTTGCGAAAAAATTGTTTTGTGCCACTGGAGTTGTTTTCTTATGTCTTTGTAGTCAATCAAGCCCATCAGGGGATGGAAATAGCCAAAACCAACCATGTCCAGCCTTGGATTACCAAGAGAAGTGGTTTGGTTTTTGATGAAATTCCAACTCGATTTCCAGTTTGAAAAATTTCCGTTACCGTTTGCTTCGAGTGCGTTCAGATTTTCAATGAGTGACCCTGAGAAGCTAACCTGTGCACCAAAATGAGGCATATTGGCAGCAATTCCCTTTTGAACTGCGTTTTTGGGCCAGGAAGTGTAGGGTCCAATCCTCTGATTGTGAATATCTGTAACCGAGAAGGGATAGCGACCATTTGCATCGGTTTGGACGACACTTTCATAGGGCCAATAAATTGGCTGGTGCATGTGCCAAAGAAATGCAATATAGATCGGTGGATTTACCTGGGGTTTATTATTCTCATTTTGTGCATTCCCATTAGTGCCTAAGAGTAGAATCAGAACCAAAGATAACCATAAAGAGCTTTTTAGGTTTGTCTTAAACATAACTAACTACCTGTGGATTGTTAAGCTCAGCAAAAAAGTTCAATCTCTTTTTTAGCTGACAATAGATGAATAGATTAATTTTTATTAAATATCAGCCTTAAAAATACAAAAAAAAGAGAAAAAAGGATGTGATATGAATTTTTCTTAACTTTATTTTGGAAAAACGGTAAAATTTCTTCTCTATCCTGGTAGTGATTGATAATAACAAAAAAAGGCAAAATAAATGTCATTAAGGTTCATGCATTTTTCAGATTCGCACCTGGGGTTTATTGATTATTCCTCCGACGACCAGGCTGTTCTAAAGGAAAGAGAAGCGGATGCTTATAAAGCTGTAGCGGCTGTCGTTGACCATGCACTGGCCACAAAACCGGACTTTGTAATCCACACAGGGGACTTTTTTCACCGCCCTTCACCTTACAACAAGGCAATGGTCGAAGCAGGCAGACAATTCAAACGGTTATCCGATGCCGGAATTCCATTTTACATGATAGCCGGGAATCATGATCTCCCAAGATCAGAGGATACACAGGCGATACATGCCCTGTATAATATGTTTGACGGGTGCAAAATCTTCTACGACCAGAAATATTCCACTCTGGACTGCGGCGATTTCATCCTGCATGCACTCCCGCACATCACTTTTGACAGTGACCATAACGAAGAGATTCAAAAAATCTCTGTCACCGACACTTCGAAACCTAATATTCTTATGATGCACCTTTCAATGCCGGTTTCAATCTACAAGGAAGAGGAACCCGGTGGAGGTCTTTTCCCCGCTGACCGGCTTGAAATACTGAAAGATTTTGACTATGTCGCTCTCGGTCACTGGCATCGCTTTAACCACATGAAAAACTACGGTAATGTCTGCTACTCAGGTTCAACTGAGCGAATAAATGCCGGCGAAGCAGACCACGACAAAGGTTTCGTTGAGGTAACTCTGAACGGCAAAGTTCCCGAAATAAGATTCGTGAAGATTGAAACGAGACGGTATCTGAACATCACCGTTAAAAATTGCGATACGAAATCCACTGAGGAGATTACAGGTGAAATCACCAAAGCTGTAAACAGGGATGACCTCTCCGAAGCGATTGTCAAGGTAATACTTGAAGATTTACGAGATAACCAGTCATTTGATTTTATGAGAGAAAACATCGAAGAACTGACGGGGAAATGCCTCGTACTCAGATTAATTAAAAGGAAAAAAGGGGAAGAACCGATAGAATTCGAGTCCGGAGGCGAATCCCTTCTTGAAAGATTGATCGGAGATATCCGTGCGGGATTCCCTGATCCCGAAGATTTTAACAAATTTAGAGAAGAAGCAACTCAACTTTTTGATGACTTATTACAGGTGGACAATAATGCTAATCAATAAATTAAAACTGAAAAATTTTAAGCAGTACAAAGACGAAATCATCAATTTCCCGACTGGACTTACCGGTCTCGTTGGTAGAAATGGTGCCGGGAAGTCGACTGTATTCGATGCCATCTCATTCGCACTTTTCGGACCTCTGAAGGGTGTTAATTTGTCCCAACTGCTTCCGAACCTGTGGAAGTTGAACTTGAGTTTATCGAAAGAAATAAAGAATATGTTGTAAAAAGAGCTTTGAGGGGGGTTGCTCAAACAACAAAAGTTGGCTTGTACAGGGTGGATCAACAAAACATCGTAGCCCTGGCTGAGAACGCCACCGAGGTAGCCAAAGAGCTCTACAAAATAATCAAGCTTGATAAAGACAGCTTTGTAAACTCCTTCTTTGCGAAGCAAAAGGAAACCGCAGGGCTTCTTGCATCCACACCAGCTGAAAGAGTAATAGAGATCAGAAAAATGCTCGGTTTCGACAGACTTGATGCTATCAGTAAAACTGCCGGCAATAAACTAAAAACACTCAAATATGAGATGGAAGCGGCTGCAAGTCTCCTTCTGGATGATCAAAGAATCGCTGATCTTAATGAGCTGATACAGGAAAAGAAAAACGAGCTTGCGGCGCTTACCCAAGAGCACAATCAACTTAAACAATCTGTTGATGCAAAATTAACTGAAAAAGGATTACAGCAACGAAAGGTTGACGGACTCCGTATACTGCAGGAAAAACATAATGAGCTTGAAAAAGAAATTGCGACTATAAAGACCGCCATCTCGAAAACAGAAGAATCAATTTCTTCAACCGAAACCGAGATTTCCCGTTTGATAACCCTCGAATTAGAGGCAGAAAGACTTTCACCCATAGTCGAACTGCTTCATAAACTGAAGACGCAACAGGCAGAAATGCAAACAAAAAAGGAAAATGCAGCCCTCTATGGGAGCATCTTTTCTAATAAAACCAAAGCGGAAACCGAACTCGCCAGCATCGAGGAACAGATTGCAAGACTCTCTGCCACAATCGCGACCATGGAGAATGCACCAAATGACCTGCAACTGAAAACTGTGATTAAGGAGGGGTTCGAAAGAGAAGAGAGTCTCTTAAATGCCAATGCTCTCGATCTCGGGAAGGAAATTGCCGGATATGATGCACGCCTTAAGCAGACAATTAAGCGATTAAAGCATGTCGAAGGACTTGATGCAGCAGGTACATGCCCCGAGTGTGAAAGAGAGCTCGGCACACAAAAACCGGTACTCATAAAAAAATACAAAGCCGAAATTGCTGAGCTTAATGCGTTGATCGCAGAGATCGGTGAGAGAGAATCCCAAGTTAAAAAGAATCTGTCGGAGAAACGGGCAGAAGTAAAAAAACTTCAGGACGAAATTGCTGACTTGGGCAAAACCATCGTGAAACTCGAAAACGACAGGGCACAGTTGACAACTCTGTCTGGAAATCGTGAAAAAACAATTGCCAAAATATCGTCTGCAGAACGGGATTTGAGTGCAGTAGGTCCAAGAGATTTTGACAAAGAAGCTTTCACAATTCTCGGAGAGGAGGTAAAATCAGCCGAAATAAAGAATGATGAATACCAGAAAATGCTTGGTGAAATTGGTACCCTGCCTGCTCAGGAGAAACATCTTTCTGACTACACCGCAACCCTCAATGAATCGAAGGAGAAGCTCTCGACTAAACAGAACAATTTAGTCGAACTGAATTTTAATGTGGATGAACTTACCACAGCAGATTCTTTGCTGAAACAGAAACAGCAGGAGCACCTTGATCTGGTGGGTGCTGCACACAAGGCTGAATTGGAACTCAATACGATAAAAAGTGAGGTTTCATCCGCAGAAGCAGCATTACATGAAAATGACGAGCGGAAAGGTTCTTTCGAACAACTTCGGACCGGAGTTGAGAAATATAAAATCTTCAAGGAAATTATCGATAATTTTAAGGCGAGAATAACCTCGGAAGCAATTCCCAAGATTTCTCAGGAAGCCAACAGACTTTTTGTAGAAATTACAAAGGAAAGATACAATGGATTGCACATTGATACTGAAAACTACGATATCAAAGTCATGAGGGATGACAAGGAGGCACTAATTGAGACTCTATCGGGTGGTGAAAAAGACCTCGCCGCTGTCTGCCTCAGAATTGCTGTCAGCCGTCACATAATTAACATGAGTGGTGCCGGCAACATGGGATTCCTTGCACTTGACGAGGTTTTTGGATCACAGGATGAAGGCAGAAGAGCGGATTTGATGTTTGCCCTTTCGAAAATTTCCGACTGGTTTAAACAGGTATTTATTGTAGCCCACAACCAGGATGTCGAAGAGGCCTTTCCAAATAAAATGATTATTTCGAAGAAAGGGTTGTACAGCGCAATTGACTGCAAATTTGCCTCTTCATCTCAATAAAAAATTTTCTCCAGTTCAGAATGGTCACCGGTTTTTCCTAGGGCAAGGATAAGCTTAATCCTTGCCTTCTGACCGTTTAGATACTCTGCAAATATTACTCCTGCCTCCCGCAGCCACTTCCCCGCTCCCGGATAACTGTAAACATCATCCGTTTCACCTGCAGGACATCGGGAAACAAGAACAACCGGTATCCCCTTCTCAAGAAGATATTCGATTCCCTCAAATACAGCCGGAGGTACATTCCCCACTCCCAAAGCTTCCACTACCAGTCCGTCAACACCGCTGTCGGCTGAATATCTGAAAAACCTGGCATCCATACCGGCATAACACTTCAATAAATCAACATTGGAATTAATTTTCCCTGTCTTTATCGTCTCAAGCCTTCTTGGTGTCCGGTTAAAAATCACCCTTCCTCTGTCAACAAAACCGAGACTGCCAAAATCGAGTGATGCAAATGTCTCTTTATCTTCCGTATGCGTTTTGGTCACCTCGCTTGCGGCATTGATTTCACCATTTAAACATACAAGAACCCCCATGTCACGACTGTTTCTGTTCAAACAAGTATAAATGGAATCAATCAGATTTTGAGGTCCATCCCAGTCGGGATCGGAACTGTTCTTCATTGAACCTGTAAGAACAACAGGAATGTGTGTCTCAAGATAAAGATCGAGAAAATATGCCGTTTCCTCAAGTGTATCGGTTCCATGAGTGATGATGATACCATCGAAATTCTCGTCATCGATCATCCCCTGCACAGTAAGTGCAAGTTCAAACATCAGTTCGGGAGTCATGTGAGGACCCGGATATTTCCCGAAATCGTAAAAATCGATCTCTGCCAAAGAGCCCAGTTCGGGAATCATTTCAATAATATCTCCACCGGTAAGATGTGGAACTGCACCGCCTGTTTCCGCATCAACTTTCATTGATATGGTCCCGCCGGTAAAAACGATCATTATTTTTTTCATATCTTGAGCGCCAAATTTTAATTATATTGCATAGCAAAATACGCATTTTTCAAGCATAAACTGACTTAGTCCCGTTGATTAAATCGCCCGAGAAGGGCAGAACAAGTACGGTCTCCGTACACAGAGGTTACCATGTTACATGTAGTTGATGTTGAACTTACTCCAAATCCACACGCAATTAAATTTGTTCTAAATCAAAAACTGCTCCACTTCACTTCGAGACAATACAGCACTCCACAGGATGCCGAACAGGATCTGCTGGCTAAAGGTATCTTCGAACTTGAGGGTGTCGCGTCCGTATTCTATATGGACAAATTCATAACTATTGAGAAGAAACAGGGATATGACTGGGGAAAAATCCAGAGACCTTTCCTGATGTTTTTAAGCAAATTCGATGAAAAACTGATTCCCGAGGAAGCTACCCCTGAAGGAATGGATGAAAATACCAGCGAACTCCTTAAGCAAATATCCGATGTATTGAATAAGAAAGTCGTCCCCGCCCTTGCCTACGACGGTGGCGGTCTCGAAATCCTCGGACTCGAAGGATACTCCCTCAAAGTCAGATATCAAGGCGCCTGCGGAAGTTGTCCGAGTGCACAAAGAGGCACCCTCTCCGCGATCGAAAGCCTCCTCAAAAGAGATGTGCATCCGGCTTTGGAGGTAATTCCGGACTGAGTTAATTATGAGTTATGAATTATGAGTTATTAATTTTCACCTGAATAAACCGGGGAATTTTTTTGTGGAAAGTTTTCACCCTCCAGTGAGCTCCAACTCATAATTCATAACTCAAAACTAATAATTAATTCTGTTTATTTAGCCAAAACCAACTTCCTGACCATCCTTTCCTTTCCTGCAAATAGTGCATAGCTGTAAACTCCTGAAGAGAGAGTGCTGCCGTCAAAAAGTATCCGGTGTTTACCGGGAGTTTTTACCCCTTCACGGAGTGTCGCAACTTTTGTACCATCAACAGCGAATACTTTTAAAACCACTTCCGCAGTCTCTGTTAAAGTGTATTCTATAACTGTTACCGGATTGAACGGATTGGGATAATTTTGTGAAAGGGTGAACCCTGAGGGTTGCCCTTCATCATCCTTCAGGGAAGTGGTGGAACCGGTACTTTTGAACACCTTTCCATCGGTCGAACCGGCAAAAATATTCCCCGAGGGATTGAATGCAAGTGCCGGAATACCGGTTGTATTCAGACCCGAAGAGACCTCTGTCCAGTTCTCCCCCTGATCCTTTGACCTGAAAACTCCTCCATCATATGTACCCGCATACAGGTGGCCTACCGCATTGATCGCGAGTGATACAACATTAAGATTGGTCAATCCGTTGTTAACCGGGACCCATAACAGCCCGCTGTTCGTGGAGCGATAGACTCCGTTACCATAGGTTCCGGCATATATGTAGCCGATGTTGTTGCTCACGATTTCCTCTACGGTTGTTCCCTGCATCCCTGTATTAAAAACAAACCAGGTAGCTCCTCTGTTTGATGACCTGTAGAGGTTGCCTCCTCCCGCATAGATAAAGCCAAAATTGTCACAATGAAGGGTTTTAACATTGAAAACGGAGAGACCTGAAAAGGTAAAAGAACTTCCATTATTCGTTGACCTGAATACTCCACCCCCCTCCGTGCCGACATATATATAGTTGCTGTCGTCGAAATCGATAGCCCTTACATAAGGTGTAGATAGGCTGTTACCTATATCCGTCCACGATGCTCCCTGGTTGGTGGAGCGGAAGAGACTTGATGATCCTGCAAACAAATCGCCATTACTTCCCCCCATTGCTACCACTTTTATTGTGGATGAGGTAAGTCCGGTGTTTGCAAGTGACCATGTAAGTCCGTCATTGGTCGATTTAAATACGCCGCTTCCTGCTGCAGCAAATTCGGTACCGACGAAGAGAGTACCACCCGGCGAGATGGCGATTGAATTGATCGATCCGGTGGCGGGGAGTTGAGTTTGGATCCAGAATCCTTGTGCACTACAAGCAAAGGTGAGTAAAATCGCGAAAATAAATGTTCTTTTCATGGCGATCTCTGTTTTATGTCGTTCAAGGTAAAAAGATAAATTCCTCACACCTTAAACATGTCAAAAAAAATCACCAAAAGCAATAGATGCTCAAAAAAAAAAGCTGCCCCGTTTCCGAGGCAGCTTAAAAAGACAGCACAAACTATTTACAATTCAGCTCATAGTTCATACCTCATAGCTATTAAAAGGTGTATCTTACACCAAGTTGCATAGCCCAGCGGCTGTTTACATCACTTGCTGCCCAGGGAACATTGGTAGTTGGAGCAGAGAATGAATAAACAGGTTTTCCACCGACACTTCTGTTAACCATTCTTACAACATTCGAAGTTGAGAAGATTGATTCATCATATCCCCAGTCGCTGTTGAGCAGATTGAGAACATTGAGGATGTCGAGGGTAATTGTGAATTTATGATTCATGATGCTTGGGATTTCCTGAGCAAGTCTGAGATCAAAAATGTCTCTCCACGGGTTGCGGGCGCCATTTCTGTCAGAAATCTGACCTCTGTGGGTACGGAGGTATTCATTGTTCTGAATGTATGACTCGAGCTGTGTGTACATCGAAGCGGTCGGAACAAACGCACCACCTGTTACAGCACCAAGCTGATAGGTTCTGTTTGCAAGTTCAGCTTCGGTAGGGATATAGAAAAGATCATTCTGGTCGAAACCGTCGTTGTTCAAGTCACCATTAACTGTGAATGAGAATGGAGCTCCACTCTGACCGTTGTAATACAATGATACAGTGGTTGGAGCATTAGCGAAGAATTCATGAGTATAGGAAACTGAAGCAAAGAATCTGTGTTTGATTTCATACAGTGAGGTTGTGAGCTCAGGATTGTTAGGATCACCTTTCACAGGATTGAATCTCATCTGAGAAACAGCCTGTGATGAAGTGGTGCTGTTCATATCTTTTGCTATACCATGAGTATAACCAAAGTTAACTGAAAGTCCTCTTGCAACACTTCTCTGAAACTGTACTGCAAAGTTTAACTGATAACCTTCGGAGGTGTTCTTAAGAGAAAGTACATCTCTGAAGTTGTTGTTTTTAGAGTCTGTACCGCCGTAAACTGGTCTGTTTGCTTCGGCAGCAATGTATGTTGGAGAAGAGATGTTTCTAACATTCAATTTCTCATACATAACTTCGTTAAGAGTTTTTGAGTAGATAACCTCAAGTGATCCGATGAAATCCCAAGGGAGTTTCTGATCATAAGCAGCATTTACTCTGAACAACTGCGGGAATTTGAAATTGGGATCAATCATATTGATCTCGGAAATCAGGCTTGGTGCGCCTGTTCCGGGTGATCCGACTCTTGGCTGGTTTCTTGGGTCAAGTGAGAATGCCGTACCAGCAGCACCGGAAAGTTCAGCAGTAAGAAGACCTGTGTTTGCGAAGTTGTTTGAAACCCAAACATAAGGAACCTTACCTGTGAAGATACCAAGACCGCCTCTAAGTTGGGCTGCTCTGTCCTCGGTAAGAGAAAGGTTGAAACCTGCTCTTGGCGAGAAGAGAAGTTTGCCGTCAGGAATACCGCTTGTGCTGTATCCACTGAAGTATTTCGATACTGAATCGTTTGCAGCAGGGGTTTTTGGGAAGGTAGGCATGTCAACTCTGATACCGAAGGTAAGTCTGAGTGCGCCATTAACCTGCCATTCATCCTGTGCATAGAGCCCAAACTGATTGGCACTGAAATCAGCAGAAGGTCTGTTGTCATAGGAGTCACCACTTCTGGCAAATGCTCTCTGATAAGATCCAACGGTTGAATTCTTGAAATCTGTAAATGAATTAAACACATAGTATCCGTAGAATGAACGGATGAAAAGGTTCGAGAATGTGTAGAATTCGTTGTGTGTACCAAAAGTCAGGATGTGGTTGCCAACATTCCATGTGAAGTTGTTGGTAAATTCGATGATGTCCTGATCCAGTTTGTTTGCAGGTGAAAATCTGTCGGGTCCAAGTCTGTAAGTGTTTCCACCCTGACGGATCTCGATTTCGGGAGCTTCTGCAAACGGGAGCTCTCTTTTGTCTCTGATTCTTGTATATCCAACGATCAACTCATTCGACATATTGTTGCTGATTGTCGAGTTCCACTGAAGAACTGAGGAGTTGGTTACAGATGCGAGTCTGTATGTGTATGAACCCCATGAAAGGGCATTGTTAAGGTTTCTTGCTGCGAGAATGTCATCAGATCCGTCAACGAAGTTGTGTCTCAATGTGAATCTGTTGTTCTCATTCATGTTCCAGTCCAAACGGGCGAAGAACTTTGTTGAAGGTCTTTTGAGATCAACTGATCCGTATGAACCTGGATCGTATCCTTTTGCAAGCATGATAGCCTGGATCGAATCTGCGTAAGCAGCCATTCCGGCTGAACCTGCGGTAAGGGAAACATTCGAGTAAGGTCTGGTATATTTTGTCAGCTCTGCACTTGCGAAGAAGAAGAGCTTGTCTTTAATTATCGGACCGCCGATTCTTCCGCCAACCTGATACTCTGTAAAGTCAGGATAGCTGGTTTTTAATGCATCAGGACTCTTTCCAACAAGTGACTGGTTTCTGCCGTAGCCGAAAACTGATCCCGAAAACGAGTTGGTTCCTGATCTTGTAATGGCGTTTATACCACCACCGGTAAAACCGGAGAGTTTTACATCATAAGGTGCAACCACTACCTGGAATTCCTGAATAGCGTCGAGACTTATAGGATTGGTTCCGGCTGATCCACCCGGTGTACCCGAAGATCCAAGACCGAAGAGGTCATTGTACTGGGTACCATCTATTTGAATATTGTTGTATCTGCTTGATTTACCTGCGGCAGAAAGATCCTGTCCTGAAAAGAGAGGTGAAAGTTTCGAGAAATCCTGGAATCTTCTGCTAATGGTAGGAAGATTTTCAATGGTTTCTGTAGCTACAGTCTGAGCGGAACCTGTTTTGGTTTCCGTCATTATCGGGTCACTTTTTGCAGTAACCACAACTTCCTCTGTTACAAGGGCTGATTCCAGCATGGTGAAGTCCAAACGAAGGTTCTGTCCCAGTTCAAGGCTGATTCCCTTCAGTTCGACTGTTTTCTTTCCGGCATACGAAGCGATTACTTCGTAGGGTCCACCCGGCTTAAGACCATATATGTTATAGCTGCCATTTTCTCTTGATGTGGTGCCGTAAACAGTTCCTGTTGGAAGATGTTTAGCGCGGATAACCACACCGGAAAGAGCACTGTTCTTGTCGTCAATTGCATTTCCGAATACTGTCGAGGTGGTTACCTGGGCATGTACCTGAAGTGCAAAGAAAACTACAAACAATGTTGCCAGCGAAGATCTGTAAAGAGATCTCATACTTTGCTCCTGATTGTTGTTTGATTGTTTGAAAAAATAATATTCAAGTCTTTAAAATTACGGCAGGGAATTTTAACATCATTAAAATTCAATGTTAACAAATCGTTAAGAGGGGAATTAACTGATTTAATGTGATTTCTCAGTTTTTAAAAAGAGAATTTTTGCAGCTTCAGGTAAAAATAAATCACTTACAGAATTTTACCTTTTTACAACTAAAATTTGCAAATCTTTAGCGAACTAAAAAAACTGTTTTTCAAAAAAGAGGCTGTCTGTGAAAATTAATTTAGCCTCAGGCAACTCAAGGATTTACCTAAGTCCTTCAATAACCCTCTCCAGCTTCGCTGAAATCTCATCGGCAAGGTCAGCGAGGTTTTCATTTCCGATGGCACCCATGGCATTTTTGGGATTAATAGCCGAAACTTTGATGTTGCCGTCACCCGTTTCCTGAATTACGACATTGCATGGCATCATCAGACCGACATTTTCTTCGATATGGATTGCTTTATTAGCGAAAGGCGGGTTACAGGCTCCCAGAATTCTGTATTTTCTTACATCTGCATTAATCTTCTTTTTTAGGGTATCCTGCACATCAATGTCACTAAGTACTCCAAATCCTTCGACCTTCAATGCCACAGTTACAGCTTCGACAGTCTCATCATAGTCAGTTGATACAACTTTTTCGAAATAATAGCTCATAATTTTCTCCGTTTTATAAGGTTCGATGCAACAAAAGGGGGGAAGAT
>Ga0209572_1001772_pt1 | contig 12756 bp, 10 predicted proteins | sample EBPBio232012_DNA_FD_185867 | JGI IMG/M metagenome (GOLD analysis project Ga0209572, IMG submission 185867) | Wastewater treatment Type I Accumulibacter community from EBPR Bioreactor in Madison, WI, USA - Reactor 1_1/23/2012_ DNA (SPAdes)... | ecosystem: Engineered > Bioreactor > EBPR >...
TTCCCCAAGGGCAGTGACCTGGGTCAGTTTAGCCAGCAGCAGGTGCTTGATGCTGTCTACCGGCTGAACCACAGACCCCGTAGATGCCTGGGATGGAGAACCCCTCATGAGGTCTTCCATGGCTTCAAAGTCACCCCGCTTACACTCAACGATTGGCGCACTTTAAAGTGAAAACCGCCGCTTGAAACCTGGCACCCGGACACGCCGGCTCACTTGTAGCCGTGCCGGTCCATCATCCGGTAGGCGGTGCGCTCGGACACACCCAGCGCGTCGGCCACCTTGCGCCGGTTGCCGTCGTACTTTTTCAGCAGGCGCGCCAGGTATTCGCGTTCGATGTGCTCCAGCGTGGGCTCGCCCTGCAGCACCAGCGACTCATCCTCGGCCGTGCCGGGGGCGGGCACGGCCATGGCGGGGGCCGGCGCCACGGGCGCGGGCAGGCCGCCCAAGCCCAGGTGCGCCGGGGCGATGCGCGGCGCATCGCCGACCAGGATCAGGGCGCGCTCGACCACGTTGCGCAGCTCGCGCACGTTGCCCGGCCAGTCGTAGCGCTCCAACGCCTGCCGCGCCTCGGCGCCCAGCGCCAATGGCGGCAAGCCCTTGCCGCGCCGGCGCTGGGCGATGAAATGCTCGGCCAGGGCGGCGATGTCCTCGCGCCGCTGGCGCAGCGGCGGCACCTCGATCACGAACGCCGCCAGGCGGTAGTACAGGTCGTCACGGAACAGCTGCTGGCGCGCGCGCTGGGCCAGGTCGCGGTTGGTGGCGGCGACCACGCGCGCGTCGGTGCGCAGGTCGGTGGTGGCGCCGACACGCCGAAAGCGGCCAGATTCCAGCACCCGCAGCAGCTTGGCCTGGATCGCCGGCCCGGCCTCGCCGATCTCGTCCAGGAACAGCGTGCCCTGGGCGGCGGCCTCGATCAGCCCGGTCTTGCGCCGGTCGGCGCCGGTGAAGGCGCCGCGCTCGTGGCCGAACAACTCGGATTCGAACAGCGTTTCCTGCAAGGTGGTGCAGTCCACGGCCACGAAGCGTTCGTCGCGGCGCGTGCTGGCGGCGTGCAGGGCCTGCGCCACCAGCTCCTTGCCGGAGCCGCTCTCGCCCTGGATCAGCACCGTGACGTCGCTGCCGCCCACCTCCTGGATGAGCTGGCGCAAGCGGCGCATGGCCGGGCTGTCGCCGATCATGGCGCCGGGCCCGTCGCCGCAAGCGGCCTTTTGCGCCAGCAGCTGGCGCCGCTCCAGCGCGCCGCGGATGACCAGTTCCAGCTCGTCCAGGTTCACCGGCTTGACCAGGTAGTCGGCCGCGCCCAGGCGCATGGCCTGCACCGCCTGGTTCACGTCGCCGTAGGCGGTCAGCATGACCACCGAGCGCGAATGGGCGGTCTCGCTTAAGGGGCCGAAGCCGGTGGAGTCGGGCAGGTTCACGTCCAGCAGCACCAGATCGGGCGCGAAGACGGCAATGCGCTCGCGCGCCTGCTGCCACGACGCGGCGCTGTCCACGTCGTAACCGCACTTGCCCAGCGTCTTGACCAGCAAGCGGTTGAGGACGGGGTCGTCTTCGACGACCAGCAGCGAGGAGCTCATGGCACGGGCCGAGAGGAGAGGTCTGGCCCCGGATTGTCGGGCAGCGCGGCCGGCGCGCGCCGCAGCGTCAGCGTGAAGGTGCTGCCCTGGCCGGGCGGGCTGCTGACTTCGATGCTGCCGCCAAAGCGTTCCATGGTGGCCTTGCAGATGGCCAGGCCCAAGCCAGTGCCGCGCTGGCCGTCGACGCGGCGGCTGAAAAAGGGCATGAAGATCAGGGGCAGGTCTTGCGGCGCGATGCCGCAGCCGTTGTCGCGCACCGCCAGACGCAGGCTGGCGCCGGCCTCGGCCGGCTCGGCCAGGATCTCCACCTGCCCGCCCTGGGGCATGGCGTGCAGCGCGTTGTGGATCAGGTTGACCAGCACCTGGCGCAGCTCGGCCTCGTCGCCCAGCACCTGCTCCTCGGGCGCGATGCCGCCGAGTTGCAGCGTGACGCGGCGCGCGCGAAACTCCTCGCCCAGCAGCGCCAGCACGTCGCCGAGGGCGGTCTCCAGCCGCACCGGGCGCAGCTCTTGCGACGGCGCCTGGCTCATCTGCAGCAGGCGCTGGGTGGTGAGCACGCAGCGGTCGATCTCGGTGTCGACCAGCCGCAGGTAGTCGATCAGCTCCTCGCTGGGCATGTCGCCGTCGCGCAGGCCGCGCAGGCAGGCCTGCAGGGCCAGACGGATCGAGGCCAGCGGGTTGTGGATCTCGTGCGCCACGCCGTTGGCCAGCAGGCCGATGGTGGACAGGCGCTGCTGCTGCGAGAAGCGGATGCTGCGGTCCAGCGGGCGCATCACCTCCACCGTGTAGCGCTCGCCGCCGCCGGTGGTGAAGGGCGCCGCCTCGATGTCCACCTCCACCGCGCCGCCGTCGGCGCGGCGCAGCGTCATCAGGCTGTGCACGGGCTCGGGCCGCAACCGCATCTCGGCCACCGGGCAGGTCAGCAAGGTGCTGGGGCAGGGTTCGTTCAGGCCACGGCTGACCTGGTGGCAGCACTGGCCGATGACGGCCGGCAGCTCGTGCCCGAGCAGGCGCGCGTAGGCCTGGTTGGCCAGGCGGATGCGAAAGTCCGGCCCGATCACCAGCACCGGGTCGGGTAGGGCGTCGATCAGGGTCTGCAGAAAGCGCCGCTCCTCGCGCAGCGCGCCCACGGTGTGGTCGATGCGCTCGGCCATGCGGTCGAAGCTGCGGCTGACACGGCCCAGCTCGTCCGGCGCGCGCGAATCGACGCGGGCGGCCAGTTCACCGCCGGCCAGGCGGTCGGCGGCCCGTGCCAGCTGGCCCAGCGGCCGGGCCACGCGGCGGCGCAGCGTCAGGCTCATCAAGGCCGCGAACAGCCCCAGCGACAACAGCCCGACGGCCAGCAGCAGCCAGGTCGGACCCTGGCCCAGGCCGGTGGTGGCCACGGGCGCGAAGTCGAGCAGCAGCACCCCGTTCACCGGGTGCTGGGCCGGCGCACCGTGGCAGCCGGCGCAGCGCGCCTGGTTCAGCACCGGGTAGGCGATGTGCAGGCGTTCGCCGGTCTCGCCGGGGTGCCACGTCAGGCGCGGCGTTGGCGGGGCGCAGCCGGCGGTCAGGCACAGCCCGGCCAACTGCTCGCCGGCCGAGCCGCCGACCGCCTGTGGCCGCGAGGCAAAGCGCACCGTGCCCCGTGGTTCGGCCAGGCGCGCCTGCGTCACGCCCGGCACCTGGCCCAGCGCCGACAGGATGGTCGACAGGCCGTCCAGGTCGCGCTTGAGCATGGCGTTGTGCAGACTGGCCTCGAACAGATGCGCCATGCGCTCGGCGGCGGCTTCGTGCTCGGCGCGCACCGCGCCCCGGCTGACGGCCAGCGCCAGCGCGGTCAGCAGGCCGGCCGACAACAGCAGGGCCACCATCAGCCCCAGCGTGAGCTGACGCGACAGGGACGAGGCGATCCAGGCGCGCAGGCCGCCGCCGCGGCCGGGTGGCGTGTCGACCGAGGGCGGGGTGTCGGGAGCGGTGGAGGCGGTCATGGCGGGCAGTCCTGCTGCACCAGCCGATTGTGCTGCCGCGGCCGGCCTTGCCGACAGGTCGGGCAGCACGGCGTGGGTTCGCGCTGGGCGCCGGCCGGCTGATGAAAGTCCACCCGGCAGGCCGAGCAAGACAAGCGTGTCAGGGGCACTTCGTCTGGACCTGGCGCGGCCTCGTGCTCGGTCTGCGCGCACGGGGTGGACAGCGCCTGTGGAATGGACAGCGCCTGTGGCGTGCACACGTCGTGGCACAGGCCACAGCCGGTGCAGCGGCGCATGTCGAGCACGAAGCGGTCCGGCGCGCCTGGCGCCGTGGCGCGCTCAAGCGCCAGCGCGCCGCTCGGACAGACACGCGTGCAGGCCAGGCACCAGGTGCAGCGCGCGCTGTCCAGCGCCACCGCCCACAGCGGCGCGGCGCGGGGGCTGGCGGCGCTCAGCTGGGCGGTGATCCAGGCGCGCTGGCCGGCCAAGGGCGGCAGCACGGCCGGCGCCGCGCCGACCGGTGCGGCGCGGGCGCCCAGAAAGCGGCGCCGCCCCGGCCGTGGCGCGGCGGCGTCGGCGGGTTCGGGCGCCGGCCAGGCGGTGGCGGCGATCGGGCTCAGCGCCGGCACGCGGCGGCCCGCGGCGCGCAGGCGCTCGGCCACGGCCAGCCAGTGCGCGCGCCAGCCCGGGCCGGCGCCGCCGCGCGGGCAGTGGGCGCAGTCGCCCGGCGCCAGGGCCATGGTGTCGGCCGACAGCGCCTCGGCGGCGTGCAGCAGCCAGCCCGGCGACAGGCCGTACAGGCAGGGTGTGACGCCGTGCACACCGGCCACGCCAGCCCGTTCGCAGGCCAGCAGCAGGGTGCGCGCGCCGCCCGGGCGCGTGACCACGCGCGGCGCGGGGGTCGGCAGCGCCAGCGCGTCGGTGGGGCAGGCCGCCACGCACAGGCCGCAGTCGTCGCAGGCCTCGGCGTCGAAGCCCAGGCCGTCCGGGTGCGCGCGCCAGGCCTGGCGCGGGCAGGCCGTCACGCAGGCCTGGCAGCCGGCGTGCAGCACCTGGGCGTGCACGCAGCGCTCGGCCTGGATGGCAAGCCGGCTGGCTCCCTGCGCCGGATCGGCCGCCGCCTGTGGCGCGGGCATGGCAGGCGCGGGGCCTCAGGACAAGGCGCCGCAACCCCCCGGCGGGACCGCCGCGCTCTGCGCCACCACGGGCGGCAGCACGGCCACGTCGGGCAGCGCCTGCTGACAGGCTTCGCAGGCCGACAGGGTCAGCGCGGCCAGGGCGGCGTAGAACGGCGTGTCGGCGCGTTGCACCACCCGGCCGGCGAACTGCGGCAGCCAGCTCATCAGGTGGGTCTTGAGAAAGCGCGCCGCCTCGCGCGCCTGCTCGCGCTCCAGCAGCAGGGCCACGAACTCCAGCTCGTGGGTCAGGTGGTCGTCGGCGCGCTGGCGCCAGTCGGGCACCTGCACGCCATGGCGGCGGTAGAACTCGCGCACGCTGAAGGTGGGCGCTTGCAGCATCAGGTGGTCGTCGTCGCGCCACACCGACTCGTGCGGCGAGGCGCGCAGCGTGTGGGTGAGGTAGATCGCCGCGTAGTCGGCGGCCAACTGATCGGTATCGGTGTACGGCAATTCGCCCTCGCTGTCGCAGCGGCTGCTGGCCAAGGCGCGCAGCGCGACGGCCATGGCCCGCGACTCGGGGGCGTCGGCACCGACCAGCACCAGGGTGTCGGGAAAGCCGTTGGCGTACAGCTCGGCCAGCAGCTCGGGCGCGTGTTCCTTGGCGTGCAGCCAAGCCAAGGTGCGCAAGTCCTCGGCGGCCAGGGCCGGCCAGGCGGGGCGAGAGGCGGGCACGGCGTTCATGACGAGGCCTTGGGGGTAGGCGCGGCCGGCACGGCGGGGGCGGACTCGACCTTGCCCTTGGGGTGCGCGACGAACACGATGGAGGGGTTGGTGAGTTCCGGGTTGGCCATGTGCTGGACTTGCCGCACCGGCACGTCCACGCCCTTGACCATGGCCTTGGTGTCCCAGGTGCCGGCGCGCAGCTGGTCGATGGGGCCGATGTCGAGCACGCGCATCATGCAGGCCGACACGCAGTAGGGCTTGCGGCCAGACTCCAGCTCGTCGATGCACAGGTTGCACTTCTTGACCGTGTTGTCGCTGGGGTCGAACTGCGGCGCGCCGTAGGGGCAGGCGGCCTCGCAGCGGCGGCAACCGATGCACAGCGAGCTGTCGATGTCCACCACGCCGTTGTCGGCGCGCTTCCAGATCGCGCCCGTCGGGCAGGTCGGCAGGCAGGCCGGCTCGGCGCAGTGGTTGCAGGACATGTTGACCTTGTAGGCGAACACTTCCGGAAACGTGCCGCCCTCGACGTACATGACGCGGCGAAAGCGTGGGCCGGGCGGCAGGCCGTTCTTGTCCTTGCAGGCGATCTCGCAGGCGCGGCAGCCGATGCAGTCCATGTTGTTGTGGATGAAGCCCCACTGCTGCTCGGGCTGGACCGGCTCGTAGGTGGTGGCGTCGCGCCGGTCCTGGGCGTACTTGACGCGCGCCTTGGCGTCGATGCCCAGCTTGTTGATGACTTGTTTCTCGGCCATGGCGGCGGCTCCTTACATGTCGCGGCGGAACACCGCCGAACGTGCCACGGCCAGCTCGTCCCAGCCGGGCCGGTGCGTCAGGTTCGACTTCTGGATCTGCACCATGGCGTTGTTGTAGGCAAAGGCGCCAGCCGGACTGGGGTTGTCCAGGGTCAGGAAGTCGGGGTTGCCGGCCCGGTCCACGCCGTTCTTGTCGGGGTCCATCCAGGCGCCCTCGAACAGCACCAGCACGCCGGGCAGCAGGCGCTCGGTGACGTAGGCGGGCACCACGCACTTGCCGCGCTCGTTCCACACCTCGACCGTGTCGCCGGTCTGGATGCCCAGCTTTCTCGCGTCGCTGGCGTTGATCGTCACCTCCTGCTCGTAGGTCTCGCGCAGCCAGGGGATGTTGTTGAAGATCGAGTGCGTGCGCCAGCGTGGGTGCGGGCTGATCAGGTGGAACGGGTACTGCTTGGCGATCGGGTGATTGAGCGACTCAAAGGGCTCGATCCACTTCGGGATGTACGGAATCTCGTAGCCGTACTGGGTCTTGGTCCAGTCGGTGATGCCGGCCAGCTGGGTGGAGAAGATCTCGATCTTGCCGGAGGGCGTTTCAAACGGCTTGCCCTGGGCGATCTGCGCGCGGAAGGCCACGTGCGGCTCCTTGAGCACGAACTTGTAGGTGCCGTGCTTCTTGAACTCTTCCCAGGACATCTTCACGCCCTGGTGGTGCTGCACGCTGCCTTCCCACCAGGCCTTCAGGTAGGCCTCGTCGACCGCGTCCGGGTGCTGGAAGTAGTCGCGGTCGGCGCGCGGGTTGTAGCGCTTGCCCAGGTTTTCCAGCCCGGGATCGAGCGCTTGCAGGCGGTAGCTCAGCTCGGTGAAGACCTGGAAGTCGGTCTTGCTTTCACCCAGCGGCTCGATGACCTTGGGCCGATGGATGTAGTAGTGGCCCTTGTACCAGGGCAAGGCGACGTCGTGGCGCTCGAAGTGCGTGGCGATCGGCAGCAGGTAGTCGGCCCAGATACCCGAGGGCGTGATGGTCGAATCCATGCACACCACCAACTCCAGCTTTTCGATGGCCTGGATTTCCTTGTTGATGTTGGTGAGTTGGTTGAACCAGTCGCTGCCTTGCCAGAAGATGCCCTTGATGTGGGGAATCTTGCCGTCCAGCTCGTCCTCGCGCGGCCACAGACCGATTTCCTCGCGTTTCAGGTTCGGGTAGTTCAGCACGCAGTGCGCCCAGCGGTCGGACTTGATCGAGGCCCACCACAGGTTGGCGCTCTCGTCGTACGGGTAGGCCACGCTTTCGCTGTGCCAGGCCTTGCCCACGCCCTCGGCGCAGCCGCCCAGCACGCCGATGTTGCCGGTCATGGCCTGCAGCGCCGCGGCCATGCGGTTGTACTGCTCGCCGTAGCTGGCGCGGCCGGGCGCCCAGCTGGCCTTCAGCGCGGCCGGCTTGGTCTGGGCGTACATGTCGGCCAGCTTGCGGATGTCGGCCGCCTTGACGCCGCAGATGGGCTCGGCCCACTCGGGCGTCTTGGGCGTGTTGTCGTACTTGCCGAGGATGTAGTCCTTGAAGTTCTGCTTGCCCTCGAACTCCTTGCTCATCGTGCCCGCATCCATGCCCAGCACGAACTTGTCGATGAATTTCTGGTCGTGCAGGTTGGCGGTGAAGATGTGGTGCGCCATGGCGGCCATCATGGCCGCGTCGGTGTTGGGCTTGATCGGAATCCACCAGGCGTCGTAGACGGCGGCCGAATCGGTGTACTGCGGGTCCACCAGCACGAACTTGCAGCCGCGCTGCTTGGCCATGCGCATATAGTAGAAGGTGTTGCCGCCGTGAAAGGTGTAGGCCGGGTTCCAGCCCCACATGATGATCAGCTTGCTGTGCGCGAAGGTGTCGTCCTCGTTGCCGTCCTGGATGGTGCCGAAGGTCACGCGGCTGGAGAACGTGGTGGCCTGGTAGGAGGGCACCGACCAGGAATTGGTGCGGCAGCCGAACATGCCCATGAAGCGCCCGAGCAGCCCTTCGATCTGGTCGCTCTTGTGCAGCACGCCATAGCTGGCGCCGGCGTAGCTCTGGTCCAGCAAGGCCGTCGGGCCGTAGTCCTTCTTCAACTGCACCATCTTCTGCGCGATTTCGTCCAGGGCCTGGTCCCAGCTGATGCGCTTGAACTTGTGTTCGCCGCGCGCGCCCACGCGCTTCATGGGGTAGAGCAGGCGTTCGGGCGAGTACAGGCGCGAACGGTAGCTGCGCCCGCGCAGGCAGGCGCGCAGCTGCGGCTCCTCGAAAGTGTCCTTGCCGTAGGCGCCCTGGGCCTGGTATTCGCCGTTGTCGGTCGACAGGCGCACGATCACGTCGCCCTTTTTGTGCGCCACCAGCACATGGCGCGACCCGCAGTTGTGCGCGCAGGAGGTGACCACCGTCGTCAGCTGGTCGTCGGTGAAGTAGGGCTCGTAGGCGAAGGCCTCGACTTTTTCAGGCGCCACCGTGACCCCCAGCGTCACCAGGCCGGCGGCGCCCGCGCCGGCGCCGACGACCTTGAGAAAATCGCGCCGTCGGTAGCCCAGGCCCACCTGGTCCATGGATTCACCGACACTGGGAAAGCGCGTGCCCGGCCCTTGAGACAAATCGTTTTTCATTTGGACGCTCCCTGCGCGGCGGCGGTGGTGGCTGGCTGGACGGCGGCGCTGATGAAGCGCACTTCGCTCTCGGTCGGCCGGCCCTTGGCCCAATCGGGCACCTCGGTCGGCATGCCGGGCCAGGCGTGGCGCGGGTAGGGGTAGTGCGTGCGGTACCAGGCGCGACCACCGTGGCAGCCAAAGCACACGTCGCCGTTGGTCTTGCCGGCTTCGTCGATGGCCTGGGCGTTGAGGTAGTTGACCTGGTGCCGCGTGGTGCGGATGGCGGCGTGGCACAGCATGCAGTTGTTCTGGAAACTGTCCTTGGACTGCGCCCAGGGGCTGGGCAGGCCCATGACCTCCCAGTTCATCTTACCGTGGCATTTCAGGCAGCTGGTCTCGGGGTTGATCATCTTGCGCAGCGTCAGCTCGGCGTTCTGGTTGCTGGCCGAGGTGCCGGGCGCCTCGTCGCGCGGGTCGTTGCCCTGGTGGCAGGTGGTGCAGCGCATGTTCATCAGCTGCTTGGCCATGGCGGTGTCGAGATGGCGGCGGTGAAAAGTGTCCTGCTCGCCCTGGTAGGTGGAGGTGACCTGGTACCAGGCCTTGGCGGTGGCGGCCTCGACGCCGGCCGGCGAACTCTTGCGCACCGAGGGCTTCAGCACTTCGGCGTGGCAGCTCAGGCATTGCGCGTCGGTGGCCTTGTCGATGGCCGGCTTGAAGTGGATCGGGTCCCACTTGGCGGCGTGGTAATCGGTGGGCTGGGCCGGTGCGGCGGTTGGCGACGCGGACGCGCCAGCCATGGGTTGCGCGACAGCGGGCGCGGGGGGCTGCGGATCCGAGCAGCCGGCGAACCAGAGGGCGGCCATCAGAACGATCGACCACGACAAAATGGGCCTCAAGCTGGGCGCTTTCATGACCTTGCTCCGACCAAGGGAAGGGGGCGAGAAAAATGCCGGGCTGGCGCGCGGGCCAGCCCGGCCCTAAAGCCGCCGCCCAGCCGGGCGGCGGCGTGTCGGCGGCTGGATTACTTCTTGTCGCCGCTCATGCCCGACATGCCAGACATGCCAGACATGCCTTGCTGACCCGACATGCCGCTCATGCCTTGCTGGCCGGACATGCCGGACATCCCGGACATGCCCTGTTGACCCGACATACCGGACATGCCGGACATGCCTTGCTGGGCCGGCTTCTTCTTGGCCGGGGCCTTGTTGCCGCTCATGCCCGACATGCCGCTCATGCCCTTCTGGCCGCTCATGCCGGACATGCCTTGCTGGCCCGACATACCGCTCATGCCCTGTTGACCGGACATGCCCGACATGCCACTCATGCCCTGCTGGCCGGACATGCCGCTCATGCCTTGCTGACCCGACATGCCGGACATGCCTTGCTGCTGAGCCAGCGCCGGAAGGGCCGCGACCAGTGCCGCTGCGACCACCGACAGACCGAGAACGTGACGAACTGCTTTCATGGAACTCTCCTTTGTTACCGATAAAAAAGGTCTATTGCGCAAGATTCGGGGCCGAAGAGCCCCCTGCCTGTCGGCAGCATCGCCGCTGTCGCCGCGGACGGCGGCAAGCGCGATCGGGTGGCGCGCCCCACTCGCCAGGGCGAGACAGGTCGCGTGGAAAACGGAAGCCGGCCATGGCCAGGTTCAGCGCGCGGCCGAGGCGGGCGCGGCCAGGGTGGCCGGCTGGGCCGCGCCGTACAGGCCGCGTGGGTCGTAGGGGGCGGGCATGCCGGGATGGCGCATCGGCACCCACCAGGCGCCGGCGGAGACGATGGCGCGCAGCTTGCCCGGCGGCACGCCTTCCACGCCGCGCAGCGCCTGGGCGGCCTGCGCGTCGGTCGTGGTGAACTGGGCCACGCGTGGCGCGCCGTCCGGCCGGCGGTCGGGATGAAGGCCGGCGATGGGGGCCGAGGTCTGGGCCCAGCTGGCGGCGCCCACCAGGGCGAGCAGCAAGGCAATCAAGGGTGTCGAGGTCACGGCGAGTCGATGGCAGTGGCGAAATGCCTGTCATCAAGCAAAAGGCTTGCCAGCCGACTCGATTTTTCTAAGTGACTATCAACAAAAGGTTTTTTTCTAGGCGACGGGGTGAGTCGACCCAGCTCTGCCAGAGTGGCAGGCCGGCGCCGCAGTCGGCCTGCCAAAACGTCATGTCAAAGTGGCGAGGCGCCAGCCCGCAGGTGCTTCACGCCTCGATTTTTGGGCTAAAACCGGCCTTGGTCGGCGCCCATGCATCCTGAGTAGCTATTAAAAAATGAGTACTCTCAGCGCCGAAAACGCTGCCGGGTGAAGGCCAGGGCGACCCAGAAGCCGACGATGGCGTAGGCCGCCAGCACCGCCAGGTGGCGCCCCGCGTTGGCCGGCCATTGGTCCAGGAACAGCGGCCGCACCAGGTCCACCACCGCCGACAGCGGCAGCCAGTTGGCGATGGCGTGCGCGAACGGCGGCAATTGCTCGCGCGGGAAGAACACGCCCGACAAGAACATCATCGGCGACAGCAGCACCGCGAAGTAGTAGGTGAAGAAGTCGTAGCCCTTGGCCTTGGCGTTGAACACCAGCGCCATGCTGGCGGCGGTGATGCCGGCCAGCAGCAGGATGGGCAGCACCAGCAGCAGCTTGGGGCTGTGGCTGATTTGCAGCGCCAGCATCACGCCCAGGATGGCGGTGGCCGAGAACAGCGCCTTGAAGCCGGCCCACAGCATCTCGGCCAGCACCACGTCGTCCAGTTGCACCGGCGCGTTCAGGATGCCGTCCCAGGTCTTTTGCACGTGCATGCGCGAGAAGGCCGAGTACAGCGCCTCGAAGCTGGCCACGTTCATGGCGCTCATGCAGATCGAGCCGCTGGCCAGGAACAGGATGTAGGGCACCTCCTGGCCGTGCGTGGGCACGCGCCCGATCATCGAGCCCAGCCCATAGCCAAAGGCCACCAGCCACAGCAGCGGCTCGCCGATGTTGGCCAACAGGCTGGGCAGGGCCAGCTTGCGCCACACCAGCAGGTTGCGCCGAAACACCGGCCACCAGCGCATCGACAGGCGCGGCGGCGCCCAGACTGACGTGTCATTCATGGCGGGGATCCCTCGTGCCGGCCACCCGCGAGCGCCGCCCGGACGCCGAAGGCCGCGAAGCAGGCCATGCGAGAGGCCGCCGCGCACGGCCGCTCCGAAGCGGCCGGCCTGCCCCCCAGTGGGGGGAGGCGCCGTAGGCGCATCGGGGGGCGTCCATCATCCTTCTTCCCTGATCTGGCGGCCGGTGAGCTTGAGGAACAGGTCCTCCAGATTCGCCGGCCGGTGCAGCGTGCGCAGCTGCGGGTGCGCCTCCAGCGCCTGCAGCAGCTGGCGTGCGCGGTGGGTGTAGAAAAACACCGTCTCGCCGCTGACCTCGGTGCGCTCGGCCAGCGCGGTCAGGGGCGACTCGGCCAGCGCCAGCGCGCCCTGGCCGTACACCTCGACCACCTCGGGCTCCAGGTGCTCGGCGATCAGCGCGCGCGGGCGGCCCTCGGCGATCTTGCGGCCGTGGTCGATGACCACCAGGCGGTGGCACAGGCGCTCGGCCTCGTCCATGAAGTGCGTGGTCAGCAGGATCGACTTGCCCTGCTGCAGCAGGCGCTGCAGGCGCTCCCACATCAGGTGGCGCGCCTGCGGGTCCAGGCCGGTGGTGGGTTCGTCCAGCAGCAGCAGGTCGGGGTCGTTGACCAGCGCCCGCGCCAGGCTCAGGCGCCGCCGCATGCCCCCCGACAGCTCGCTGGGCCGGACGTCGGCCTTGTGCGTCAACGCCGCGAACTCCAGCAGCGGCGCCACGCGCGACTCGATCACGGCGCGCGGCAGGCCGAAGTAGCGGCCGAACACGCGCAGGTTCTCGGCGCAACTGAAATCGGGGTCGAGCGAATCGAACTGGCTGACCACGCCCAGCCGCGCCTTGATGGCCAGCGCGTCGGCCGGCATCGCCTGCGCGCCGCCGCCCTGCCGCGCGAAGTAGCGGATCTGCCCGTCGTCGGGCGCGCTCAGCCCCAGGCACAGGCGCAGCGTG
>Ga0209572_1001773_pt1 | contig 12720 bp, 9 predicted proteins | sample EBPBio232012_DNA_FD_185867 | JGI IMG/M metagenome (GOLD analysis project Ga0209572, IMG submission 185867) | Wastewater treatment Type I Accumulibacter community from EBPR Bioreactor in Madison, WI, USA - Reactor 1_1/23/2012_ DNA (SPAdes)... | ecosystem: Engineered > Bioreactor > EBPR >...
TTCTGATAATAGCTTGTGTCTATAACAGATTGACTTTGTAACGCACTTGCGTATATTGCAGCTGGTGTTTTTTTAGATTTAATGACGTTATACATTACAGCTTGAGTGTACATGGGTTCATCACCCTCGTTATGGCCATATTTCCTGTAGCATACAATATCTACTACTACATCCTTTTTGAATTTACGCCTGTAGTCACAAGCAATTTTAGTGGCAATTATAACTGATTCTATATCATCACCATTAACGTGAATAATTGGTGCACCAACCATTTTTGCAACTTCAGTGCAGTATCTTCCAGGTCGTCCATCTTCAGCGTTAGCAGTAAAACCTATTTGATTATTGATCACTAAATGAAATATTCCGCCGACTTCATATGGTTTAAGGCCAGACATTACTAGACTTTCTGCGACTATTCCTTGTCCACAAAAAGCGGCATCTCCATGTACCAGTATACCAACAACTGAATTTCTATCTCTGTTACGGCAATCTTGTTTAGCTCTGACTTTTCCGGCAACAACTGGATTAACTGCTTCAAGATGTGATGGATTAGGGGTTAACGAAAGATGTATAGTTTTATCTCCCACTAACCTATCTGAGGAATAACCCATATGATACTTCACGTCTCCTGCTATATCTAAATCATCAGGAAATGCGCTACTACCATAAAATTCAGAAAATACTGCTCTGTATGGCTTTTGCATGACTTTAGTTAGTGTTGAAAGCCTGCCACGGTGGGCCATTCCCAGCACTACTTCGTCTACTCCTATTTTTGCTGATTCTTCAATTACTGTATCCAAACAAACTATGGAAGCATCCCCTCCTTCAATAGAAAATCTTTTTGCTCCAGGAAACTTAATGTGTAAATACTGCTCAAACCCTTCAACTTCAACCAAGTCTTTTAAAAACTTCTTTTTTTCCTGAGCAGAAAATACCTTACTTGTAGCGCGTTCTAATTGATCAAATAGCCATGCTTTTTCTTGACTATTTTCTACATGCACAAACTCTGCTGCAATTCTTCCTGCATAAGTGTGTTCAAGCATTGCCTGGAGTTGCTCAATGGTACAAGTTTTAATATCACCAAATTCTTTTTCTACATTAACTTCGGTTGAAGCTTCTGCTCTGGTAAAGCCAAAATTCTCTAGTTCAAGATCAAGCTCTTGATGAGTTTTTCTTGTCTCAAGGCCAAGAGGGTCGAGTTCGGCTAAATAGTGCCCATTTTCACGATAGGCAGTGATCATAAACTTAGCTTTTAAGCTATTTTCTAGTGCAGTTTCAAATTTTTCGTCGACCTTATACGGAATTGGTTGCTGCTTTATAATTATTTTAGATGTAGACTTAAACGGAATTATGTCTTGTTGCTGAGAAAAAAAGCTAACCCAACTTGGGTCAACCGAATTCGGATCCTCAAGGTATTTCTGATATAATTCTTCTATAAATACTGAATTGGCGCCGAACAAAAAGCCGGTATTATCAAATTCTTTACTCACCCTTTCTCCTCCGCAAGCGTCATAAGGCATATACGGTAGTATTCTACCTTTGACTAGCTTCAAAATGCAAGGGTTTTTGTGATAGAGTAAGGACAATTCTCTTGAATATACAGTTTTTTACTAATCTATTCCACCATTTTTGATCACTTAGTTTCTTAAGATATAAGCAAATGAAACTTGAGGTAATAAAGGTATAGAGTGGAAGGAAGAGGGTGTTAGTTCAGAAGTAAATAAAGTGATACTTTATCTATTTGTCCTTTTCAGTTGTACTCTTAACCTATACTCCAATTCCACCTGAGTTGCCTAGGCTTTTTGGTTTTACGTGTGTAATAGTAGCTGACGAACGTGGTCTAGATTGCGCTTCAGGCGCCATAGACACAGCTTGTTCCCTTAGTTTTTGAGGAAGACGTGGTGGTGGCGGTGGTGCAGATAGTTTATTTCTAAATTCTTCTCTTGATGCACTAAATATCATATCAAATTTTTTGGGATCAATTTTACGCAATTCAGCCAATTTTTTGTTATCGGGTAATTTTTCTGATTCACCTAATGGTTTTGAACCAGATTTTTTCAAAAATACATTCAATCTAGCTTTTATCTCCGTATTTGACATACGTTTATCTGATATCATTTTAGATACTTTTTGTTCAGCTTCTATTCCTTGTGACTTTTGGTGTTTAGCGCCTAAGTTATTGCCCATTTTTTCAAGACTGCTCGTAGCCACCCTATATTCACTCCCTAGTCTAGATAAATAGCTTTGTTCTTTCTTTAATTCTTTTGTTAGTTCACCAATAATTGTATGTGATTTTTCGACTAGATAAGTTGCATCAAGTTCAGCTATTTTCGGTCCCAAAGTGTTTTTAATCTTTTGGGCTGTATCTTCGTTAACTTTCACCCCATATGTCTTTTCCAACTGCTTGATTGAATCCGCTAAAATACCATCTGCAATTTCTTGCTTATTTACTTTCTGACCTAATTGTACTTCCAAATTAGTATTGATTGTATTAACAACTCCGCCAATTCCCTGATAATCCAGCTTTGAATTATCCAAAACAAAGTAGTTACCTTTACTGGTACCAAGTCCCTGATTTATGACGCTACTCATAAGTTCTCTTGCTTGAGAAATAACTTCTTGGTTACCTTGTAATATACCCATAGTTAATGAAGGTGGAATGGTGATATTATCTTTTAATTTTGATACTATGTCTTTTTTACTTCTGGACTTATAGCCACCGGGTTACCATCTTTGTCAAGGTTGTCGGTGAAAAAACTGATACTTCCTTCGATTAATTTTTCTTTAACTCTACTTACAACTAGATTTTGTATTCCCTCATTGGTCTTTATTTGTTCATTAAATTTAGCTTTCTCGCCTTCTAGCGTCTCAATTAATGATGTAAATCTTTCAGCAGGTACCCCTTTTTGTTTCAATTTTTCTATCTTTTCCTTAATTCCTTGCTCTGTTGCTGTAAAGCTCAAAACTGCTTTGTCTTTGTTCTTTGGGTCCTTTGGATCAGCATTAATCAATGAGCTCGCAGCTAACTGAAAATTTGGATCATCAATGTCAATTTTTCCCTTATTATTTTTGACTAACTTAACAAATTCTTCGGTAATAAATCCTTTGATACCTATTATATCTTTTTCTAAGGCAGTTAAGGTTTTTTGTAACTCCTCTTCACTAATTTGTTGTTTTGACATAAATCTTGCCAGTAAAGTTTCTAATAATGATCATATTGATCTCATTAGTGGAGAAAATCAAATAAGATTAATATTTGGTTCGCAGTTTGTGAGTAACACAAGTCTAAATTACACTTTCATTTCACCTGAGTTTAAACTTTCTCTACAGGAGCTAGCTCTATTAGAAAATGATACATCATTTCTGAAATTGGTTGCTATAGCACTTACTTCTGCTAAAAAAGCAATTTATCTAGGAGCAGTCAATATTTCGTTATTGACTGTTGAGGTTGTAGAATGGCTATTAAGCTCTGACTCTCTCTATTTCTAGAAATATATGCTGTAATGAGTCCTCAATTTTCTTTAACTGCCTACTGCAATTATCAAGAAGCTTCTCTGATGGGTTATCTAAAGATTTGAGCTGATTTTGTAGCTGCAATTTAATGCTATTCAAACTCTCTTGTGTTTTTGTCAGTGTGGTCAAGAATTTTTTCTTTGCTTTAGCGGAGTGATGCTCAAGTTCTTTAAACTTTTGCTGACATGCTAGTGAAAGTTCTGTAATCTTATCCTGAAGTAGCTGTAGCTGCTCTTGTTTTAATTTGGTAAAAAGTTCTATAGTTTGTGCCATTCTTGCCTCAACTCTTACTGGGGCAGTTCTCTTTAAATCCCATGCAAGTCCTAGTTTGCTCATTGCGTATATAATCCATTTATGCACATCGAATTGATACCATCTTGCGCCATTTCTGTAATCTGAAGGAAAGGCATGATGGAAATTATGCCAATTTTCTCCTAGAAGCAATATTGCTAACCACCAAATATCACGAGCTGTGCCGTCTGTATATTTCTGAGTTCCAACAAAATGGCACAACGAATTCACAAAGAAAGTAACTTGTTGCTGTATCGCTCTAGCAAGTCCAATGAATAAGAATCCTGCGTATGCCGCAAGTAAGGTGCCGCCAGCAATATAACCAACTAAAGCTGGAACGATAGTATTCATTGCAATTGCAATCTGCCAGTAATATTGTAGTTGCCATCTTAGTACTTTGTTTCTTCCAAGTTTAACCATGGTTAGCTTATCAATAGACTTATAGCTACCTTCACCAACAAGCATCCACCCTATATGAGACCATAAGAACCCCATCACTTTGCTTTTATACTTTAGCGGAGTATGAGGATCGTTCTCAGTATCTGTAAATGTATGGTGTTTATAATGATTGGAGGCCCAAGAAAGAGCTGGTCCTTGAAGAGTCCCAGCAGTGAGCAGTGCTAACACAAATTCAACATATTTATTTGTTTTATAAGCATCATGAGACCACAAGCGATGCAAGCCAATCCCAACACTGATGTTAGCCATATAATATCCCACCAGCATGAGAGAAAGTTCAAACCACCCGAATTGGTAGTCAATTACATAATTAACAACTAAAGCGATTATTAACAGTGGGTATAAAACCAGTGCGAAAACACCGATAAAATTGAGCTTACTTAGCATATTGGCACCTACTAAATTTGTTGTACACAAGCCCCTAAATGGAGCGGGTGAAGGGATTCGAACCCTCGACTTCGACCTTGGCAAGGTAGCGCTCTACCCCTGAGCTACACCCGCATAAAATATCTTTACAATTTCAGATATATTATCCAAGTAGATAAAATACAAAATCAGCCAAAAATAGCAAGTACTAAATGCGCTTATCTTTAAAATTTCTTACCAAGATGGCAAAATTTTCTTTAGGCTTGGCTTTTCATATACATCCAGTTTTTCAGTCTTTTTAAGGTATGAAACAAAGATGACAGTAAAAGGCATAATAACAATTTCGTATAATACCTTTAACAGCGTGAGCATGATAGTCATTTTAACTAGTTCGTCATCTGGAATTCGGCCGTAGAAAGCAATTATTCCAAACAAAACGCTTTCTATAAATGACGAAATGAAAGTGCTAAGCACAGCTCTAAGAGGGAACATTTGTCCATGCATACGCAATTTTAAGCTAGAAATAATTGTTGAATTTACTAGTTCGCCAATGAAGTAACTGATTAATGAACCAACCATTATCCTCGGAGAAAGCAAAAACACCGTTTCAAATGCCTGCTTTTCATTCCAGTCTGCTCCATCAGGAAGTAAAATTACTAGCTGCATTAATGCTGTGAAAAGGATGTTGAAAAACAAAGCTAACCAGATGGTTCTTCTGCTTGCAGAGAAACCATAAACTTCTGTTATTATGTCATTAAGTACATACAGCAGGGGGAAAAAAATTGTACCTCCACCGATTTGAGCTAAACCAAAAAAGTCAAATATCTTAATTTCAGCTAAGTTGGATATCAACAAACAGAAAATAAAAATCAGCGTCAGAAAAGTGTAATATTTAGTTTTTTGTAACTCCTGCTCAATCATACTTAAAAATCTACTGAATTTTAACCTAAGGTTAATAATAATTTATACAATTGTCAATCAAAACTACTCGGCTAGAGAATCTATAAGCCGTTGAGCTGCTTCTGGAATTTTATTCGCCGCTTGCAAGGAGGTAACCGATGCAACTATTTGCCTAATTAATTCAGAATATTGCTGCGCTTCAAGGACATAATCTGCTTTAGTATAAGAGTTTCCAGCTGCTTCAGTTGCATTAGTTGTAGCTCTTAGGGCGTCAACTGCTTCTGCCAGATTTGTCTTCTGAGTACTAAGTCGCGCTTGCTCAGCTCTGATGCTATTAAGTGATGATTGAAATATATCAAGGGAAATAGTTCTGTATCGTTGAGTATCAAGTCTTAGGTCTTGTACTGCAAAAACTCCAAACCCCAAATCAGCATAGTTGGGGCCTCCAGCACCTCCAACACCTAATACGTTAGTAAACTGCAAAATACTAGCATTTGCCAAAGTTACACCACCACCAATAGCATTTACAGCTGCGGCAAAAATTGGTGCAGCAAAAGTAATATAATCAACAAAAAATTGAGTATCAATTGCTCTGATTGCGTCTAACCCAGTAGCAAGATTAGCATCAGTAATTTGTGGACCATTTCCAGCCCCACCGAGAGGAAACATAGAGTATGCAATTAAATTCTCATTATCAAATAATGCGGCATCTAGCTCAGTCTGGTTTTGGTAACGAGTTGTGCGATTAAAATCTTGCGCCAACCATTCGTTAATTCTTCTGCCTAAAGTTGTTAAAAACAACCTGTTGCCGCTAATATTTCTTACCCGCACTGTAACACTAGCTGCTGAATCAGATGAAACTTGAACATTAAGCTGACTTGCTCCACCTTTTAGTACATAACGACCATCAAAAAACGCAGTATTAATCGCGGTGTCTATTTGAGCTCGTAAGTCATTAATATGTTTTTGTAAAACAGCTACTTTATCGGAGGATATTGAGGCAGCTGTTGCAATTGTTCCAGCGGCATCTTGCATGTAAGACGCTATAGATTTAAAATACTCATCAGTAATGTTAATCACATTAGTCGCATAAGAAGCTGTCTTTGCTAATGCGCCCAGAAAAAACTCTGAATCATGTAGAGAATTCCCTAAAAAACCATCAACTGGAGGTACGCTTTGATTATCACCCGTAACCATACTTTTGCCACGCGTTGCCACTTCAGAGCTAGCAGCATTCACTTCTCTTGAGACTAATCCAGTTAGGTCATTATTTAATGTTAAAGGCATGATTTATTTAATATAAACTATTTATGGATAATATGTTTGTAGCAAGAATCGTTCCATAGTACAAATACTTTCTTGTAATATTTAAAAATCGTCCAAAGATATTAGTCAAATAATAATTCCTGCTAGAAATAGAGTTTTAAGTGAATAAATTCTATTTCTAAGGGGTAAGGGATGTTTGGTAGCATTTTAGCTAGTGTTGGATCTAAAATTGGAACATTTTTTGGCGGAGGTATTTTATCTAGTATTGGCAGGTACGCTGGCAGATTTATAGGAGTATTCTTAGATGAGAAATGGCTTGTACGAGAAAAAGTTAAGCATAGATTCCTAAATGTCAAAGATAGTTTTAGAATCTTAGCAGCAAAATATGGTTCTCCCATACCGCTTATATTTGGGTCTGCAGCCGTTCCAGGGCAAATAATATGGATCGATAAAATTCAAGAAAAAAGACAAACATTTAGTAGGAACAGTCTGATAAAAGCTAGGCATTTATCTATAGAATATCAAAACACTGAAATTGAGTATTCTGCAAGCTTTGCAATGGCTCTTTGTGAAGGAGAAATTATAGATATAGGGAGAGTATGGAATGAAGAACAAGTTATTGATTTAGCAAAATATAATTATAGATTATATAAAGGAAGCAAAGATCAACTTGCTGATCCATATATTGTCTGTAAATCAAGCACGCCAGCACCAGCATATCGAGATCTAGCATATATTGTTTTTGAAAATCTGCCTTTAGCTGATTTTGAAGATAGGGTACCAAGCTTAGTATTTGAAGTATATAGAAGGCCAAATATAAATAGAGAAGTTGCTGTTGAGGATAAAGTGCGCTCAATGGTGATGATACCTGGTTCTGGTGAGTATGTTTACGATACCGTGGTTCAGCATAAAAGCATAGTTTCAGAGCATAAGACAGAGTTGTTTCATGAAAAAATCAATTGTCATAATCACTACAACATCTCAAATAGTATATATAGCCTAAATCAGCTACAAATGGCGTGTAAAAATGTAAAGTGGGTATCGCCTGTAGTTTGCTGGTTTGGTGATGCTATTGATGCAAAAAACTGTTTGATTAGACCAGCTATAGAATTTAACCAAAGTAATGTTAAATATTCTGAATCCTGGTCTGTCGGAAGATATAATAGAGAAAATGCATATGAGATAAGCAAAGATGAATTGGGTAATCCAGCATATGGAGGCACAGTTAATGATGCTAGCTTAATAAGATATCTTGTTGAATTAAGACGACGCGGATTAAAAATAATGCTTAATCCAATGATTTTTATGGATATACCAGGTAAACCATGGCGTGGAAAACTTAGTTGTCAGGCAGAGTATGTTGATGATTTTTTTATAAAACCTTCTGGTTACAATGAATTTATTATACATTATGCCAACCTTGTAAAAAATCATGTTGATGCATTTATTATTGGATCTGAAATGATTGGTCTTACAGCAATCAGGATAGGTAATATATTTCCAGCGGTGAAGAACTTGATAAAACTTGCGCAGCAGGTGAAGGCAATCCTTGGCCCTGAGGTTCTTGTAACATATGCAGCTGATTGGTCTGAATATCATCACACAGAAGGCGGGTGGTACAATTTGGATGAGCTGTGGTCATCCAAGGACATAGATTTTATTGGCATTGATGCGTATTTCCCAATAACAGATAGTCCTTTATCTGAGATTTCGCGTGAAGAGATAATTAAAGGTTTTTCTTCTGGGGAAGGTTATGATTATTATGTTGATAGTTCGAGCTCTACTAGTGTAAAACTTGACCCTAAATACGCATGGAAGAATGTACGTTATTGGTGGGAAAATCATCATCAAAACCCAGATGGGAGCAGAACTACATGGATTCCAAAATCAAAGAAAATTTGGTTTACTGAATTTGGTTTTCCTTCCATTGATAAAGCAACAAATCAGCCAAATGTATTTTTTGACCCAAAATGTATTGATGGTGGTGTTCCAAAATACTCTAGTGGCGAATGTGATTTTTCTATTCAACGAAAAGCAATTAGTTGCTTTATTGATTTTTGGAATACACAAGAATATGTTGAACAATTATTTTTATGGACTTGGGATGCAAGACCTTATCCAGCCTGGCCACATACCAATATATGGCGAGATAATTATTTATGGCAAAAGGGACATTGGGTGAATTGTAAATTTGGACATTCTAGCCTTGGGGCAATTTTATTAGAAATTTCTCTAAGATGCGGAATTAGTGCGAACATAATCGACGTAAGTAGTGTCGATTATCATGTCGGTGGATTTTTGCTTAGCAATAAAATTACGGCCATAAATGCAATCAATACTCTTAGAGCACTATATTTTTTTGATCTTTGTGTACTAGGAGAAAATAAAATTAGTTTTAATTCCAGGGAAACAAGAAATGAAATGCTAATTGATTCTGGTTGTTTCTTAAAATTATCTGATAATTCCTTTTTACAAGAGACTATAATTCCTAATAGTTCAATTATTAGTAATGTTGATCTATATTACATCAGCAATAGTAATTACGACACTTCGTATTGCTACATTAATAGTGAAAGAGATTCAAATGTGAGTAAAGCAACTCTTCGCGTGCCGATTATTCTTGAGCAAAACGAAGCAGAGCTATTGGGATATCGGATTTTAAAAAATGCCGCTCAAGAGAACAAGGTTTATAACTTCGCCATTCATTTATATGATATGCATTTTTATCCAGGGGATTTTATCAAACTTACAAGTAATAGCAATGCAGATAAAGTAGTTTTAAGGGTTATTGAGTTAGAATTAATTGAAGATAAGTATCTAGTAACGGCTATTTCAGACGGTAGAGATTGCTATTATATTTCCCATGCACAAAATTGGCAAAAGATTGATGATTATGGCCAAATTGACTCTGAATTGATAGTCGTAGATTTGCCTTATATTCGTAACTACGATAATACTGTGTATGCTTATTGGCAAAGTTATGTCAATGCTCCATTATACGCAAAACTTGCTTCAAGTCATGATGAAGATTGGGTAAGAATTGCTTCTCTTACTCCGTCAAACTGTATTGGAACTCTAATTCGAGCAGAACAGTCAGATAAAGCAAATATTTACTTGATAGACGAGTTATCTTCGTTTTGGATCAAGTTTGATAATATAGAAGTATCTAGTTTTACAAAACGAGAGCAAGCATTAATAGGCAATGAATTAGTTGAATTTGACCAAATTCATAATCAAGACAAAAATATTTATAAAATTACTTCTTTAATAAGGGGTATTATGGGTACCGAAAAATATATAAATTCACATGTTCCAGGTGAAAAAGTGATCATTGTAAACAGATGTGATAATCCTATTTTTCTTTCTGGGAAAGTGGTGGGCGAAAATATATTATTTAAGACCGGCAAGTGTACTGCTAGTATTAATTATCAGAATTTACCAAATCAAAACTTACCTTCTGTAATTACCGATCAAAAAATAGGTGGTAGCTTTTTACATCTTACTTGGGTCAATAGGTATAAAGAAAACGGGGCTTGGTGTTTTCCAGAATCAACCCGAAAAGTTAACGTAGAAATTACAATTGTTACTACTAGTGGCGATCAAATTAAGCATATATCAGGTGATAATACAGCTAAGATAGATATTTCTGCTCTGGACCTTAGTGGTGGATATAAAATTGATATTATACCTACACACCAATAATCAATAACGGATCAGTCATCTATATGAAAACTCCATTCTATGAAATTGATTTAATGATTCCATTACAGCTTAATAAAGATGTTGTTTTTAATGAATCATTACTCAAATTAGACAGTTTAATCAATCCATGTGTAAAAGATTTTTTGCCTCAAGTGCCTGAATCTTTAAATGTAGGAGATAAATTTATAATTACACAAGGAGATGGCAAAAACAAAATTTGTTATCGTCCCAGTGAAACAAAACAAATCATGATATATCAGCCAAAAGATGGGATGGTTACGTATGTACTTAATAAGAAATCATTTTATGTTTTTTCGAGCAACACTTGGCAGACTATTCATCATGACATAAGCGCTGTTTTAAGTGATGTTCCTATAGTTAAACATGAGGCATTCTTAGGCATAGAAAAAAAGCATATCGTTCCTAAGTATACTCATCATTACTGGTATTTGAAAGCCAACACTGAGATTGTCATTAATGAGGATATACAAGAAATGACCATCATAATTAAACAATCCGTCAACAATTCTTACTCAATAAAGTGGCCAAATAATATTTTGTGGTCCAATTCAACGCCCCATCAAATGAACCTTAAGCAAAATAGCATGGACTTAATAAAATTATATAAACTACCAGAAAGTATGCACTTTATTGGTTCAGTTATTGCCCAAAATTGTAATTATTAAAGGAGAAAAAATGATAACATTATTTGCATCATTAATAGGTTTTATTAGCTCGATTATTCCCGAAATTATTAAATATTTTAAGGATCTTAATGATAAAAAACATGAACTAAATATATTCGATAAACAAATTGAATATAACAAAATGGGAAATATTAAAACCCTTGAAGAAATACATGTATCAAGAGAAATTCTTGAACAAGCATCACTTTATACAACGTATAAAACCGATATTCGCTGGGTGGATATGCTCAATGGAACAGTAAGGCCAGTTTTAGCCTATAGCTTTTTTATCATGTATATAGCAGTTAAATACATGCAATATAAAGCAATAACTTCATCAGCGCATTTAATTGAATATCTAGACATTATTTGGAATGTCGATGATCAAGCTATTTTTGCAGGTATCATCAGTTTTTATTATGGTCATAGAACCTTCAGAAATTTCTGGAAAAATAGAGAATTTAAGTAAAATATGCATAGATTCACTAATGCCCAAGGCATAGAGCTTATAAAGGAATATGAAGGTTTCAGCCAAACACCATATATATGCGCAGCAGGGCGCCCTACGATCGGTTTTGGGCATAAGATCAGAAAAAAAGATAAAATGGTTTTATTGACTTTAGCAGAAGCAGAATCATTGCTAATACAAGATCTATTTATCGCTGAGAGAGCGGTAATAAGAGCAGTTAGTAGGGAATTAACGGACAATCAATTTGCTGCACTTGTGTCTTTTACTTTCAATCTTGGAGCAGCGGCCTTGCAGCGTTCATGTTTAAGGCAAAAAGTTAATTATGGTCAAGATAAAGAAGCAGCAAGAGAGTTTTTGCGCTGGGTTTATGTGGGTGGAAAAAGATTGCAAGGATTGGCAAATCGTAGGCGTGCAGAAGGGATTTTGTTTCTTAAAGAGTAGTATTTAATGAGAGGTTACCTGGTTTTGACGGTCTGATGTAATTTGCTTATCAAGGTTCTTGACACATTCACTAAAAATGTATATCCTGCCATATCTATTATAAAACTTAAATGCAAAGTGAATAATTATGTCTCGTAAATGTGAATTGACTGGTGTTGCAGTGCAGTATGGAAATAAAGTTTCGCACTCGCAAAGAAAAACCAGGAGAAGATTTGAGCCTAATCTTAAAACAGTGGAATATATTAGTGATGTTACAGGTCAGAAATATAGACTAAGAGTCATAGCAAGAGCTATGAGAAGCGTTGAAAAGAACGGCGGTTTTGATACTTTTATCACTAAAGCTGATGATAATGTAATGTCTGAAAAAGCTAAAAAGATAAGAAAAGAGATTATAAAAAGAACTAGGGAGCTAGTAGCATGAGAAAAGACATTCACCCTAAATACAACAAATTAAAAATCAAGATCGGCAAGGATGAGTTTAGCACTATGTCTACACTTAGTTCTGGTGAAATTCTGATGGACGTTGATTTCCGTGATCATCCAGCATGGAATAAAGCGGTTGTGAACCTGGTTAACCAGTCAAATAAAAATGTCAGCGACTTTAATAAGAAGTTTGCTGGCCTATCA
>Ga0209572_1001777_pt1 | contig 12659 bp, 14 predicted proteins | sample EBPBio232012_DNA_FD_185867 | JGI IMG/M metagenome (GOLD analysis project Ga0209572, IMG submission 185867) | Wastewater treatment Type I Accumulibacter community from EBPR Bioreactor in Madison, WI, USA - Reactor 1_1/23/2012_ DNA (SPAdes)... | ecosystem: Engineered > Bioreactor > EBPR >...
TAATGCACGGTAGGGATGACCGGAATCGGTTGCTTGGTCACATCGACATTCGCGAAGATCTTTGCGGTCTCGGAAATGCCCGGCAAACGCTTATGCAAAATGGCGGGGTCGAGATGGTCGAGGTGCAGGTAGATATGATCGCCCTCAGGACCGACACCACGGCCTTCGCGGATCTCCATGGTCATCGAGCGCGACACTACATCACGCGACGCAAGGTCTTTCGCGGATGGCGCATAGCGCTCCATGAAGCGCTCACCCTTGCTGTTCACAAGGTAGCCACCTTCGCCGCGCGCACCCTCAGTAATCAAGCAGCCGGAGCCATAGATGCCGGTGGGGTGGAATTGCACGAACTCCATGTCCTGCATCGGAATACCTGCGCGGATTGCCATGCCACCGCCATCGCCGGTGCAGGTATGTGCAGAGGTCGCCGAGAAATAGGCGCGGCCATAACCGCCAGTCGCGAGTACCGTCTGGTGACCATAAAAGCGGTGCAGTGTACCGTCATCAAGGTTCCACGCCATCACGCCGCAGCATTTGCCTTCATCATCCATCAGCAGATCGATGGCGAAATATTCGATGAAGAATTTCGCCGAATGCTTCAGCGCTTGCGTATAGAGCGTGTGCAGGATCGCATGACCGGTTCTATCCGCCGCAGCACAGGTGCGCTGTGCCGCCGGGCCTTCACCATACTGCGTGGTCATGCCACCGAAGGGTCGCTGATAAATTTTACCTTCCTTGGTGCGCGAAAAAGGAACGCCATAATGCTCCAATTCAATAATCGCATCCGGCGCCTCACGGCACATATACTCGATCGCATCCTGGTCGCCTAGCCAGTCCGAACCCTTGATGGTGTCGTACATATGCCAGCGCCAGTCATCCGCGCCCATATTGCCCAATGCCGCAGAAATGCCGCCTTGCGCCGCCACCGTGTGCGAGCGGGTAGGGAATACCTTGGTGATGCAGGCGGTGCTCAGACCTTGCTCTGCCATACCGAACGTTGCGCGAAGCCCCGCGCCACCGGCGCCAACCACGATGACATCATAATAATGGTCGGTAATATTGTAGGTCATTGGTTAGATCCCGAAGAAATGAAGTTTGATGACAGCGAACAGGCTCAACATGCCCATGCTCCAGAAAGCGAGGCTATTGATGAGCTTGATGGCGATTTTGTAGGATTCCTTGTGCACATAATCCTCGATGACTTCTTCCATACCCATCTTGGCGTGGACGAAACCGGCGATGAGCATGCCTAGTAGCATGACGGCCACCAGCGGGTTTTCAAGCCACGCGGCGACTTCCACACGGTTCGAGCCGGCAAGGCCGGTCATGAGCGATACCACGAACCAGAGCGAGAGTGGCACGAGCAATAGTGACGAAAGGCGCAACATCCACCAATGGTGTACGCCGTCCTTGGCGGAGCCGAGGCCGCGTACGCGAGAAATGGGGGAGGTGAGTTTCGATTCCGATTTCATCCTACGCACTCCAAATGATGATCCAGGTGATGACGGTAGCAATGCCTGTGAAGGCGACCGCGGCCATACCGCTCTTATCGACATCCGGCAATGCGAAGCCACGACCCGTGTCCCACCACAAGTGGCGCAGGCCATTGGCGAGGTGGTAATAGAAGGCGATGCTCCAGCCGATAAGCATGATCTGGCCGATGATGGAACCGAAGAAGCCGCGCCACATCACGAATGAGCCGCTGTCATAGGCAGCCGACCAGAGCCATGCAACCATGAAGAGAGAACCGACACTGAGTGCAACCCCAGTGATTCGGTGCAAAATCGACATGACGCTTGAGATTTGGGGGCGATAAATCTGTAGATGCGGGGAAAGCGGACGTTGTGACATGGCAATCCTGTGTGTTTTTTGGCTATTTTCCCTGTTTTCTAGGGGGATTGGCGGCCAGTGTCAAACGCACACACACTCCGCACAGTGAGTTCATGGAATATCAACAGTTTTGTCACGAAATTGTCACTGTTAACTCAGGTGCTTATGGGCGATTCTAGGACAGGAGTTCCATGGCCGATAAACCACTGAAAAAGATTTTGCCGTTTGACCAGTTGCCGCAGGAAAAAGCGGGCTTCGTCATCTATGGTCGCCGCAAAAGCGATAACAAGCTCTGCGTACTCACGTCCTATTCGCAAGGCCGCTTCTCGACCGATCCCGATGATCGCCGCAAATATTATGGCCTCGCCAAGGGCGCTATCGATGACACCGATAAATCACCCATGGATGGGGCGATTCGTGAGACGGCAGAAGAGACCGGCATCAACGTGCGTTGGTTGCTCGGTGCAGCCAACCTTGAGCGCTTGAAGTGTGGGGAAAGACTCGAGAACATTCCCGCAGTGATGTACAAGGGCGTCGAGGGGCATGATGTTCCGCCCATCACCGTCAAAAGCGCGCATCGCGATAATCTCGTCGATTATGATTACATTTCCGGTGCGGGCGTGCAACGCCGCTTGCAGCTCTATTACCTTGAGGTCGATGGCATCGAGAACCTCGAACACTTTCTAAAAAAACCTGTCGGTAACAAGCATGAGCCCGATAAGCCGGATGTGCAGATCGGTGTGGTCGACCAACTCATCAGGGAGCATTACCCTCGCTTCGAGGACATGTTGCAGATATTGCGCACAGGCGTGATTCCCATGAACGATTTCTGGGGAATTCCAAAAGTCGGCTATCAGCATGATGGTGCGCCGCTCAGGTTATTCGATCCGGTGCTACCGGAGATCGAAGAGCACCTGCATGACAAGAAGCTCAACATCGATCCAAGTGATGTGAACACATGGATCAAAGCCTGCGAGAAAATGGACGGCGAGGATTTCAAGAAACTGAAGCCGCAATTCGCCATCATCAAGAAATACTTCGAGGATCACCACCTCATCGGCGACACGATGGGCATCAAGCTCGACGACAAGGACTGCCCGATGTGCTTCTACATCGAAGGTGGTGAGGTTCTGCCGCTGGAAGACATGGTCATGCGCTCGCTTGATACCGCGCAGGATAACAAGAAATACGCCAAGGCCATGTGGGGTGCCTATAACGGCGACCGTTATGAGGGTAAGCTACATGGCGTGCGTGAGAAATTCCCCCATGCGCAGATCAGCGGTCTGGCGCGTGTGTTCGGCGCCGTGGGTGAGGGCGAGGATGTCGCCAATGCCTTGCGTAAGACAGCCGATGAATGGGTAGAGACGCTGCCGGGTACGGAACTCAATGACAAACGCATTGATCGTGCACGCACCTTTGCCGATGCCATGCGTGGTCATATCCGTGATGGTAATCCCGAAGCGAGCCGCGTGAGCTAGGCAGCCTTGGCTGACTTGGGCTTCAACGCGTATTTCGCAATCAACGTTTCCGCAATCTGAACCGCATTGAGCGCTGCGCCCTTACGCAGGTTGTCGCCGACCACCCACATGTTGATGCCGTTCGCGACCGTCGGGTCAAGACGCACGCGTGAAACGAACACGTTGTCCTCGCCGGAGATTTCCGCAGGGGTCATATAGCCGCCATCTTCACGGCGATCCACCAGCGTCACGCCTTCGGAATGTTCTTCGTAGATATCGTAGATTTCCTTCACCGAGATCGGGTTGGTGAACTCGATGTTGATCGATTCCGAATGGCCGACGAATACCGGCACGCGGACGCAGGTCGCGCTGACAAGGATATCCGCACCGAGGATCTTCTTGGTCTCCTCGACCATCTTGAACTCTTCTTTCGTCATGCCGTTGTCGAGGAAGCTGTCGATGTGTGGAATGACGTTGAACGCGATGCGTTTGGTGAATTTCTTCGGATCCTTGTGGTCATGCACGTACAGCGCCTTGGTCTGGTCATACAGCTCGTCCATGGCTTCTTTGCCCGCGCCGCTCACGCTCTGATAGGTCGAGACCACGATACGCTTGATGGGGTTCACCGCATGCAACGGCTTCAATGCCACCACCATCTGGATGGTCGAGCAGTTTGGGTTAGCGATGATATTACGCGTGCCGAAATCCTTAAGTGCGTCGGCATTCACTTCCGGCACCACAAGCGGGATATCCGCTTCCATGCGGAAATACGAGGTATTGTCGATCACCACGCAGCCTTGCGACGCCGCGCGTGGCGCATGCACCTTCGATACGTTCGAGCCGGGCGAGAAGAGCGCGATGTCGGTGCCGGTGAAATCGTAATCATCAAGCACTTTCACATCGAGTATCTTGTCGTCGCCGAAGCTGACTTGCTTGCCCACCGAGTTACGTGAGGCCAAGGCCACCACTTCGCTCACGGGGAACTTGCGTTCGTCGAGGATTTTCAGGATTTCACGGCCAACGTTACCCGTGGCGCCCACTACTGCAATTTTATAGCTCATATCGTTCCTACGCTGCTTTTGTTTTCTGGTTCAGTTTCTCGAGTGACGCGAGAATCGCATCGCCCATTTCCTTGGTGCCGATCTTCTTTTTGCCCTCTTGCATGATATCGGCGGTGCGAAGGCCTTGCTCAAGTACCTCGGCCACGGCTTTATCGACAAGATCCGCCTCACGTAGCATGCCGAACGAATAGCGCAGCAACATGCCTGCGGATAGAATCGTTGCAATCGGGTTGGCAATGCCTTTGCCCGCAATGTCAGGCGCAGAGCCATGCACGGGTTCATAGAGCGCCGCGCGCTTGCCGTCTTTTTCTGCACCCAGCGATGCTGAAGGCAGCATGCCCAGCGAGCCGGTCAGCATCGCCGCGCAATCGGAGAGGATATCGCCGAAGATATTGCCCGTCACGACCACGTCGAATTGGCGCGGGTTACGCACGAGCTGCATGGCAGCGTTATCGACATACATATGGCTCAGTTCGATATCCGTATATTCCGCGTCGCGCAGTTTCTGTACTTCCTCGCGCCACATTTCGGTGCACTCCAGCACGTTGGCCTTATCGACCGAGCACAACTTCTTGCCGCGCTTGCGCGCTAGTTCCAACGCGACCTTACCGATGCGGGTCACTTCCCAGTCGGCATAGATCATGGTGTTGCGACCCACGCGATGGCCATTCTCGACGGTCACGCCACGCGGCTGGCCGAAATAGATATCGCCGGTCAATTCACGCACAATGAGGATATCCAGACCCGAGATGATTTCCGGCTTCAGGCTTGAAGCATCGGCAAGTGCCGGAAAGCACATAGCAGGGCGCAGGTTGGCGAACAGGTCGAGATCCTTGCGGATACCGAGCAGGCCACGTTCAGGGCGCACTGCATAATCCAGCGATTCCCACTTCAGGCCGCCTACGGCACCGAGCAGGATCGCGTCGGCTTGCTTGGCTTTTTCCAGTGTCTCTTTGGGGTAGGGTGTGCCCACCGCATCATAGGCCGCGCCACCGATGAGCGCCTCATCGAAGGTGAAGTCCTTGCTTGCCCATTCGAGCACGCGCTTCGCTTGTGAGACTACTTCGGGGCCGATGCCGTCACCCGGCAACAGCAGAATATGTTTCGACGCCATAACCTAACTCCAGAATAAAAATACCGATGCGCCTGCTAGCAGAGAAAAGAGGCTTCGGAAAGCCTGAAGTAGGAAGAGCGCGAAAGGTTGTTTTTCCCAAATGAAACCGTTGGCCTGTTCCGCCATGATGAACAGCCAGATCATGCCGACAGCACCGTAAAGCGCGTGGGCGTTGCCACCTGAATGCGCTGCGACGATACCCAGCAGGTACGACACGAGCAGCGAGAAGAAGGTGGCGAAGATATACCCGCGACGGGCCTCGTCAGGACGGATGTCGCCCATGCGGATACCCGACAGGCGCGCCCATGCCTTGCCGAAGAAGAACGACGAATACCACATCGAACCCACGAACATCATGGCGATGGCGCTAAGCAGGGTTGCGTAGGGCGAAACGTTGGTGAGTGCGTCCGTATAGTTTTCCATCAACCTGAAATAGCGGGTTTGCTCAGGAAAATAAAGGAAAACCTATGCGTAGAGCCATGGGGCTGAGGATTTCTGCGAGTTTTCGAAGCTATCGATGGCCGATTTCTTCTCCAGCGTCAGGCCAATATCGTCCAGACCCTCGATCAGGCAGCGCTTGCGGAAGGGGTCGACCTCGAAGCTGAACTCGTGGTTACCGGCCTTCACGGTCTGGTTCACCAGATCCACCGTGATCTTGTTCTCGCCCGATTGCGCATGCTGCATTAGGGCTTCGACCTGCTCGCGCGGCAGCACGATGGGCAGGATGCCGTTCTTGAAGCAGTTATTGTAGAAAATATCGGCGAAGGAAGGCGCGATGACGGAGCGGATGCCGAAATCGAGCAACGCCCAGGGCGCATGCTCACGCGAAGAGCCACAGCCGAAGTTATCGTAGGACACCAGCACTTGTGCATGGTCATACGGCTTCTGGTGCAGCACGAAGTCTTCGATCTTGTTGCCCTCGACCGTGTAGCGCATTTCGTAGAACAGGCCTTCTTTCAGACCGGTGCGTTTGATGGTCTTCAGGAACTGTTTCGGAATGATCATGTCCGTATCCACGTTCTGCAAAGGCAGGGGTGCGGCAACGGCGGAGATGGTGGTAAACTTCTGCATCAGCTGAGCTCCGATTCACCCGGCATTAACGGTAAGCGCGGGTCGCGTTTGGGCGGTGGGTTGGTAAAGCGGGCAGCCCATTCCTGTTCCTTCTTCTTGCGTGAGAAGAGTGATTTCAGAACATCGAACAGGCTGTCCCCGTTACTGGCCATCGTTAGTCCCTGCTACGAGGTTTCGGTTTGCCACCAAAGTCACGCTTTGCGTAAGGCTTGCTGCCGCCGTATCCTTGACGGTCGCCGCGCGTGTCCTCGCGTTTCTTGTAGGGGCGGTCGCCACCATCACGTGCGGGGCGTGCATCGCCATCACGCTTTGCGTAAGGCTTTTTGAACGGGCGGTCGCCATCACGTGCCGGACGCTCGTCGCCATCGCGTTTTGCATAAGGCTTTTTGTAAGGTCCACGCGCTGGGCCACGATCACCACCGCGATCATCACGATCGCGCGGTTTATATTCGCGACGCGGTGCATCACCATCTTCGCGTTTTGCATACGGCTTCTTATACGGACGGTCGCCACCACGGTCATCGCGCGGTTTATATTCGCGACGCGGACGGTCTTCACCACCTTCACGCTTTTCGTAGGGTTTGCGGAACGGGCGTTCGCCAGCATCCGGTGCAGCGGCACGCTCTGCGCGGGCTGCATCGCGCGCGGCGCGTTCTGCGTCACGTGCTGCGATGCGCAGGCCATGCTGGAGGCCGATGAGCAAACGGCTCACTTCATCGAGCAGGGTGTTGAGTTCGCCTGCATCGAGGTACTTCAGGCGCTCGGCGAGTGCGAGACCGGTCGAAACTTCCGCGAGTGCTGACTGTGCTTCACGGTAATATTCGCTGATATCTTCTTCGCTGACACCCGCGCTGCCAGCGGCAATTGCGCTTGCAACGTAAACCGCGGCTTGGCGCAGTTGTTGCGCAAGGCCAGCGTGCTCACGCTCTGGGAAATCTTCGGTCACGGCAAAAACTTGCTCGGCCAGATTCATGGATTTGATCCATGCGGGAAGGGTTTGATAGTCGCGCGCAGCGGAAATCGCCGGCGTCTTCAGGGGCTCGGTACTCATGATTGGAAATTCCTTACATCTGCCAGTTTTCCCGTTATCGCGGCGGCAGCAGCCATGGCGGGACTCATCAGATGGGTACGGCCACCACGGCCTTGCCTACCTTCGAAATTTCTATTGCTGGTCGCGGCGCAACGTTCGCCAGGCGACAAGCGGTCATTATTCATAGCGAGGCACATCGAGCAGCCTGCTTCGCGCCATTCGAATCCGGCAGCGGTGAAGATTTTATCCAGGCCTTCTTTCTCGGCCTGCTGTTTCACAAGGCCAGAGCCGGGAACAATCATGGCGAGCAGCACGCTTTTCGCGACGTGCTTGCCATCGACGATCTTCGCAACAGCGCGCAGATCCTCGATACGGCCATTGGTGCAGGAACCGATGAAGACTTTATCGATAGGAATTTCCGTGAGCGGCGTACCAGCGGTCAGACCCATATAGTCGAGTGAACGAGCGATGGTCTCGCGGCGTTCTTCCGCGAAGTCGTTCGGTGAAGGTACTTTGCCATCGATCGGCAAGACATCTTGCGGGCTGGTGCCCCACGTGACTTGCGGAATGATATCGGCAGCGTTCATGGTGATTTCAACATCGAACTTCGCATCTGCATCGCTTGGCAGCGTTTTCCACCATGCCACGGCTTTATCGAAGTCTGCACCCTTCGGCGCCATCGGGCGGCCTTTGAGATATTCAAACGTCTTTTCGTCCGGCGCGATGAGACCCGCGCGCGCACCCGCTTCGATGCTCATGTTGCACACCGTCATGCGGCCTTCCATGCTGAGGCCACGAATGGCTTCGCCTGCGTACTCGATCACGTAACCGGTGCCGCCTGCGGTGCCGATCTTGCCAATGATGGCGAGCGTGATGTCCTTGGCGGTGACACCGATAGGCAACGTGCCATCGACCGTGACGCGCATGTTCTTCGCACGCTTCTGGATGAGGGTCTGGGTCGCGAGCACGTGCTCGACTTCACTGGTGCCGATACCGAAGGCGAGTGCGCCGAATGCACCGTGGGTGCTGGTATGTGAATCGCCGCAGACAATCGTGGTGCCGGGCAAGGTGAAGCCTTGCTCAGGACCTACGATATGCACGACGCCTTGGCGCGCATCATCCATGCGGAAGTACTGCACACCGAATTCGGTGGTGTTGTCCTCGAGCGTCTGCACCTGAATGCGCGATGTCTCGTCCTTGATGCCTTGCAGGCGGTCTTTGGTGGTGGGTACGTTATGGTCGGCGACTGCCAAGGTCGCTTCGGGGCGGCGCACTTTGCGGCCAGTGTTACGCAGGCCTTCGAAGGCTTGTGGCGAGGTGACTTCATGTACCAAGTGGCGGTCGATATAGAGAAGGCAAGTGCCGTCATCCGCCTCGTGAACGAGGTGGCTGTCGAAAATTTTATCAAAAAGTGTACGTGGTCTTGCGCTCATGCGAAGACTTTCCATTCAACAAAATCGTGAAAGAACCAATTACGCTTGGACTTCGCTGCCAGCGTTATCGGCGGTCGGTGCCGTATAATCGACTTTCTCTTTAATACGAGCGGCACGACCGGTACGGCCACGCAGGTAGTAAAGTTTCGCACGACGGACTTCACCGCCACGCACGCGCTCGATCGAATCCAGACGCGGTGAGAAAGTAGGGAAGATACGCTCAACACCTTCGCCATGGCTGATCTTGCGCACGGTGACGGATGAGTTGATGCCCGCGTTTTTCTTAGCGATGCAGAGGCCTTCGAACGCCTGAATACGCTCGTTGCTGCCCTCGATAATTCTTACGTTCACGCGAACAACATCGCCAGCTTCGAACGCATCGATGCGTTTGCCTGCGGTTGCGGTTGCAAGTTGTTCTGCTTCTAATTGCTGTACAATGTTCATAACAAGTCTCTTTCGGTTTGCGCCATGCGGCGCGTAGGCTCTATTCGGCGCGTTTAGCCGCGCGGGAAGGGCTTATTGGGGTATTTTGGCTCTCATGTCAAGCACTTCACTATTTTTTGTATTTAACCCAGAGGTCGGGGCGGTTTTTCTGGGTCGTAGCCTCGGCTTGCGCGCGTCTCCATGCGTCGATATTCTTGTGATGGCCGCTGGTCAGGACTTCCGGCACGGTTTTCCCCTGCCACTCGGCAGGCTTGGTATAGTGTGGATATTCCAGAAGATGTTGATAATGCTCATGAATCCCAAAGCTTTCCTCGCCCAGACTGGCCGCATCGCCAACAACGTCGGGCAGCAGGCGCACCGTGCCTTCGATAATCGCCATCGCGGGGATATCACCGCCGGTCAGCACGAAATCGCCTAGTGAAACCTCGCGCGGCGCGTGTTTTTCGATGACGCGTTCGTCAATGGCTTCATAGCGGCCACAAATCAGGATCATCGGTTTTTCGGTGAATTCTTTCAGCATGGGTTGGGTCAGGCGTTCGCCGCGCGGCGTGAGATGCACCAAGAGCGCATCCGGCACTTCTGTCTTCGCGGCTTCGATGGCTGCGTCCATCACCTCGGCCTTCAGTACCATGCCCGCGCCACCGCCATAGGGTGAATCATCGACCACTTGATGTTTGCCGATGCCGTGGTCGCGCAAATTGATGAGGGAAAGTTTCCACGTACCGTTTTCCAACGCGTCACCGATGAGCGAATGTGCCAGTGGACCCGGATACATATCCGGCATCAGGGTGATGACGCCGACATGCCATGGCTTAGGCATCTTTGGCTCCATGCTCTTCGCCTTTGATGACTTCCGGCGGGGAAATTACGATGTGCTTATTCGCGACATCCATGGTGGGGAAGGTCTTGGTGGTGAAGGAGTACATCTCGTCGGTGCCATCGGTCTTGGTGATCTCGATGATATCGCCCGCGCCGAAATTATGGACTTCTTTGACGATGCCGAAGGCACTGCCGTCTTCATGGGTGACGGGAATGCCCACGAGATCGGCGATGTAGAATTCACCTTCTTCGCGAATGTCGGGGAGTTTCGAGCGTGGCACACCGAGCTTCTTGCCGCGCCATTGTTCCGCATGTTCGCGTCTGCGCAACCCATCGATCTCGACGATGAATACGGTGTCTTCTCCACCGGTGATGCGTAATTTCACCTTGTTACCATGCTCGTCCTGCAGGTCAGGGGTCTCGGCGAATGCAGTGGGTGGGGTGGCGAAGGACTTCAGCTTGGTACGACCACTCACGCCGTGCGGTGAGGTGACGACCGCCATCACGATGAACGGATCAGCGGACATGGGCGCGACCTAATAGAATTGACCCACGAATCCCACGACGGCGAGTGCAATCCCGCCTATGGCTATGGCGATTTCCATACGTACTCCTAAAGCCGGAACATAAGGATGCGCGCATAAAAAACCTATAGGTATGCAGAATGAGCTAAATCGTGCCGAGACCGACAACCGCCAACGCTATGCCAACCACTGCGATTACGATTTCCACGACTATGCAGCGGGAGCTTCTTCAGCAGGTGCAGCCGCTTCAGCAGCAGGTGCCTCGGCAGCGGGAGCTTCTTCAGCCGGAGCCGGAGGATTTGCTTTCGCTTCCGCTTCAGCGGCAGCCGCTTTTTCCTGACGGGTCAGTTTGTCAGCTTTTTTGCGGGGCTTCTGAGGTTTGCCAGCAATGTCTGGTTTCTTGGTGATACCAAGATCAGCGAGGATGCGTGCAACGCGGTCTGAAGGTTGTGCACCGGTCTTGATCCAGTGGCCAGCGCGCTCGGCATTGATGACGAGGCGGTCTTTGTTATCTTTTTTCAGCAGCGGGTTGAAGGTGCCCAAACGCTCGATGAAATCACCATCGCGGGGTTTGCGGCTATCGGCTACTACGATACGGTAGAATGGGCGTTTTTTAGCGCCACCACGGGAGAGACGAATCACTGTAGGCATGTGTAATACTCCATCTTTCGGTTGAGCTGAATTGCCCATATACCCAAGAAGAGCGGGGCTTATGGCATGGTTTATCGGGTAAATCCAGTGTTTTTTGTCCGCGTTTGGCGAATGGCCTGAAAAACAAGCGATTAGCCGCCGAACAGGCGCTTCAGGTTCGCAGGGTTGGCCAGCCCCTTCATGCCCATTTTCTTCATCTGTTTCATCATGGTTTCCATCTGCTGGTACTGCTTGATGAGGCGGTTGAGGTCTTGCACGGTGCGTCCGGCACCAATGGCGATGCGGCGACGACGCGAGGCATTGAGCAGTTTCGGGTCGGCGCGCTCAGCGGCCGTCATCGATAGTATCATTGCTTCTTGGTGCTTAATGGCCTTCTCGTCGATGGTGCGATCGCCCATCATATCCTGAATCTTGCCGGCACCCGGCATCATGTTCAGCATGGCGCCCATGCCGCCCATCTTCTGTATCTGCTTCATCTGCTGCAGCATATCGTTCATGTCGAATTTACCCGACTGCATTTTCTTCATGGTCTTTTCAGCGTCTTCGGCGCTGAAGGCCTCGGCGGCCTTTTCTACCAGCGACACCACATCGCCCATATCGAGAATACGACCGGCGATGCGCTCGGGGTGGAACACCTCGAACTCGTCGAGCTTCTCGCCCATGCCCGCGAACTTGATGGGCTGGCCGGTGATATGCTTCATCGAAAGCGCCGCACCGCCGCGCCCGTCACCATCCAGTCGCGTCAATATGATGCCGGTGACCCCGATGGATTCGTGGAACGCCTTCGCAATATTCACCGCATCCTGACCCGTGAGCGAATCGGCGACCAGCAGCGTCTCGATCGGATTCGACAAGGCCTTCACGGCTTTCAACTCGTCCATCAACGTGTCGTCGATATGCAAACGACCGGCCGTATCGAGCAGCACGACATCATAGCCTTCGGTGCGTGCCATATGCAGCGCACGTTTGGTGATGGCTTCAGGTTTTTCGCCCGCAACGATGGGAAGTGACGCAACTTCCGCCACTTTGGCGACGGTAGCCAGCTGCTCTTGTGCAGCGGGGCGATAAATATCGAGCGATGCGACGAGCACTTTCTTGCGCTGCTTCTCTTTCAAACGTTTGGCAAGCTTACCGGTGCTGGTGGTTTTACCGGAACCTTGCAGGCCGCACATCAAGATCACCGCAGGCGCCGCGACATTCAGATTCAGTTCGGCGGATTCACTGC
>Ga0209572_1001780_pt1 | contig 12638 bp, 16 predicted proteins | sample EBPBio232012_DNA_FD_185867 | JGI IMG/M metagenome (GOLD analysis project Ga0209572, IMG submission 185867) | Wastewater treatment Type I Accumulibacter community from EBPR Bioreactor in Madison, WI, USA - Reactor 1_1/23/2012_ DNA (SPAdes)... | ecosystem: Engineered > Bioreactor > EBPR >...
AGGACGTGCTGTTCTTCGTCGACAACATTTTCCGCTTCACGCAGGCGGGTTCGGAAGTGTCCGCGCTTCTCGGCCGTATTCCGTCCGCTGTGGGTTATCAGCCGACGCTGGCGACCGACATGGGCGCGATGCAGGAACGCATCACGACCACCACGAAGGGCTCGATCACGTCCGTGCAGGCGATTTACGTGCCCGCCGACGACTTGACCGACCCTGCGCCGGCAACCTCGTTTGCCCACCTTGATGCCACGACCGTTCTGTCGCGTTCGATCGCTGAAAAGGGCATCTATCCGGCGGTTGACCCACTGGACTCGACTTCGCGCATGCTCGACCCGCAGATCGTGGGTGAAGAGCACTACCAGATTGCGCGTCAGGTGCAGGCGACGTTGCAGCGCTACAAGTCGCTGCAGGACATCATCGCGATCCTGGGCATGGACGAACTGTCGGAAGACGACAAGCTGACGGTTGCCCGCGCCCGCAAGATCGAGCGCTTCCTGTCGCAGCCGTTCTTCGTCGCTGAAGTGTTCACCGGCGCGCCGGGCCAGCTGGTTCCGCTCGAAGACACGATCCGCTCGTTCAAGGGTCTGGTCGAAGGTGAATATGACCATCTGCCGGAAGCTGCCTTCTACATGGTCGGCTCGATCGAAATGGCGATTGAGAAGGCACAGAAGCTGGCTGCAGAAGCAGCCTGATGACAAGCGTCACCGCACTTCGCATCGAGGACGCGGTGAATGACAGCTGCCCCTGGTCGGGGAATCCGATTTCGGAGGATTCCCTGACACTCTACAAGGGCAAGGTCGTCGGTTTCTGCAATCCCGGTTGCAGGGACAAGTTCGAAAAGGCGGTCGTGGATTTCGACAATGCCTTGTTGGGAAAGAGTTGAGGCGTCATGGCCGGTTACAAATTCGATCTCGTTTCGCCTGAGCGGCTGCTGGTCTCGCAAGAGGTCGAGTCGATCGTCATCCCCGGTTCTGAGGGTGAGATGACGGTGATGGCAAACCACGCCCCGTCGATGACCACAGTCAAGCCGGGCATTGTCGTGGTGAAGCCTGTTTCGGGTGGTGAGCAGAAATTCATCGTGTTCGGCGGGTTTGCCGATATCCTGCCGGAAGGCTGCACGCTGCTCGCCGAATCGGCGCTGCCGGCAGCCGACGTCAGCAAGGACGATCTTGCCAAGCGCATCGAGGCGGCGCGTGCCGATCTCGCTGATGCCAAGAGCGATGATGACCGCACCAAGGCCGAAGAATTCCTGAACCACCTTGCCGCTATTCACGACGCAGTGTGATCGGGCTCAACCCTGATTTTTCGGAGGCCGGGCAATGCCCGGCCTTTTTGTTGTTCTCGAAGAGTGTTTGACGGCACCATCCGCGTGCGCGCTTCACGGCAGGGGCGGAATCTCGGCGACGGTGAAGAAGCCGAGCCTTACATTGCCCTTTTCAATCGCCACGGGGATGCTTGGATTGTCGCCCATCGCACCCAGAATCCGGTTGAACTGCTCAATGCGCGCCGCCAGCGTGGGGATTGCCAAACCGGTAATGCGCGCGATCTCCTGTAAGTTGCGTGCGCCGAGCGTCAGCTGCGCATCAATCAATCCCCGATCATCGATTGCAATATTGCCGGAGATGGTGACCGCTCCATCAGGAGCCGTTATCGACAATTCACGGATGTTGGCGATCGAATTGCGTAGTGACCGGCTCTGATCGAGCAGTCGCGCCACGCCGTTGCCAAGCGTTGCATCGGAATTGAACGCTAGAGGTGGCAGTTGCGGCAGTCCCGCAAGGGTGATGTCGGTTGCCGAAAGGGCAACATCGACGTCGGCGCCGTTCGGACGGAAGTGCGCCATTGCACCTAAGGCGGTGCCCAGGGGTTGGCCATCCGGCAGTGCTAAATCGATCTTGCCGGATTGGACCGAAACGAGTTCCGGCAGTGGTTTCGCCACACGGGTCGAAAAGCGCATGTCTGATGCTGTTGCCCGTACTGCACCGTCAGCCATTGGGAAGTCTCCGGCCAGATGATCGAGCTCGCCGACAATGCGCGATGGCTGGTAGATCTGCGCAGCGCTGCGCAGGCCTGTGCCCGTAAATGACAGGCCCCGGTTTGCGTCGGAAAACGCAACGCCATCGCAGAACAGGCCGAGACGGAACGGGTAGCCACGGGCCTCGGCATTGGTGCAGTCGGCTTGCTGGCCGCGATCACGAATGCCGGTCAGGAATTTCAGCGTTTCGTCTTCAACCCTGCCGGCCGCCCAGAACCAACCGCCGGTATAGACGGCGATTGCTGCCACTATCGCGATCGCGAGCCAGACGAAGCGGCGCGACGATGATGGTCTGGTGGCAGGGCGCTTGGGCGATTGATCGCTTGACGTCATGTTGGGTCGTTCCTACAGCGTTGCTTGAAATGGTCTGGCCGGCGATATGAGCGAATTTTGGGTCTTTGGCTACGGTTCCCTGATGTGGAAGCCGGGCTTTGCCCATGTCGAGACGCAACTTGGGCGGCTGTCGGGCTATCGTCGATCGCTTTGCGTGCGCTCTTTCGTCCATCGTGGAACCGAACAGCGACCGGGTCTTGTGCTCGGGCTTGATCGGGGTGGCTCGTGCCTCGGCCTCGGCTTTCGTGTGCCCGATGGGTTGAAGGACGAGGTCATCGCCTATCTGCGGGCACGTGAACTGGTCACCAATGTCTATGTCGAGCGCATCTTGCCGGTTCGGCTGGCCAATGGAGAACGAGTGGCTGCGTTGACCTATGTCGTCGACCGCAAGCACGTCCAGTATGCGGGCGATCTCGATGTCGATACTGCGGTTGCACAGGTCAGCGGTGCTGTCGGCGTTTCAGGCCGCAATGAAGACTATGTGCTGAGCACGCTGGAGCATCTGCGGGGGCTCGGCATTCGCGACAGCTGGCTGGAGGCGGTTGCCGCCAGGCTGTGATCAGCCCAGCGGATGACCAAGCTCGGCCAATCGCTTCTTTGCTGTCGGCGGCATGGCAGGTGGGTTTGGGCCGGTCGCGATATCGATCAGGATCTGGTCGCACGCTGCTTCGGTCTCCCGTTCCAGCCGGGCATGAAACTCTTCCTTCGACAGACCGGCGGGGATGGGCGGCAGGAAGCGCGCGTGAATCGTTCCGGGAAAGCGCAGGAATTTGCGCCGCGGCCAATAGAGACCGGCCTGGTGTGCGACTGGCACGACCGGAACCTTTAGGCCGTCATACAGTTCGACAATGCCCCATTTGTAATTCGGCGTGTCGCCAGGCGCACGGCGAGTGCCTTCGGGATAGATGATCAGCTGTCGCGGATTGCGCGCCAGTTCGGCATTGGTCGCCTTGATGACCGCCTTCAGCGCCTGGCCCCGTTTGCCGCGATCGACCGGGATCATGCGCATCTTCATGATGTACCAGCCGAAGAAGGGGATCCAGGTCAGCTCGCGCTTGAGCACATAGAGCGGGTCGCCAAGATAGGGGAAAAACGAGATCGTATCCCAGAAGGACTGGTGTTTTGGAGCAAGGATGAACGGCCCGTCGGGCAGGTTTTCCAGCCCGGTGATGTCGGCGTCTGTGCCGGCAAGCAATTTTTGCAGCCGCAGGCTGGAGCGCGACCAGAATTTGGGGACGAACCAGGCGTATTTTCGCGGCGCGAGAAAATAGAACGGCGTCCAGAACAACATCTGCACGATGAGGTTCAGATAGAATGCAACGTTGAACAGGATCGAGCGAAGAGCGAGCATTGGCGCCTGAAGTCTGATGTCAGCCAGTTGGTTACACCAGCCAGCGCCAGGCGCAAAGGGCTTTGGCCTATTGTGCGCGGGCCTTGACGACCCTGACCGCCGAATCTCCGTCTTTGTCCGGCACGATGCCGCGCGCCAGAGCTGCAAGATATTTGGTGTATTCGGTGAAGAGGACCCTCAGCGCCTCTGGCTTGTCGAGCCAGCGACCGCCATCCAGCCGGCGATTGACGACAGGATACGGTTCTAGTGCCGCGTCGCCGAGCAGACGGCCCATTTCAAGCATGGTGCGGGGGATGTGATAATTGTTGGTCACCAGAATGACTGACCGAAAGGCGTGTTCGCGCACCCATTTTGCGCTTTCGGCAGCGTTGCCAATCGTGTTCATCGCGTCATAGTCGATGTCGACGCAGCAGTTGAAAAGCCGCTTGTCACCGCCGGTTGCGACGCGCAGGTCCTCCCGCTTGGCCGCGGGATGTACGCCCGAAATCAACAGGCGCTTGCCCTTGCCGGATTTCATCAGGTCAACTGCGGCATCAACACGCGACTGGCCGCCTGTGACGACAATGATGCCATCAGCTGCCGGTGGGTTCTTCGGCGTCGACAGCGTGCCAACATAGGTTGAAAAGGCGACAAAGCCCCCGACAAACAGCACGAGCACGGAAGTCAGGCCGAGCGCTACCCAGCGCATCCTGCGCCAGATGCGGCGTCGGGAGACCGGCGCATTCGTGCGAATCGGCTCAATCGTCATTGCCGCCAATATGTAGGGCCGATGCCGGCAAAAAAACAGCAGCCGGAATTGCTTTGCATTTTCCTTCAGCCAGTTGGCTCATTCGCCTCGGTTTGGCATCTCGATGTCGTGCAGATAGGCAACGACGGTCAGGTGCGTCGTGAGCGCGGTCAGCGCCGCCACCGCAAACACCACGACGAAAATGCCGACATAGCCGGACATTCCGATGGTGAAGTCGCCAAACAGCGCCATTGCCTGATCAGCCTGCGGACTGGCGAGATTGCGCGACGACCACCAGCCCATCGCAGCAAATATGAGCATTGCCAGCAGGCCGCCCCCTGCCGCACCCTTGATGCCTGTGCGCAGGAAATGCTGGCGGAATTCGCGTGCGATATAAGAGGAATCAGCTCCTACGAAATGCAGGACCTCGATGATCTGGCTGTTTCCAACCATCGCGCCGCGGGTTGCGAAGATGACGGTAAGGACGGTTGCCGACAGCATCAGTATCAGCGCCACCATGCCGATGATGACGGTGGTGCGCGCCATGGCGATCAAGCGATCGACCCATGTGCGGTGGTCATCGAGCGATGCGCCCCTGATTTCGGTCGTCAGCATGGTGCGCATGGCAGCGAAATCCGGTGGTGCGGATTCGTCGATTGTCACCACGACGAGACGCGGCACCGGTAATTCGTCGATATCGAGGCCTTCACCAAGCCACGGCGAGAGCAGGCGGGCGGTCGCCTCACGGTCGACGATGCGAGCTTCGCGCACACCGGCAAAACCGGATGCAATGCGTTCGGCGCTGGCGAGCGCTTCTTCCATGTCCACGCCTTCGACCGGCTTGATCTGGATCGTCGCCTCGCGGGCAATCTGGCTCTGCCAGACATTGGCCGAATCGCGGATCAGCGCGACCGTGCCAAGGGTCAGGCAAGACAGGAAGCTCATGATGGCGATGACCAGCACGAGCGCATTGCCGGCCACAGTCTGCGACGGCACGATGGGCTGCTGCGGTCGCTGGGCCGCCTGGCTACGGGGGGCGACCGTTTCGTTCGCGGCGACATCACTCATAAATGTCGAGCCTTGAGTTCGACAGGATCATGCGGCGGGCGTCGACCTGCTCCATTAGGCCAAGATCGTGGGTGGCGATGACGACTGCGGTGCCAAGCTTGTTCAATTCGATGAACAGGCGCAGCAGCCGTCGCGCCAGCGAAGGGTCGACATTGCCGGTCGGCTCGTCCGCCAGCAGGATTTCCGGCTGCTCGATGAGTGCGCGGGCAATTGCGGCGCGCTGTTTCTCGCCGCCCGAAAGAACCGGCGGCAGCACATGCATGCGCTCGCCGAGCCCAACCCATTTCAGCAATTCGACAACGTCTGAACGATAGTTGGCTTCATCGCGGCCACGCACGCGCAGGGGCAGCGCGACATTCTCATAGGTTGTCATGTGGTCGAGCAGACGAAAATCCTGGAACACAACGCCGATGCGGCGGCGCAGTGCCGGCATTTCACGATTGGGTATGCGCGCCCGGTCGCGTCCGAACACGGTGATGAGGCCACGCGTCGGCTTCAAGGACATGAACAAAAGGCGCAGCAGCGTCGTCTTGCCCGCGCCGGAAGGGCCGGACAGAAACTGAAAGGAGCGTGCAGGAATGTCGAAAGACAGGTCCCGGAGAATCTCCGGCCCCATACCGTAGCGCAACCCGACATTTTCGAAACGAATCAAGGCCTATTCCCAGGTCCGGGCGACGCAGTGCCCGCATTGATCTTGCCGGTCGACCATTCGGGCGACAAGGTTAATGAGCGGTTAAATGTGGCTGTCACGAGCCCGGATAGTTGCAATTCGTTAACCATTTCCCGGTACGCCGGCATTGAGGGCCGGAAAGGGCTATCAGGGAACGCCGGACTGCATGCCTGCGCCGCATATCATCACGCCGCTATCGGGCGAAATCATGTCTGGCACGCCGCGTGGTCCTGCGGCCGGCAACCCGTCGGTTCATGTCGAAGATGCGGAATTTGTGACGATCGGGCGCGCCGAAACTGCGCCGCGCGTCGAGCCACCTTCGATCAGCGGGCTCGATATTCTCGGCCGCGCGCCCCAGTCAGTCAGTGGCAGGGCGGCGGGCGCCGGGTTCTGGATTTGTGGTGCGCTGGTTGCCGCAGCCGCCTTCTGGATGGCGGGCGGACATTCGCTGGCGCGTAATCTTCAGGTTGCGCAGGCACCAAAGGCCAGTTCGGTCCACGTGGCCACGTTGTCGTCACGTGTTGCCCGCACCGGGACCGGCCTGCATCTTGTGATCGACGGAACACTTGCAAACAGTTCGCCAAACGCGGCAAAAGCGCCAGATCTCGACATTGAGGTCGGAGAAGTCGGCGGCGGCATCGTGCACTACCGGTTTGGCAATGGCGGCGCGATCATCGAAGCAGGTGGCGCGCGCAGCTTTTCCAGCCGGTTGGCAGCGCCTCGGAATGGCGTCTCCACAGTGTCGGTCAAGGTTGCAGGAGATTTGTGATGCCGGACGTCAGAGGCAAGGATATCGAGGTTCTGTTCAGCGCGTCGACGATCGCGCGCCGCAATCTCGAACTGGCCAAGGAGATCGCATCGCACGAATATCACGATCTGCTCGTGATCTCGGTGCTGAAAGGCTCATTCATTTTTGCCGCCGATCTGATCCGCGCGATGCATGATGTGGGCCTGTCGCCGGAAGTCGAGTTCATCTTCATCTCCAGCTATGGCGCGGGGACGACCAGCGGCGAGGTGCGGGTGCTTCGCGACATCGACAATGATGTGCGGGACCGGGATGTTCTTCTGATCGATGACATTCTGGAATCCGGCAAGACACTGGCCTTTGCCCGCAAGCTCATGCTCGAGCGTGGCGCACGCAGCTGTTCCATCGCCGTGCTGCTCGACAAGACGATGCGCCGGCAGACCAAACTCGACGCCGACTATGTGGGCTTTGAATGCCCTGACCAGTTCGTCGTCGGCTACGGCATGGATGTGGCTCATGCTTTCCGCGAACTGCCCTTTGTGGGCGTCGTCAAGGGAGATGCCTGATGGCAAAGCTTCTGATTGTCGAGGATGACGATTCGGTACGCGATCTGGCTGCACGAGCGCTGGCACGGGCAGGCCATTCGATCGAAGTCGCATGCGACGGCGAAGAGGGCCTGTCACGCATCGTCGACGCCGGCGGGAATTTCGACCTGGTTGTCTCCGATATCCGCATGCCCTGCATGGATGGTATCGAGATGGCGAAGTCCGCAGCGGCGAAATTCCCCGGCCTGAAGATCATGCTGGTAACGGGCTATGCTGATCAGCGTGAGCGCGCCGAAGAACTGAACGGAGTCGTTGTCGATGTGCTGATGAAGCCGTTTACGCTCAATTCGATCCGAGAGACGGTCGAGCGCAATCTGGCCGCATGACCAGCTACCGCATCTGCAGCAACCGCTCCAGATAGTCGCGCTCCAGTTCAGGGCTCAGCGCATTGCCGAGCCGGCGGCGGATGGCTTCGAGAATTTCACGGGCGCGCTGCACGTCGATCTCGTCCGGCACTTTTACTGAATCGCCGAAATCCGGGCCTGTCGTGGCACGCGGGCGGCCAAGTGGATCACGGTCGGCATTCTGCTGCCGGCCACCTTCCTCGCCGCCCCCCTGTTCGCCCTGCATGGCCTGCTGCATCTGCTGCATCATGTCCTGCGCGCCCTGTCGCAGCGCTTCCAGTGCACGGCCCTGTTCGCCGACAGCCTCTTCGCCCTGTGCATCGCCAAGCGCACGGCCTGCCTCGCCCATGGCCTCGCCAGCCTCGCCAAATCCTTCGCCTGGCTGGATACCCATGCCTTCAAGGCCCTGCATCAGTTCGCCAAGCTCGTTGCGCAACTGGCCCTGGCCCTGCTGCATGCCGCGCAGGGCTTCGGCCAGTTCTTCGGCGGTCATGTTGCCCTGGCCCTGCTGTCCGCGCTGGCCTTGTTGACCCTGTTCGCCCTGCTGGCCATTTTCACCCTGCTGCTGCTCGCCTTGCGGGCCGACCTGATCCTGCCGGCGGCGCAATTGCTCAAGCCGATGGGTTTCGTTCATCATCTGTTGCTGGCGGCGCATCAGGTCGCCGAGCTTGTCCATCTGCTGGCGCATCTGGCTCTGCTGCTGGCCCTGTTGGCCCTGCTGTTGCTGGCGGCCTGCCTGCAGATTGTTCATCATGTCTTGCAGTTGCGACAGCAATTCCTGCGCCTGATCGCGCGCGCCGGATTTCGCCAGTTGCTCGATCTGGTCAAGCATCCGGTCCAGGTCGCTCTGGCGCAATTCCTGCCCGTTCTGCTGTGGCATCTGCTGTGCCATGTTCGGATTGCGCTGGGCGCGTTCTGCAAATTCGCGCAGATATTCCTGCATCGCCTGGCGCAATTCTGCCATCAGGCGATCGATCTCCTCGTCGCTGGCGCCATTTTCGAGGGCATTCTTGAGTGCTTCCTGGGCCTGGCGCAGACGGCGTTCGGCCGCCGACAGGTCACCATCCTCGATCGCGAGAGCGATTTCCCACATATAGTTCGACACGTCGCGTAACTGGTCATCCGTGCGGGCAAGTTTGAGCCGGGTGCGCGCACTCGATAGAGCCAGCCAATGTGAGGGAACTGTAATCGTTTCGTCCGGGCGCAGCATCACTCCGTCCATAAGGTCGAGCACGCGGCCTTTCTGGTTGGCGTCGAGCGACAGGATGCGGCGCTGTTCGATGACGGCGCGGGCAAGCGGATTGGAGAACGGCCGCTCCGGCATGCGAAACGTCTTTGTCTCGCTGCGCGATTCCTGACCTGATGCGTCGGCAGCGATCAGGGTCGCTTCAACCTCGACGCCAGCCCAGACGTGTTCGGTGAGGTCACGCGAGGTCTTGGCGGCTCCATCCTTGGCATTGCGACGGGGCAGGGACAGCGGCATGTCGGGCTTGTCAAACAGGGGCCGTGCGTTCGGCGCCTGTGGCGTTGCCAGTTCGAACTGTGCTGCTGCTGAAGCCGGGCCGTAGTCGTCCTCGATCGAATAAGTCAGCTCCAAGGTGCCATTGACCGCTCGTTTGGGTTCGCCGAGATAGCTGATCTTCGGCGCGGTATCTGGAATGGCGCGGAATGCCCAATGCATCAGCTCGGTCTGGCCAAGCGTCAGCGACAGGGAGCCATCTGCGTCTACCGTGTCGGTGAAGTTGCGCACGCCTGCGTTCTGGCGCGCCGCCGTCTGGGCCGTTGCCGTATCCGGTTCGATGAGACGCGGTTGGCCGGCCTTGTCGACAAAGGTCAGCGTTTCGCTGCCACTGCCACCGGTCACGCGCAAGGTGAGCGCGCTGCCAGCGGGCACTTCAAACAATCCCGTGTCGCGATTTGCCTCAGCGGTCAGGAACACCGGTGCGCGGCCTGTATAGGGCGGCGGCGTGACCCATGCGTCGACACGTGGCGGAACGGGCGGCGGGACGGGCGCGCCGCGGAAAGCCTCTGCAACCGTGCCGCCGAGTGGGCCGTAAGAGAAGGCAAAAGCCGTGACAAACAGTAGTCCGGCAATCGCGCGCAGGCCCCACGGGTCGCGCTCAGGGATGCCAGTACGTGGCAGGTCGCTCGACAAATCGCCCAGTTGTCTGGCGAGACGCTTCTGATGCTCGCGCCACAGCGCGTCTCCAAACTGGTCGCCATTGGCCGTGAGACGATCCGACTGGGTGCGAATCGGTGCGTGGCGCAGCTGGTTGTATGCCTCGATGCGGCGGTCGATTTCTGTGCGCGACGGCCAGGCGAATCGGCGCAGTGGATAGAGCGATGCGAGTGCAGCGAGTGCAAACAGGCCGAGCGTTGCGAGGCGCAACCAGTCTGGCATCAGCCGGAACAGGCCAAACCATGACAGGCTGACGAATAGACTGACAACAATCAGAACAGGCAGAATGGCCGGCCATAGACGCTCAAACACGACCACCAGCGTTGTCGCAGTGCGTGCGCCACCCAGACGGCGGATCAGCCCGCCTTCGCGTGACGTGGCGTCGTTCCGATTGGTGGTGTCAGTCTCGTTGACCGCCATGCGCGCTCGGCATCCTTGCCATTGGCCGGTCGAGATTCTTGCCGGCTCTCAAGCGAAGATAACAGCAATAGCGGCGAAGGCGAGGCGGCGCACCAAAACGTGAAGTCAGGCGCGCCGGTTGTTGTGCTCAGTCGCAGACGCGGCGCGCCGGGCTCGGAACCACGCCGTCGGGCAGGCCATACATGTAGCTGCGGCCCTTGAACATGCCGGGTTCGTAGCGGCAGCGGCGTTGATAGCGTTCGCGGCGGTCGTCGCGATAGTAGACGACGTCAGGGTCGGACGTCCGCTGCGCCTGGCGGTACTCGTCGAGCACATGGCCTTTGCCAACGATGATACGCTTGTAGCCAGCCGGGCTGTAGACCACGAGATTGCCGAAACTGTCGGCGTGATAGCTTTCGCCGTCAAGTTCATAGGCAAGCGCCGGTGCGGCGAAAGCGACGAGACAGGCCGTGGAGACGGCGCAGATGATGCCGGAAACACTACGCATGACAGGTCCTTTCTGGTCAGATCACTGGTGTCTGTATGCACCATTAACCATTCCTTAACCATTGTCACGCGCACGCGTCGCACTTTGCGCCATTCCCTCCCGCCTTGGTTAACTTATTGATTCAATTTGAATAAACTTTGAAACTTCAGAATGAGAGAGAATGCGGCAGGCTGCTTCTGCCGCACCGCTTGCGCCGCCGCAAATTTTGGCTACGGTCGCCGCCATGTCAGGCCGTTTCCTCATTCGCTTCGGGATAATTCTGGGGCTCTTTGCTCTGGCTGCCTGCACGACGGCGGCGGTAGCTCCTGAAGCAGGCGGCGATGCAGCGCTGCTTTCTGAGGGAGCGCTGAGTGCTGGCAAGAGCTCCTGGAGCTGCGACAATGGCGAGGTTTTTCTGGTCGACAATGCGGTGACGCAGATTTCAGTTACCTCGCCAAACGGGCAAGCAATGGTGATGCCTGCAACCCCTGCCGATTCGCGAACACGCTATGTCGTGCAGCAGAACGCTTTTGTCGTTGATGGCGACGAGGCGCTGTTTTTCCGTCCGCGCGCCACGCCGCTGACCTGCAAGAAGGGACCGGCGTCAGACTTTCGGGTTGTCGCCGCCCCTTCAATCGATTTGAACGCGCAGCATGCACCTTCGGGCGATTAAGCGCCGGGCAAAACTGGCGTTTCCGGCTTTGACGCGCTGCAAAAACCGCACTAGAAGGCTTCACGAAATCGCCGCAATCTGACCTTGAGCGCGGCCAGGAATTTTCCCCGGGGGAGCCATGTCGCAACCAGCCACCCGCGCCAAGCCGAGGCCGTTGTCGCCTCACCTGATGCATTACAAGCTTTTGCCGACCATGCTGATGTCGGGCATTCATCGCGCCTCGGGCGCGGCGCTCTATTTCGGCACGCTGCTGGTCGCCTGGTGGGTGACGGCTGCAGCCGGCCCCGAAGATTACTTCAATTGGGTCGCCGGCATTTACGGTTCATGGTTCGGCCAGCTGGTGCTGTTCGGCTTCACCTGGGCGCTGGTCGTGCACATGCTGGGTGGCATTCGCCACTTTATCTGGGACACGGGCGCGATGCTGGAAAAGCACACCGCGACCAAACTCGCCTGGGCCACGCTGTTCGGCTCGATCATCCTGACCGTGGTGATCTGGGTCGTCATTATCTGGGCAAGGAGTGCAGCATGAGCAATCCGAACGATATGCGCACCCCACTCGGCCGTGTGCGCGGCCTCGGCGCGGCGCGCGAGGGAACCGGCCATTTCTGGCTGTCACGGGTCACTGGCCTGGCGCTGGTGTTCCTGACGCTGTTTGTCGTCGGACTGCTGGTGGCCCTGAATGGAGCATCCTATGCGGAGCTGCGGGCGGCGCTCTCCAATCCGCTGGTCAGCCTCGTGCTGCTCGTGACAATCCTGACCGGCCTCTACCACATGTGGCTCGGCATGCAGGAAATCCTGCTCGACTACGCGCATGGCGATTTCTGGAAATACGCCCTGCTGATCCTGAACACATTCTTCTCGGTTGCGGTTGGCGCGGTCTGCGTCTTTGCGCTGCTGAAAATCGCTTTCGGAGGCTGATCTTGGCCAAGGCATCGACTTCATCATCGGCCGCGGCCAAGGCCTACACCTTTGTCGACCACAAGTTCGACGTTGTCGTTGTTGGCGCCGGCGGCGCTGGCTTG
>Ga0209572_1001781_pt1 | contig 12634 bp, 12 predicted proteins | sample EBPBio232012_DNA_FD_185867 | JGI IMG/M metagenome (GOLD analysis project Ga0209572, IMG submission 185867) | Wastewater treatment Type I Accumulibacter community from EBPR Bioreactor in Madison, WI, USA - Reactor 1_1/23/2012_ DNA (SPAdes)... | ecosystem: Engineered > Bioreactor > EBPR >...
TGTACCGATCTCTAAAAACTTCATCTCATAACGACGCTCAAGCTCCAAACACACATCCTTGAGTACTCGATCTACCTCGTCGTCAAACACCGCTCTTCTGTACTTCGCCGGAAATACCAAGTGATACTTCAGCACCGTAACGTTATGGCTCTTGTGCAAGTACTCGCTCATCCTCCAAGCTTACGCCGCAAGCGGCGGGGAATAGGACCCGCAGAGATTCAAAATTGACCGGTCAGAGGGGGGCGCGCCGCCTGGCCAGGGCCGCCTCCACCGCCGCGCTGACCAGCGCCAGGGCCGCATAGGTCAGCATACGGCCGTCGGCCCCGCTCAGCACCAGGCCCAGCACCAGCACCCCCAGCCCCACGGCAAAGTTCATCGCCAGGCGCGCCGGCAGGCGCCAACGCGCCGCCGCGCCGCGCCCCAGCAGGTGCGACCACAGCACCACCCCCACGGCCATCGCCGCCGCCGGGGCCGCGAAACCGGCCATATGCCAAATGAGCTGAATCAGATCCACAGGGTTGTTCTTGATACGGGTCAAGTTCGCGCGCGTTGCCTCCTGCGCAAACAGGCCGAGAATTTTATAATCGCGCCATGGCTGTCTGGGCATTGGGACTGAACCACCACACCGCGCCGCTCGATTTGCGCGGGCGGTTTGCGTTCGCGCTCGACCAGCTCGCGCCGGCGCTGCAGGGTTTGCGCCAGTCGCACGCGCGCCACCCCGAGGCCGCCCTGCTGTCCACCTGCAACCGCACCGAGGTCTATTGCGCCTCCGACAACCTGCAGATCGACCACACCCTGGGCTGGCTGGCCCACGCCGGTCAGGTCGATGCGCAGGCCCTGCGCGACCACACCTATGTGCTGCAAGACGGCCAGGCCGCGCGCCACGCCTTTCGCGTCGCCAGCGGGCTGGACAGCATGGTGCTGGGAGAGCCGCAAATCCTGGGCCAGATGAAAAGCGCCGTGCGCGCCGCCGAGGACGCCGGGGCGCTGGGCAGCACGCTGAACCAGCTGTTCCAGCGCAGCTTTGCCGTCGCCAAGGAGGTGCGCAGCTCCACCGAGATCGGCGCGCACTCCATCAGCATGGCCGCCGCCGCGGTGCGCCTGGCCGGCAACCTGTTTGAAGACCTTGGCAGCATCCGCGTGCTGTTCGTCGGCGCCGGCGAGATGATCGAGCTGGCCGCCACCCACTTCGCGGCGCGCAACCCGGCCGCCATCGCCATCGCCAACCGCACACTGGAGCGCGGCGAAAAGCTGGCCACCCGGTTTGGCGGCGAGGTGCTGCGCCTGTCCGATCTGCCCGAGCGCCTGCACGAATTCGACGCCGTGGTCAGCTGCACCGCCAGTCAGTTGCCCATCCTCGGTCTGGGCGCCGTCGAGCGCGCGCTGAAGAAGCGCCGCCACCGCCCGATTTTCATGGTCGATCTGGCCGTGCCGCGCGACATCGAACCCGAGGTGCGGCGCCTATCGGACGTCTACCTGTACACCGTGGACGACCTGGCCCAGGTAGTGCAAACCGGCCAAGCCAACCGCCAGGCCGCCGTGGCCCAGGCCGAAGTCATCATCGACGCCGGGGTGCAGAGCTTCATGCACTGGATGGACCAGCGCGATCCGGTGCGCGGCGTGGTGCCGCTCATCCAGCAGCTCAACAGCCAGGCCGAAAGCTGGCGCGCGGCCGAGCTGGCGCAGGCGCGCAAGCGTCTGGCACGCGGCGACAACGCCGAAGCCGTGATGGACGCCCTGGCCCGCTCATTGACGCAGAAAGTGTTGCACGGCGCGATGGCCGAATTGCATGCCGCCTCGCCCGACACGCGCGAGCGCGTGGTGGAGTCGGTGCGCAAGCTGTTTTTGCGTGGCTGAGTCGACACCAGGCGCCGCGCGCCTTGAGCTCAGCACGTTTCGAAGCCCGTGCCGCAAATGCGGGCACGGCCCGACCTCTGGAATACCACGCAGCGGTCGCGCGAAGTCACCGAGGACACCAGCGGGACGCCACCGTTCTGGAACGTCGAGCCATCCAGAAGCAGGAACCCATCAGGCCGGTAGGCAAAGTGCGTCTGCGAGGTGCAATTGGTGATGGTGGCCGTGTTCATGGCCACGGTATCGGGGAGCGCCGGTCCCTTGACCAACACCTCGTCGCCCGTGTTGAAGGTGCCGCTGCTGTCCACGTCCACGTACACCTGCCAGCCCGCCAGCCAGCCGGCGCTGGTGTCCACGGGCTCCAGCACGACCTGCTGGTTGCGATTGATGGCCGCGCTGCGCGCCGTCATGCCGGCACTCAGCAACTCACCACTGGCCCCCGCCAAGGCCTGGTTGGCGGCAAAGTTGCGCAGGGAAGGCGTGGCCAGGGTTCCCAAGACCGCGATCATGGCGATGACCACCAGCAATTCGATCAGCGTGAAGCCCCGGCCATGACGCACCCCGGCCAAACCACGGGCTCGGACAAGCAGGGCAGGCGTTACCAGCATTTCGAGTCCGTGGTGGTCACCGTGGCGTTGACCGAGCAACCGCGCACACCGTCGCTGGTCACCGACAGGTAATCGATCTTGTACGGGTCCCTATAGCCGCTGACCACCGCGCGCACCTCGACGCATTCCGCGATGGTCTTGCTCGAGCAGGCGGACGACGTGATGGTGCAGGCGCTGCCGGCCTGCCTGTCGCCAGAGAAGTTCTTCACCTTGGGCGCGGTGGCCGTGGCGGTCACTGCCACGTAGGTGTTGTACTGCCCAAAGTAACGTTCCTGCTGCTGCATGGTCTGCAGCGCGCCAGAGCGACACTCCGCGCGCTTGCCCTTGGCGATCTGATCGGTGTAGGCCGGGTAGGCGATGGCCGCCAAAATACCGATCACCGCCACCGCGATCATCACCTCGATCAGGGTGAAGCCTCGTTGTCCTTGCTTCGCAGTCTGCCGCATCATCGCTGTCCTCAGAAGTTCTTGACCTCGCGCCAGCCCACACGACCGGCGGGCACCCGGGTCTGCACCAGAGGCGACTGCAGCACGGTGGGCTTCACGCCGCTGCCCCCGGCGGCACTGGCCGCCGTCGAGGTGACGGTGATGTCGCGCCGCCCCGTGGCCCCGCGCGCGCCGTAGGTGTACGAGGACGACGTCGGGCTCATGTCCAGCAACACAATCTGGGGCCGACCGAGGTAACCCACCGTCTGGTACGTGCGCGGACTCTGGCTGGAGCCGTACAGGTTGCCGAAGGTCATCGTCGCGCCGGAGCCCTTGGCCGTGCAATCGGCCGGGGGCACCAGCGAGTTCATCGCGGTATAGCCCAAACGGGTGTCCGGGTCCACCGCGATACGCTCACCGCTGATGGGCAGGTTCGCGTACCAACCTCTGTAGGTGCCTGCGCTGCCGGTTCCGAAGGTGAACGTGGCGCTGCCGGTGGTCTGGCCCGTCGAGCTGTCGAAAGAACGTTGGTACAGCTTGCTCGTCGTGATCTGGTAGTCGCCGACATCGTTGCTCAGGTTGTCCCAGATGCCGTAGACCGCGTTCGTCTCGCTGCTCGACGCATCGTCCGATTCGATGAACTTGCCGGTGCCGAAAAGCACCATGTAGCCGTTGTTGAGCCCAGGCGCCACCGCCGGAACCGTGGTCACGGGTTGCGGCTTGCTGGTGGCATCCCGCAGGATGGCCATGGGGATCATGGTGCCCCCCGAGGTCTTCACGGCGTTGGTCGCTGCCGAGGAATTGATGCCACCCTGAAAGTCAAATTTCCACAAATTGCCCTGGGTGTCGCCGGCATAGAAGATCACCGCATTGCCCTCGGTGTCGTAGGCCACGCCTGGGTTGGCCAGCGCGGCGGAGGTCGTGGTCGCGGGTGCGGGCAGCTTGACCTTGTAGTAGTTGTTGTTGAGCACCCAGCCGGAGCCCACCGGCTTGTCCACGCTGAGCAGGAACAACACCTGTTGCCCGGTGGTGCTGGCGCGGCCATCCGCTTGGTAGTTGTTGTAGCCGCTGGTCACGGCGACAAACCATCGGGTGGTGGAACTGCCCGCCAACTTCATGCGGACCAGTCGAGGTTGCCCCAGCACGTTGCCCATGTCGCTGTCGTGCCGGTCCGTGAACTCGAACATCACGTTGGACTTGGAAAAATTCTCCGGGTCCGTCACGTCGAGGCCAAAGATGCCTTGCGCGCCCCCTCCCATGCCGGAGACCAGCAGCGTTTTCCAGGTGGAGGTGCCGCTCACCAACACCTCGGCCTCGCCCACCGTGGGAATCGCGTCGACGTAAGGGCGGTGCACGTAGTCGGGATCGGCCAGCTTGTTGACGTCTTTCGCGACCTCCTTCGGCAGGTAGGCGAAAAGCTCCTTGCCATCGCTGGCGCGGAACGCGTGCAGCATGCCGTCGTTGACGCCCACGTAAACCACGGCGGCGCGATTCGCTTGCGTCGCGGCGAACGTGGCGTACCCCGGACCGATCACGTTGGGATCGGCGCCTTGCTTGTACACCGGACCGGAGTTGACGACGTCGCCCATGACCGAGCTGCGCGAGCGCAGATAACCGGTGCCCGCACCTGCCTCCAGGCTTCGGTCGCCCCGCAGCCAGTTGATGTTCGCGTCCTGCATGTCGGAATTGCTCAGCGAAGTGGGGGCGGTGGCGGGCTTGATGGCCAATCCGTTCAGGATTTCGGTGTCTATCTTGGATTTTTCCGCCACGCTGAACTCCTGCCCCCCACGGTAGGCCACGGCCCAGGCGTAGGTGAATATCTTGCGGTCAGCGGGCTTGACATACGGGTCGGCCACCGCGCCCGTCGCGACCGAGGCGTCGGTCAGAATCTTGCCGGCGCTCCAGCGCGTGGCCCCGACCGCCAAGGCGCCCGTGGCGGGGTTGAACGTCAACTGCGTCCTGAGCAAAGTCCCGCCCCAGGTCTTGGACTCGAACTGCGGCACGAAAACATCGCCATCGGGAGCGCGGGAGCTGAAGTTCAGCGAGCTGAGCGCGCTCACCGTGGGCGGCACGACATTGCCGCCAATGGAGCTGAAGAAACGCTGAATACCGGCCTGCATCTTGGTGGCCTGGCTGGCGATCACGTAGCCATCGGGGGTGTTCGGCTCACCGGCGTATTCCCAGCGGCTGTTGTCCAACGCCCCGGTCAGCGCATTCCTGAACGGATGGCCATCCAACTGCTCATTGGCCCCCAGCGCACCGGCGGTCAGCGGTTGCAGCGGATTGGTTTTGCTTGCGTCGGTGTTGTTGAACCACCCGTACTTGCCCGCCAGATAGAAACTGCTCTGCCGGGGTTGAATACCGCGGGTATTGCCGTCGATCAGGCCATTGCCGCCCTCGTCCACGTCGATCGTGAAGGTGTTGACGCGCACACCGTTCTTGTTCTTGCCGCTCGAATCGTTGTCGTTGCGGATCGGCTGCGTGTGCGCCCAATAGGCCGCCCCCGCCCAGTAGTAAGCGGCTCGGCCACCTGAACCCGTCGTTTTGGAATTCAGGTTGTTGTTGTTTGCGTTCGGGTCCGGATTGCCCCGCGTGGTGACCGCCACACCAAGGGAGTTGGTGTAGTTCAGCCCAGTGGCCCCGGTCTCGAAATAGGACATGACCTTGGTCCAATCGGCGGCATTGAATGTGCCTCCGCCCAGCAGCGATTCCGCCCCACGCCCCGCATCCACGCCGTCGTTGGCGGCTATCGCCCCGGCGCCACCATGTCCAGGCAGTTGCTTGTCGTAGTGGGTATTGACGTCGCCGATCACCAAGGTGTAGTTCTTGCGATGACAGGCGTTGAGCACCGGATCCTGCCAGCTGGTGTACACGGGAAAACCGTCGTACATGGCGGCGGTCAGGCCCGAGGTGGCATCGGGAGTTGGGCCCAGGCCCATGTAATAACGCAGGGTCTCGTAGTACAGCTCCCCCACGGGATCAAGCCCCTTGTAGTTCCCCAGCGTGCCGGTGGTGCCAAAGCGGTTCAGGTAGTGGATCACGCCGCTGTAGGCAAAGCCCGTGGCACCCAACGGGTTGTCGACGAAAATTCCGGTGTTGGCGTCCCATTCCGCCGCCGGGTTGGCCACCAGCACGCCGCTGGCGTTGGGCATGGTGGGCCCCACGTAGCCCATGGGCGCGCGCAACACGCCCCCATAGCGAGAACTGTTGTTGTCGGCCAGGTAGCCGAACGCCGAGAGCCGGGTCCCGTCCGATTTCAGCTGCACCTGACCGACTGGTTTGTAGTTTCCGGCCGGATGGCGCTGGCAGAAATCCGGGCGCGAGGTCTCGACGCCATCGCAGACCCTCACGCGCGCGTACATCGGCTGGTACACCCCACCGACACGGGGGTTGAGATCGCCGTAACTGGTCGTGCCACTGACCGGGTTCATGCAATTGACACCGGTCGTGGTGCGCCGGCCAAACCACACCACGTTGGCGCAATTGCCCCCGTAGACATAAGGGTCGGCCAAGGGCGCTGGGTCCGCCGGCATCACCTGGCCAACATAGGTCTTGTTGATGCGCTTGGCTGGAAAATACGTGCCTTGGTTGAACGTCCACCCGCTGTACAGGTAGGCGCGCTCCAGCACGGTATTGTTGACGGTGTCGACGACACGATGGCCCCCCGTCAGCCCCATGCGCAGCACGTCAATGGCCGAGGTGGCGACATAGTTCAGCAGGTTGCCGCTGTAGTCGCCGCCGCAGTAGCCATTCGTGTCGGTGGCCCCGACACGGTAGAAATATTCACCGCCCAGATCGGCCGATCCGGTTTGCTTGTAGCGGTAGCACGAGCGCACGTCCCAGTAACCCAGGTAGGGGTTGTTCACCGGGTCGTGCACGTACTCGTACCCACGGTAGGCCGCGCCCACCGTCGGGAACTCCACCGACAGGGCCAGCGCGACGTTGGACGGTTCATCCTGCTTGGTCACCGGCGGAGCGTTCAGATCGACCAACTCCGGCAAGGACGCCGCCGAGGTGGCGACGCGCAGCGCCGTGGCGCCGCCGATCAGAAAACCAGCCAGCGCCAGTATCCGGGCCCAGTCGCGCAGGCGTGCACCACGCAAGCGCGACAAGCGATGGTGGACCCCGGTGTCGTATGCCATGTTGAAAACTCCCACCTAGTTGCAGGCTTTATCAAGAACGGGTTTGTAGAAGTCGCCCTCCAGCAGCACCTTGGTGTTGGGGTTCACTCCATAGCCCAGGGCGTATACCTTGAAGGCTCCCTGCATCTGAAACGTGTTGCCCGCGCCCAGCGCGATTTGCTGCTTGCCGGGCGCCTGCACGATGATGTATTTGGGTGCCTTGGCGGGTTGGGGCGGCTGACCGGTCGAGGAGCCATCGCCCGTGACCAGTTGACTCGAGCGCCCCGTGAATTCGCCGTACTTGACGTACACCCGGGCGTTGTCGTCCGTCTCTTCCCAATCGATCTGCTTGTACATGGGCACCGACGGCGACGCCAGGCTGCTGGGGGTGATGCCACACAGGCCGCGTCGATTGGAATTGGCACTGCACCCCGGGTCGGCCACGAAGGAGGCGGCGGGATTGGCAAATTTGCACCCGCGCGAGCTGGACCCCGTGGCCTTGGCCAGATCCACGTCCATCAGATCCAGTTCGGCGTCGGCCAGCGCCAGTTCGGCGGCCTGAAAGGCAATCTGGCGGTCGCGGTCGTTGCGTGAAGCCTTGTCGCCCAACAAGGTCATGCGCGCCGCGAACAACGCGGCCGTCATGGCAATGGCCAGCATCAGCAGCACGAAAACCAGGGCCAGCCCACGTTGGGCACGTGCTGGAGGAGAGATTGCGGTCACGGAGTTCACTTGAAAATTTTCCTCAGGCCGGCGGATTGCGCAGCAGGAAAGTGGCCGAATACACGCGCCGCAAACGTCCGTCGGTGGGTGGCGTGAACTCCGCTCCGGTCGTGGTGTAGCCAGTGGTGAACTCCTTGCCCAAGGGATAGAGCTTGTTGCCATCGCTGGCCTGGGCGCTGCCGGGCGCGCCACGAACCACCAAGCCAATGCGCACCGCCTTGACAAAACGCCAATCGCTCGCCGCCACGTCGGTCGCGCTGACCCAGCGTTCGGGCACGCCGTCCCGCGTGCAGGGGCTGCCCGTGCACACATCCACCGCGTACATGACCTGGAAGCTCTCGACACCTCGCGCGATGCCGGTGTGTAGCCGCCCGGCCGTGCCGGGGTCGTCCGTGCAGTACAACTCGGGCTCGTCGTTGTACGTCTTGACCCAGAAAATGCTCAGACCCAACTCGCCCGAGACGGTCGAGGCCGGCACCGAACGGCCACCACAGGTCTGCACGCTGCCATCGGCCACGAAGCTGCCCGTGCTGTCGCGCTGGCTGGCACCGTAATAGCGCAAGGCCAGGCTGTCGCTCGAATTCGGTGCGCCACTGCCCGACGAGCCGTAGCTGGTCGACGACGAAGTATTCACCACCGAATTGTCGAAACCCAGCAACGGACAGGGTTCGGTGTTGGCGGTGCCGGCACAGGCATCGAACAGATTGCTGTAGGTCGCGCCAGCCGACTCCACCACCACCGGGCTCGGGAAACCCGCGTTGCGCAGCCCCTGCCCCACCATCTCGAACACGAAACGGGCGGTGTCGTCCATTCCCTGAGAGGCATCGACGGTGCGTTTGCTGCTGGAGTTGACTCCGTACAAGGCAACCGTGGCCACGGTCACCAGCAGCATCAGCACGATGGCCACCATCAACTCGACCATGGTCAGGCCGCGTTGCCGGCCCGGTGTGGAGTACAAAGCCATGCTCACCCCTTGCTCAGTGAGGCACGTAGTCGCGCAGATTGCCCATGACCGAGACGGCAATGCGCGGCCGATCGCTGGTCATCCAGGAGGTGTCGACGCTGTCGCCGGAGCCCACAGGCTTCTTGCCTTGCCAGCCCAGCTTGACCAGCACGGTGTCGCCGGTCTTGTCGCAATTGGCATCGCCCCACTCCAGTTCGCCGGAGGAGTTGCGCGGCGTCGAATCTCGACACACCTCGCCACGGCCTTGCGGCAGGTAGTTGGGCGACTTGACACGCAAGGCCCAGTCGTTGCGCAGGGCCGCGATCATCTGACTGGGCGTGCAGGTCTTGCTGGTGCCGGTGCAGTCGTTGGAACCGGTGGCCGTGACGGTGCTGGTGTCGACCATCAGCGTATCGGTGGAACTGGAGGTCGCGGAAGACGTGGCGCTCGCGGCGTCCGGTACCATCTGCATCAGCTCGCCGTAGTCGCGCGCGAGCGCGGTGGCGGTGACCGAATTGCTGGCGTACTTTTCGGCCTGCAGCGAAGACAGCAGCAAACCCGCCGAACCGAGCAGCCCGAACGCGAAGATAACCAGCGCCACCAGCACCTCGATCAGGGTGAAGCCGCGCTGGGAATGGAGTGTGGGACGATCCATGCTCCTATTGTGTCCATTGGTAACCTCGCCCGCGAGCCCCATGGGACCGATGGCGCGCTCGACCCGACCAACGGCACGACCTCTGCCCATTGCGGCGACAATCTGCGCCACGCCTTGCCATGAAACCCGCCATCCGCCAGCAACTCGACCGCCACACCGAGCGCCTGAAAGAGCTCGACTTCCTGCTCTCACGCCCCGATATCGCGTCCGACATGGGCCAGTTCATGAAGCTCTCGCGCGAGCACGTGGACGTGGCGGCGGTGGCCGAGCGCCACGCCCGTTACCAGCAACGCGAGGCCGACCTGGCCACCGCCCAGGCGCTGCTGGCCGACCCCGACATGGCCGAGCTGGCGCGCGAGGAGATCGCCGCCGCCGAAGCCGAGCTGGCGGCGCTGGAAGGCGCGCTGCAACGCATGCTGCTGCCCAAGGACCCGGACGACGCGCGCCCGGCTTTCCTGGAGATCCGCGCCGGCACCGGGGGCGACGAGTCGGCCCTGTTCGCGGGCGATCTGGCGCGCATGTACACGCGCTACGCCGCCAACCAGGGCTGGCGCGCCGAGGTGATGAGCGAATCCCCGGCCGAGCTGGGCGGCTACAAGGAGCTGGTGCTGCGCATCGAAGGCCAGGACGTGTACGGCGCGCTGCGCTTTGAATCGGGCGGCCACCGCGTGCAGCGCGTGCCGGCCACCGAAACGCAAGGCCGCATTCACACCAGCGCCGCCACGGTGGCGGTGATGCCCGAGCCGGACGAGGCCGAGGCCATCACCCTCAATCCGGCCGATTTGCGCATCGACACTTTCCGGGCCTCGGGCGCTGGCGGGCAACACATCAACAAGACCGATTCGGCGGTGCGGGTGGTGCACCTGCCCACCGGCATCGTGGCCGAATGCCAGGACGGGCGCAGCCAGCACGCCAACAAGGCGCAGGCGCTGCGCGTGCTGCAGGCGCGCCTGCAAGAAAAAGAGCGCAGCGAGCGCGCCACCAAGGAAGCCGCCACGCGCAAGGGCCTGATCGGCTCGGGCGACCGTTCCGACCGCATCCGCACCTACAACTTTCCGCAGGGGCGCCTGACCGACCACCGCATCAACCTCACGCTGTACAAGCTGGCGCTGATCATGGAAGGCGACCTGCGGGACGTGATTGACGCCCTGCGCGCCGCGCACGAGGCCGAGCTGCTGGCCCAGCTCGAGGTCAACGCCTGAACCGGCACGCCGTTGAACAGCACGGCATCCGCATCCCACGGGGAAGATTCACCATGTCACGCATTCACCATTCCGTTTCTCGCGCCCTGCCCTGGGCCGCCACGCTGGCGCTGCTGGCCGGCTGCCAGGGCGGCACCCCCTGGGGCGCCACGCCGCAACAGATTCCGATTCCAGAGGTGCGCCTGCCCGATCTGAGTGCCGTGCCGGCCCATGTCGAGGCCAGCACCACGGCCGGCGCCCAGCGCCTGGCCGAGCGTGTGCGCGCCGCCCTGCTGGCCCAGCCCAGCCTGGGCGGCACCGCCTGGCAGGTGGACGGCCTGGAGGGCGGGCTGATCGTGCTGGGCGGCGCACCGGCCAACCCCGCCCAGCGCCAGCTGGCCTTGCAGACCGCGCGCCAGGTGCCCGGCGTGCGCGAGGTGGTCGACCGCATGGCGGCGCCCTGACACCGGCCGGGGCACCTGTTTTCAAGCGAAAACTGCCCTCGGTCGGCGCCAACACATCCAGATTAGCTAATGAACTACCCCGCAGCAAGCTGCGGGGTATCAGAACAGCCCAAGTTGATGATCTGAATGAAGCTTCTCATAGTGACCTCCTTGACTTTTGACGTATCGACCAATCATCGCTTCGTCTCCATGCTTGCCCACTGTGGTCGCAAAATAACCGTCTGACCAAAATTCTCCGCCCCACAGCTGCTTCTTTACCTTCGGGCATCTCCTGAATACTTCTCTTGCTGTAATGCTTTTGAGCGTGCGCACCACCTTCGTCACGCTGTACATCGGTACCGATTGCACCAAAAAATGCACATGCTCTTTATCCGTACCGATCTCTAAAAACTTCATCTCATAACGACGCTCAAGCTCCAAACACACATCCTTGAGTACTCGATCTACCTCGTCGTCAAACACCGCTCTTCTGTACTTCGCCGGAAATACCAAGTGATACATCAGCACCGTAACGTTATGGCTCTTGTGCAAGTACTCGCTCATCCTCCAAGCTTACGCCGCAAGCGGCGGGGAATAGGACCCGCAGAGATTTAATTTGTAGCAAACCCAATGACCTTCACCGACGCCCTGCGCGCCGCCCAGGCCCAGGGGCTGCCGCGGCTGGAGGCGCAGATGCTGCTGCTGCACGTGCTGGGCCAGCCGCCCCAGGCCCGCGCCTGGCTGCTGGCGCACGACACCGACGTGCTGCCGGCGGACGCCGCCGCCCGGCTGGCGGTGCTGATCCGGCGTCGCCTGGCCGGCGAGCCGGTGGCTTATTTGACGGGCGTCAAGGCGTTCCACGGCCTGCAGCTGCACGTGGACGCCCGCGTGCTGGACCCGCGCGACGACACCGAAACCCTGGTCGATTGGGCGCTGGCGCTGCTGCCCCCGGCCAGGCCGGCGCGGGTGTTGGATCTGGGCACCGGCAGCGGCGCCATTGCCCTGGCCGTGGCGCGGCAGCGGCCGGCCGCGCAGGTGCTGGCGGTGGACGCCAGCCCCGACGCACTGGCGGTGGCGCGCGGCAACGCCGAGCGGCTGGGCCTGACGGTGGCGCTGCGCGCGGGCGACTGGTTTGCCCCCGTGGCCGGCGCGCGCTTTGATCTGGTGCTCAGCAACCCGCCCTACATCGCCGAGGCCAATCCGCACCTGCCCGCGCTGGCCCACGAGCCGCGCCAGGCCCTGGTCAGCGGCGCCGACGGGCTGCACGACATCCGCCGCATCGTGGCCGGCGCGCCGGCGCACCTGGCGCCCGGCGGCTGGTTGCTGCTGGAGCACGGCTGGGACCAGGCCGGCGCCGTGCGCGAGCTGCTGGCGGCCGCCGGCCTGGCCCAGGTGCAGTCGCGCCGCGACCTAGGCGGCGTGGAACGCTGCTCGGGCGGCCGCCTGCCGACGCCGGTTTAGGGCCTGTTAACGCTATTTTCCGGCCTGCGTTGCGAGTCAAAAAGGCCACTCGCCAAGGCGCCAGCCGCAGCCAAGGTAGGTACCTTGGCAAGGTTGGCAACGCCGGCGATGGCCTTTTTGATCGCAACCCATAGGGAACCTGCTCAAAAAAGCGTCACTCGTTGTTGTGCTCCTTGCCCAGACACTCGGTCTGGACTGCGTCGCACGCCTAGTGTTCTGT
>Ga0209572_1001784_pt1 | contig 12586 bp, 14 predicted proteins | sample EBPBio232012_DNA_FD_185867 | JGI IMG/M metagenome (GOLD analysis project Ga0209572, IMG submission 185867) | Wastewater treatment Type I Accumulibacter community from EBPR Bioreactor in Madison, WI, USA - Reactor 1_1/23/2012_ DNA (SPAdes)... | ecosystem: Engineered > Bioreactor > EBPR >...
CCATCGTGCATGTGCTGCGTTGCTTCGAAGATGACGACATCACCCACGTCGAGGGCAAGATCGACCCCGTCGCCGACGCCGACACTGTCGAGACCGAGCTGATGCTGTCCGATCTGGAAAGCCTTGAGCGCCGGCTGGTCAACATCCGCAAGCGCGCGCAGGCGAAAGACAAGGAATCGCTCACCGTGCTGCCCGTCATGGAACAGGCGCTGGCGCTATTGCAGGACGGCAAACCGGCCCGCGTGATGCTGAAAGGCATTGCGGCCGAAGACCTCAAGATATTGCAGGGTCTGAACCTGCTCACCGCCCACCCGGTACTTTATGTCTGCAACGTCGCCGAGAGCGACGCCGCCACCGGCAACGCCCACACCAAGGCAGTGGAGGCGATGGCGGCCGCCCAGGGCGCATCATCCGTTATCATTTCAGCGGCGATTGAATCTGAAGTCGCGCAACTGCCTGACGCCGAAGCAAAAGAATATCTTGAGGCCATGGGCCTTGAAGAACCTGGCCTGGACCGGCTGATCCGCGCCGGCTACGAGCTCCTGCATCTGATCACCTATTTCACCGCCGGGCCGAAGGAAACGCGTGCCTGGACGATCGAAAAAGGCACCAAGGCGCCGGGTGCCGCAGGCGTTATCCACACCGATTTCGAGCGCGGCTTCATCCGCGCCCAGACGATTGCCTACAATGACTATGTGACGCTTGGCGGCGAAGCGGCGGCCAAGGAAGCCGGCAAAGCGCGCGACGAAGGCAAAGAATATGTCGTCCAGGACGGCGACGTCCTGCTTTTCAAGTTCAATACCTGATTTTTGAACGGGCCGCCGGCTCAAGGCGGCCCGGCCAGACCGAATCTCTACGTCCGCTTCCGAGCCAGGATTGTCAGTGCAACGCCGCCCAACGCCAATACGCTGGCAATAGCGAAGCGCGTCGTCATGTCCTCGCCAAGGAAGGCGATTGCGCCACCGGCCGCAATGATCGGCACAGTGAGTTGCAGGATCGCAGCCGTTGTGGCGGCCAGATGCGGCAGCGCCCGATACCAGAGCACATAGCCAAGGCCAGACGCCAGCACGCCCGACGTCAGCGCGTAGACCAGCCCTTCTCCGGTCATTGTGAGCCACGACCAGCCTATCGCCAGAAGTGGCACACAAAACGCGGCTGAACGAATGAAATTGCCCGCTGTCGCGCCAATCGGGTCGCTGACGCCGCGCCCTTGCATCGTATAGACGGCCCATGCAAGGCCACTCAACGCCATCAGAACGGCGCCCAGCGGGTCCGGACTGCCGATGCCGGGCAGCAGCAGATAGGCGATACCGCCAAGCGCCAATACCATGCCGACGATCTGCAACGGTCGCGGCCGCTCGCCGAGATAGATGCCCCATGCGAGCATTGAAATCTGGACAGCGGCAAACAGGATCAACGCGCCGGTTGCCGCACCAAGCCGCACATAGGCGATTGAGAAAAAGATCGCATAGGCAAACAGAGCCGCAGCCGACAACCATGAACCGTCGAGTTTGCCGGTCATGGAGCCCCTGCTCCGCCACGCCAAGACCAGCCACAGAAACGCGGCGCCTGAAACCAGACGCACGATCGTATAGCCTGCGGGGTCAGCTGCGCCCTCCGCAAGCGCTGCTCTTGCAAGTAGCGAATTGGCGGCAAAGGCGATCAGCGCCATGACCGTGACAATGATCAACGCAGGAAGCGCATTCCCGGAATCGGACGAGCTGTTCATCGCCCGGACACTACATGAAATCGCGTCACACCAGGCCGCGAATAGCAGCTGTGCACTCCTCAATTTGTCCTGACCCAATCGACTTGACGTCCCCGGTCATTGTCATGCACTGCCCACGTAGCCATTGTGCTCGGAAACAATCAGGTTGGCGGAATGACAGACAAGACATGGGCTTATGAAGACTTTGTCGAGGGCGAAACGATGGATTTCGGCTCGCGGCATGTGACAGCGGAAGAAATCATCGAATTCGCTTCCGAATTCGACCCGCAGCCGATGCATCTCGACGAGGAGGCCGGCAAGGCGAGCATTCTGGGCGGGCTTGCAGCGTCGGGCTGGCACACGAGCTGCATGTTCATGCGCATGATGTGCGACGCCTTCATCCTCGACTCGACCTCACAGGGCTCGCCCGGCATCGACTACGTGAAATGGATGAGACCCGTGCTCGCCGGTGACACGCTCACAGCGACATCGACGATCATCGCCAAGCGAGAATCCGCCAAGAGACCAAATCTCGGCTTTGTCACCATGCGCGCCAAAATGGTCAACCAGCGCGGCGAGCAGGTCTTCGAGTTGCAGAACACCGGCATGTTTCTCAAGAGGGCCGCAGCATGACCCGCGACGAGTTCTTCCGCGTCGGCCAGACGGTCACGCTTGGCAGTCACAAGTTCGAACCCGATGCCATCATCGCTTTCGCCAAAAAATTCGACCCGCAACCCTTTCACCTGTCGGAAGAAGGCGGAAAAAAATCTGTCTTCGGCGCGCTTTGCGCATCGGGCTGGCACACGGCCTCGACATGGATGAAGCTGAACGTCGCCCATGGCATAGCAAATCCGGGCAACTGGATGGGCGACGGCCCCGCGCCTGTTGTCACAGTGTCTCCGGGTTTCACCAATTTGAAATGGCTGAAGCCGGTTTTTGCAGGCGAGACGATCACCTACACGCGCACCGCAACCGGCCTGCGCCCGCTCGCCTCGCGGCCGGGTTTCCATATGTTGATGTTGCACTCGGAAGGCTTTGATTCGACCGGAGACAAAGTGATCGAGTTCGACAATTCAGCGCTGGTTAAGGGCTGATAGTTCCACACGCTACATGTTTATGAGCGGAGCAAGACGCCGGCCTGTCCGGCGTCCAATTCCCGACAGCTCCTGACATCAGGCTGTCACCAGCTGGAACGGCATTGACTAGCGCTTCGGCGCGGTTGCCGGCAAGACCACGGGCACAGCTTCAATCGGTTGCCTCCAATGGAATATCTCAACCATCTCTGGCTCTATTTCATCCTGCTGGTCGGCATCATCGTCGTGCCAGGCATGGACATGATGTTCGTTCTGGCAAATGCCCTCACCGGCGGACGCCGTGCCGGAGTGGCCGCAACGCTTGGCATCATGACCGGTGGACTTGCCCACACGATCATCGGCCTGCTCGCGGTGACGCTTCTGTCAACGCTGATCCCCAGCCTGTTCAACGTCATGCTGATCCTCGGCTCAGCCTATATGGCATGGATCGGCTACACGCTGATCCGCAGCAGCATTCGCGTCGACCATGTGGAGAAGGTCAGGAATGAACCGGTCGACAGGATTTTCTGGCAGGGATTTGTCACCTGCGTCGTCAATCCCAAAGCGTGGATGTTCGTGTTGTCGGTAGTGCCGCAATTCTTGAAACCCGCCTATGGCCCGCTGCTCCCGCAAGCCGCCGTCATGGGCATCATGACGGTTTCCGTCCAGGCGTCGATCTATGGCGGCACGGCCTTTGCAGCGCTTCGCGCTCGGGATGCACTGGTCTCAAACGATACGGCGACGATCTGGATAGGCAGGTCAGCGGGGTTGCTGCTGATTGCGGTAGCGGCTTTCACGCTTGTTCAGGGCATCGCGTCGCTATGGCAGGCAAGCTGACGGAGTTGCAGATTGTCTGCCCTGTCTTCAATGCCCCTCAAACGCGATCAGAGTGTGCACGTTGACACCCAGCGCTTCCAGCTTCGCACGCCCGCCCAGGTCCGGCAGATCGATGACAAAGCAGGCAGCAACAATGTCGGCCCCCATCTGCTTCAACAGCTTGGTCGCGCCTTCAGCGGTTCCTCCGGTAGCAATCAGGTCATCCACCAGAATTACCTTTTCACCGGGCTGAACGGCATCGGTGTGCATCTCCATCTCGTCGACGCCATATTCGAGGCTGTAGGCCACCCGCACGGTCGAGTGCGGCAGCTTGCCCTTTTTGCGGATTGGAACAAAGCCCGCCGACAACTGGTGCGCCATGGCGCCACCAAGAATGAAGCCGCGCGCCTCGATCCCGGCAATCTTCGACACGCCCGCGCCCGCATACGGGTGAACCAGCTCGTCAATGGCCCGACGAAACGCCCGCGCATTGCCCAGCAGTGTCGTGATGTCGCGAAACAGGATCCCCGGTTTCGGATAGTCAGGAATTGTACGGATCGAGTTGAGCAGGGTCTCTTCGAGGGAGGTTTTCATCAGCACTGGTCCGGTTGCCGGCAATTCGTATCGCCCGGTTGCCCGGAATGGAATAGGCTAGCGGCGATTATCGCCAGCCAGAATGATCAATGTCCCGCTCTGAACGCCTGTTAGACCTCATCCAGACCTTGCGTCGCCACCGCCGGCCTGTTCAAGGGCAGGTTCTGGCCGACGAGCTTGGCGTCTCGATCCGTACGCTCTACCGCGACATTGCCACCCTTCAGGGCCAGGGCGCCAATATCGAGGGCGAACCGGGCGTCGGCTATGTGCTCAAACCCGGTTTCGTCCTACCGCCATTGATGTTTTCGGAAGACGAGATCGAAGCAATCGCACTTGGCATTTCGTGGGTCTCGCGTCGCGCCGACGAAAGGCTCGGTCGCGCCGCCGCAAATGCAGCTGCGAAAATCGGCGCCGTTCTACCCGACGATCTCAAGCGCGAGATGGAAACGTCTGCCCTGATGATTGGCCAGGGCGAACCCGTGATCGGCGGCAATATCGACCTTGCCGCCGTGCGCGACGCCATCAGACGCGAACGCAAAATGCAGATCGCCTATCAGGACAAGGGTGGCTCGCCGACGGAGCGCATCATCTGGCCATTTTTGCTTGGCTTTTTCGACCGTGTACGCGTCATCGTCGCCTGGTGCGAGCTGAGACAGGACTATCGCCATTTCCGCGCCGACCGCATTGTCTCCATGCAGCTTACCGGCGACCGCAATGGCCGCCGGCGGCTGGTCATGACCAAGGAGTGGCGTGAACAGGACGCAGCCCACGCACGGAACTACGCTACTGCCAGAAACTGACAGTGGGCGGCGATACGCATTGCTTGTCTCAAACAAGGAACAAGACAATGAATATCAACACCGACATGATCGTTCTTTACGTCGACGATGTCGCAGCGAGCGCGACTTTCTACGCAGATCAGTTTGGCCGCAAACCAGTGGACCAGACACCAGGCTTTGCGCTGTTTGCGCTCGACGGTGGCATGAAGCTCGGCCTGTTCCTGCGGCAGGTCGTGCAGCCTAGGACCTCGATGACAGGCGGCGGTTGTGAACTTGTAGTGATGACAGAGAGCCGGGACCAAGTTGACGCAATCGTCGCACAGTGGCGCACCCGCAAGATCGCAATCGGAGAAGATGCAGCCGACGCACCATTCGGCTACACCGCCGTCGCACTCGATCCGGACCAGCACCGCATTCGTGTCCTCTACGACCCTCGGGCATGATTTTTATGACACGAAACTGGATCGCAGTCGCCTCGGCGGACCACGTCCGTCGAGGGGTTGCAGGCCACTTCATGCAGGTGAACCACGGCAAGGCCGCACCACTGAAACGCATCAAAGCCGACGACAACATCATCTACTATTCACCGACCGAGAAATACCGCGCAGCCGACGGTCTGCAGGCATTTACCGCGATTGGAACTGTCAGGGCCGGCGAGCCCTATCAGGGCGACATGGGCGCAGGCTTCACGCCGTTTCGGCGCGACGTGGACTGGCTCGACACGCGGAAGACGCCAATCCGTCCCCTGATCCCCATGCTGGAGTTCACCGCCGGTAAGCCGAACTGGGGCGCACCCTTCCGGTTCGGGCTGGTCGAGATCAGCGATGCAGATTTCTGCATCATCGAAGCTGCTATGACAAGTTGAAACGAAAATGGCCCGCGCGAAGCGGGCCATTTCAAATTGAGCTTTTGCGCAATCAGTGCGGGGTCGAAGCCCAGATCTTGCGCTTGGTCAGATAGACAAGACCCGCAAAAAGCACGAGGAACACCATCACGCCAAAACCGGTGCGCTTACGCGCTTCAAGATGCGGTTCTGCGGTCCACATCAGGAACGCGGATACGTCGCGCGCATTCTGATCGACCGATGCAGGCGTGCCATCATCATATTCGATCAGCGTGTCATCGGTGATCGGCGGAGCCATTGCGAGCGCCGAAGCATTGGCAAAATAGGGATTGTAGTGCGTGCCGTCAGCCACTTCGAGGCCTTCCGGCGGCGTCTGGTTGAAGCCTGTCAGCAGCGCATGGATATAGTCCGGACCGCCTTCGGCATATTGGGTAAAGATGTCGAACACGAAGGTCGGGAAGCCGCGCGTAATGCCGCGCGCCTTTGCCATCAGCGACAGGTCGGGCGCAGGCGGATCAAGTGCAGCAGGCGCCGGGAAATAATCCATCGGCAGACCCTTGCGCTCATCGCCGTTCTCGTCGGTGAAATCATATTCCGACGCGATCGTCTTCACCTGGCCTTCGGTGTAGCCCAGATCTTCGAGAGTGCGGAAGGCAACCAGATTGAGCGAATGGCAGCTGGCGCAAACTTCGCGATAGACCTTGAAGCCGCGCTGCAACTGTCCCTTGTCGTAGTGGCCGAACGGGCCGGCAAACGACCAGTCTTCTTCCTTCGGCTTCAGCAGCGGGTAGTGCTGTGTTTCGCCTTCCTTGGCGATATGGATTTCGCCTGCGCCTTCAGCCTGTGCCTGCAGCGCGAGACCTGTCGAACCGGCGGCAAGAAAGCCGAGCGCGGCGAGACCGTTGAGAACCTTTTTCATCATGTCCCTCTTCACCCGCACTCAGTGGCTCTCGGCCGTGGCCGGCGCAGCGCCTGATTTGCCCTTGTTCTTCTCAAGCACCGCCTCAGTGATTGAATTCGGCAGACGTCGTGGCGTCTCGAACAGGCCGAGCAGCGGCATGATCACCAGGAAGAACGCGAAATAATAGAGCGTCGATGCCTGCATCGCCGGGATATACCAGCCCTCTGCCGGCTTTGAGCCCAGCCAGCCAAGGAAGATGGCGTTGGCAGCAAAGAGCCAGAAGAACAGCTTATACCAGGGGCGATATACAGCCGAGCGAACCCGCGACGTGTCGAGCCATGGCACGAAGAACAGCACAGCAATCGAGCCGAACATGGCCAGAACGCCACCAAGCTTGGAGTCGATCGGGCCAATGTTGAAGGTGATGGCGCGCAGGATCGCGTAGAACGGCAGGTAATACCATTCAGGCACGATGTGGGCAGGCGTCACCAGCGGGTTTGCTTCGACGTAATTGTCCGGATGGCCGAGATAGTTCGGAATATAGAACACGAACCAGGCGAACATGATCAGGAACAGCACCATCGCAAACGCGTCCTTGACGGTCGCATGCGGCGTGAACGGCACCGTGTCGGTCTTCGACTTCACTTCGATGCCGGTCGGGTTGGACTGGCCAGTGACATGCAGTGCCCAGACATGCAGCACCACAACGCCCGCGATCATGAACGGCAGCAGATAGTGCAGCGCAAAGAAGCGGTTCAGTGTCGGATTATCGACCGCGAAACCACCGAGCAGCAACTGCTGGATCCACTCGCCAACCAGCGGAATGGCGGTGAAGAAGCCGGTGATGACGGTCGCGCCCCAGAAGGACATCTGACCCCATGGCAGAACATAGCCCATGAAGCCGGTTGCCATCATCAGCAGGTAGATGATGCAGCCCAGAATCCACAGCAGCTCACGCGGCGCCTTGTAGGAACCGTAATAAAGACCGCGGAAAATATGGATATAGACCGCGATGAAGAACATCGAGGCACCGACGGCATGCATGTAACGCAGCAGCCAGCCGGAATTGACGTCACGCATGATCTTTTCGACGGAAACGAAAGCCAGCGACGTGTCGGCTGCGTAGTGCATGGCAAGCACAACACCCGTCAGGATCTGCGACACCAGCATGATCGAAAGAATGCCGCCAAACGTATAGGCGTAGTTCAGGTTGCGCGGCACCGGATAGGCGACGAAGCTGTCATAAACCAGCCGCGGCAGCGGCATGCGTGCGTCGATCCAGCGGCCAAGGCCGGTTGTGGGCGTATAGGTCGAGTGTCCACCGCTCATCTTCAATCCCCCTGCCGGCTCAGCCGATCTTGACTACGGTGTCAGACGTGAATTCGAAAACAGGCACAGCCATGTTCTCAGGCGCCGGGCCTTTGCGGATACGTCCCGCAGTATCGTAGTGCGAGCCGTGGCACGGGCAGAACCAGCCGCCGAAATCGCCCTGCTGGCCGAGAGGGATGCAGCCCAGATGGGTGCAGACGCCAATCATCACCAGCCAGTTTTCCTTGCCGTCACCGGCCGAACGATCAATGTCGGTCGCCGGTGCATCTGATGCCTTGTTGGCGTTGCGCGCGACTGGATCCTTCAGCTCATCGAGAGTGACGGCCTTGGCCGCCTCGATCTCTTCGGACGTGCGGTTGCGCACAAACACCGGCTTGCCGCGCCATTTGACGACGAGCGAAGCGCCGGGCTCGATCGAGCTGACATCGACTTCGACGGAGGCCTGCGCCAACGTCGATGCGTCGGGACGCATCTGGTCAATGAATGGCCACGCCACTGCGGCGGCACCAACAGCGGCTGCAGCTCCCGTCGCAATATAGAGGAAGTCGCGGCGGTTGGGATCGTGTGTTTCGGTCGCGCTCACCTGGCCGTCGTCCTTTCGTATTCGATGCCCGTCGGCATATCCGTTCCAGCCCCCAAATGCACGGGCAAATAACCACGCGCACAATCGTCCCGGAACGGAGTCGGGCGATATCTTCTAGGTTTCTATGCGGCTGATCTGGCATTGGCAAGCCGCGCGCAAGCGCGTGGGCAGAATGTCGCGGCCTGTCTACAGGCTTGAGGCCGCACAAGCCCGTTCGCGACCGGCACCATCCAATTGACCCTGCATTTTCTACCTTCAAACGGAGAAGCCGGAGGCAACGCCCAGCTATCGGCGCGTCATGGCGATCAGCCGTTCCAGCAGTTCCTGGAGTTTCTTGGGGGGAAGGTCCGTTCCGACATAGTTCAGCCAGGCGCCATCAGCTGCAAACCGAACGATTTCCAACCGTGGATCGCTGTCAGTTGCGGCATGTCGCGCCAGCCGCCCATCAAGCCAGGCCTGCCAGGAGCCGCCGGTTTGACTGTCGGACATCACCGCCACGCTGATTGCGTCAAAAGGACTGCCGATACCGCCCTGTCGCCCCACAGTGATCGCGCGAACATAGGCCCGGGTGAAGCAACCATACCCGCCATCACCATTGAGCAGTTCTTCGATCTCCACGTCGATTCGCGCCAGGACGTCGTCAAATGCCGCACGTAGCAACTCCTGCTTGCTGGCAAAATGGTGGAACACGCCACCCTTGGTGACGCCCGCACCCGCCGCCACTGACTGGATTGTCACCTCCGCCGGGCCGCGCTCACAAACAATGCGCTGCACTGTGTCGAGGATTGCGCGACGTACAGCCTCCGGCTGCTTTTTCCGACTGTAACCTTTGTCCGGCATCAGGGTTCTACATTTTGACAAACCAATGCATTTAAGATACCGGACGGTCGGTTTCTTATCAAGAGTAAAGACGATGTCATCGGTTGAATTGCGCCCCGCCGCCTACGATCCGGGGCCTGATTGGGCGCTTCGTTTCTGGTCGGTTTTTGGCGGGCAGGCGTCCTCGCTCATCGGCTCGGCACTGACCCAGTTTGTGCTGTTGTGGTGGATCACCGACACCACCGGCAGTGTCAGCGCGCTGGCGCTGGCCGGCCTGTTTGCGCTGCTGCCGCAGGCAATTCTTGGCCCCATCGGCGGGGCTGTCGCAGACCGCTACAGCCGCCGTCTGATCATGATCGTGTCCGATTTGATCAGCGCCGGTTGCATGATGGTGCTCATTGCCCTGTTCCTCGCGGGCACAGTTGAGCTTTGGCACATCTACACGATGATGTTCATCCGCAGCGCAATGCAGGCATTTCAGGTGCCAGCAGCGGCCGCCAGCACCGCGATGCTGGTGCCGCAGGACTTCATTCCGCGCGCCGCCGGCCTGAACCAGTCCCTACAGGGTCTCATGCTCATCGCCGCCGCGCCGCTGGGCGCGCTGGCAATGGCCACCATGCCAATCGGCTATGCACTGGCCATCGACGTTGTCACCGCAATTCTCGGCATTGTCCCTTTGCTGATCTTCCGCATCCCGCAGGAACTGCCAAAGGCTGAGGACCGCGCCGGTTTCCTGGGCGAGTTGCGTGAAGGATTCGACGTCGTCTGGCGCAATCGCGGCCTGCGCTGGCTCTATCTGCTCATGGCAATTGTGGTGATGTGCGTCATGCCATCCTTCACGCTGGTTCCCCTGCTCGTAAAGGAGCATTTTGGCGGCGGGGCACCCGAAGTGGCACTCATGGAGGGCATGGCCGGCCTTGGCATGTTTGTCGGCGGCTTGCTGGCGGCAGCCTTTCCACCGCAGCGAATGATCACATGGGTGCTTTGGGGCTTTGCCATCTCCAGTCTGCTGCTTGGTGCCGTTGGCCTTGCCCCGTCGAACGGGCTCTGGCTTGCAACCCTCTTCTGGTCGTTGAGTGGGCTGGTCTACATGCTGGGCAATGCGCCGATGATCGCACTGCTCCAGACCACCGTGCCAAACCATCTGCAGGGTCGTGTTCTGTCGTTGCTCACAACCGTGATGGCACTGGCCGCACCGATCGGCCTGGCACTCGCCACACCGCTTGGCGAGCTTCTGGGCATCCAGCTGCTGTTCGTGGTGATGGGCTTCGTCAGCGCAGCGGTGTCGCTGCTCGGCCTCGCCTCAAAGTCGGTGATGAACCTGGAACGCAGGGCCTGATCCTATTGCGCGCCAAGCCGCACAAGCACGGCGCGCGGAATGCCCATTTCGCGGATCACATCGTCATGGCGGCGCAGTCCGCACAATTCGCGCTGGATGAAATAGGCATGCACCGCCTTTGCCGCCTCGCGCAGCAGGACGACGCGTCGTTCCGGCCCTGCCACGCCGTCATGGGCGTTGAGCGCGACCATCGCCTGCTCGACCTTGCGTCCTGCATGGCCGAGCGAACTCGCCATTTCGCCAAGGATTTCGACTTCGACCGGCTGTAGACCGGTCGCCGCGACGGCCCGCTCAATGGTGATCTGTCCCGGCAGCCTGAAAGCCATAATGCTATTCCGCAGCCAGACTTGCGGGCAGGAAGCCACCCGATTGGCGCCGCCACAGCTTGGCGTAGAGCCCACCCCTGGCGATCAGGTTGTCATGGGTGCCCTCTTCCACGATTTTTCCGTCATCGAGCACCACCACCCGGTCGAGCGCGGCAATGGTCGACAGACGGTGGGCAATCGCAATCACCGTCTTGCCTTCCATCATCGCGAACAGGTTCTCCTGGATCGCCGCCTCGATCTCTGAATCGAGCGCCGATGTTGCCTCGTCCAGAATCAGGATCGGCGCATCCTTCAGCATCATGCGCGCAATCGCGATGCGCTGCCGCTGCCCGCCAGAAAGCTTCACGCCACGCTCGCCGACATGGGCGTCATAACCCTTGCGGCCTTTCGGGTCGCTCACGCCCATAATGAATTCATGCGCAGACGCCCGTTTCGCCGCTGCAATGATTTCGGCGTCCGTCGCGTCCGGCTTGCCATAGGCAATATTGTCCCGGATCGAACGGTGCATCAGCATCGGGTCCTGGCTGACCACGCCGAACTGCGCCCGCAAAGACCCTTGCGTCACAGAACGAATATCGTGCCCATCCAGGCGAATATCACCGCCCTCGACATCAAACAGCCGGAGCGCCAGATTGACGATTGTCGTCTTGCCGGCACCCGACGGCCCAACCAGTGCCACCCGATCGCCCGGCTTGATATGCAGGTTCAGGTGTTCGATGACACCTCGTGACTTGCCGTAGTTGAAGGTGACGTCGTCAAAGACGATATCGCCGGTTGCGCGCGGCATGATATCGGCACCCGGCCGGTCTCGGATCGCGGGTTCGACCGAAATCACGCCCGTGGCGTCCTGAACCGTCGCAAAATTGCGGATCAGGCCGTTGATGTTGAACATCATGTAGCCCGACATCTGGTTCAGGCGGAATGTCAGGCCGATTGCAGCTGCAATTTCGCCGGTCGTCGCTCCCCCATTCATCCATGAATTGATGGCGATCGCCGAAACCGCCGCCATCATCAGCCCGTTCAGGATCGCAACTGCGGCCCGAACGGTCGTGATCGACCGCGTCAGCGTGCGCACGGCATCGAGATAACGCTGCATGCCCTCGCGCACATAGCCATGTTCGCGCCGGCCGGAATCAAACAGTTTTACCGCCATGATATTGGTGAAGGCGTCGACGATGCGGCCGTTGACCTGCGAGCGTTCGTCCGCCGTGCGGCGGCCAGCGGCGCGTAGCGGCGGCAGCAGATACCAGGCCGCTGCGACGTAACTGGCAACCCACAACGCCAGCACGACACCCATCAGCGGGTCGAGCGCGCCGAGAATGGTCGCCGCAAGGATGAGGAATGTGAGAAAACTCCAGACCGTCTGCAGCGAAGAGACGATGAAATCGCCTGTCGCCTCGCCGCCCTGCAAGATCTTTGTCGCGATGCGCCCGGCAAAATCGTTCTGGTAGAATTCGTAGGGCTGCTCCATACGC
>Ga0209572_1001785_pt1 | contig 12558 bp, 9 predicted proteins | sample EBPBio232012_DNA_FD_185867 | JGI IMG/M metagenome (GOLD analysis project Ga0209572, IMG submission 185867) | Wastewater treatment Type I Accumulibacter community from EBPR Bioreactor in Madison, WI, USA - Reactor 1_1/23/2012_ DNA (SPAdes)... | ecosystem: Engineered > Bioreactor > EBPR >...
ACTCAAACCCTGCTGGTGCAGCGATGCCAGCGTGATGCGCTCTTCTGGCTGCAAGTGCGTGTATCGTGATTCCATCTCGGCAACTTACCCTCGGTGAGGGTGTTGCACTTCAGAGTTGAGACCGCCCTGCAACCATGAACCCGACCCAGCTTTTCGATCCGCGATCCTGCACCTACACCTACCTGCTGTTCGACGAAGGCACGCGCGAGGCGCTGATCATCGACCCGGTGGACACGCAGCTGGAGCGCGACCTGGACGCCATCGCGCGGCTGGAGCTGAAGCTGCGCTGGACGGTGGAGACCCACGCCCACGCCGACCACATCACCAGCGCCGCCCAGCTGGCCGAGTTGACGGGCGCTCGCATGGCGGCCCCGGCCGGCTGCGAGGTGGGCACCGCCGCCGTGCAGCTGAAGGACGGCGACACCCTGCGCTTTGGCGCCGAAACGCTGCACGTGCTGCACACGCCGGGGCACACCGCCGGCAGCGTGTGTTTTTACTGGGAGCGCGGCGCCGGGCACGCCGAGGACACGCTGGCGCGGGGCCAGGTGTCGCGGGTCGACCAGCGCAGCGCTCCGCGCCATGTGTTCAGCGGCGACACCCTCTTGATTGGCGGTTGCGGCCGCACCGATTTCCAGTCCGGCGACGCCGGGCAGCTGTGGGACAGCATCACCCAGGTGCTGTTCAAGCTGCCGGGCGATACCCTGGTCTGGCCTGGCCACGACTACCACGAGCGCACCCAGTCCACCATCGCCCTGGAGCGCGCCACCAACCCGCGCCTGGCTGGGCAGACGCGCGAGGCCTTCATCCAGCTGATGGGCGCGCTGAGCCTGCCCAAGCCGGGGCGCATCGACGAGGCCGTGCCGGCGAATCGCCGTTCCGGCCTGCGCCAGGACGCGGCCGGCGCGGCCGACGCCGGCGGCGCCGAGGTCACGGCCGCCACCGGCTACGCCGGCGATATCACCCCGGCCACCGCGCACCGCTGGATGGAAAACGGCCAGGCCGTGCTGGTCGATGTGCGCACCGACGCCGAGCGCGAATGGGTTGGCTTCGTGCCCGGCGCCCAGGCCGTGGCCTGGAAGCAGTGGCCGGGCATGGCCATGAACCCGGCCTTTGACGCCGAGATCGAGGCCGTCGCCGAGGGGGGCTTGCCGCTGATGCTGCTGTGCCGCAGCGGCGTGCGCTCGGTGGCGGCGGCACGCCGCGCCACCGAACTGGGCCTGGCGGCCTACAACATCCTGGGCGGCTTCGAAGGCGATCCGGACGACCAGGCCCAGCGCGGCCACAAGAACGGCTGGCGGCGCGCCGGCCTGCCCTGGCGGCAGAACTGATGCCCCAAGGCGTTCAAGAAGAGGCAAGCCTGCGCGTGGCACCGGTCGAAACGCCACACCGGGTTGCGACCAGCTCCGCCTGAGCGGCGCTTGTGGACCGGGCGCCAGTTGGCACGAGCGCGGTGCGCTGGCCTCCCTCCGAGGTGGGCAAGCCCGGTGGTGGCCGCGCGCCAGGGCGCCTATGATGGGTTCTCGTTTTCCGCAAGGAGCCGGTCATGCCTGTCGCCTTTCTTCGTCGCGCTTTTGGCGCCTTGTGTGGCCTGGCCCTGTGCTGGTGCGCCCAGGCCCTGGCCCAGGACATGCCCGGCGCCAAGGACCACCCGGCGGTCAAGCGCTTTGCCGGCTCCAGCCTGGTCGGCTACGAGATGCGAAATTTCGACGAGGTGGATTTCCAGACCTCCACCTTCAAGGAAATGGACCTGGCCAGCTACCAACGCCGTTACGTGCAACCGCCGCTGCACCTGGAAGGCAAGCTTACCCGCCTGTGGTACGAGGCGGCGGGCAATACCCGCGCGCTGGAGCTGTACCGCAACTACGCCAATGAGCTGGCGGGCGCGGGCTTCAAGACCTTGTACGACTCCAGCAAGGACCCGGCGGCCACCGACTGGACCAACTTCCTGGCTTCGGTCAGCGAGGGGCACAGAGATCTGGTCAAGAACACGCGCAGCTACTACGTGTTCATGGCCGCCAGCACGGCCAGCCTGCGCACCGGCACCTTCCAGAAGGACGGCACCACGGTGCGGCTGATCGCCATCGACTGGGGCAAGGCCGACGAGGTCTACAAGGCCAGGCAAGGCGCCTACATCGCGGTGGACATTCTGGAAACCCAGGCCATGGCGCAGAACATGGTGGTGGTGAGTGCGTCCGACATCGGCAAATCCATCACCGCCACCGGCAAGGTGGCCATCTACGGCATTTACTTCGACACCGGCAAGGCCGACGTCAAACCCGAGTCCAAGCCCTCGCTGGACCAGATCGCCGGCTACCTGAAAGAGGCGCCCAGCGCCAAGCTGCACGTGGTCGGCCACACCGACAACGTGGGCGGGCTGGACAGCAACATGGCGCTGTCGCGGCGCCGCGCCGACGCCGTCATCGGCGTGCTGACCAAGACCCACGGCGTGGCCCCGGGCCGGCTGGTGGGCAACGGCGTGGCCTCGCTGGCGCCGGTGGCCAACAACGGCACCGAGGAAGGGCGGGCCAAGAACCGGCGCGTGGAGCTGGTGCTGCAGTAAGCCGGCGGTTTCAGGCCGTGACCCCCGGCCGCCGCGCCAGCCAGTCGCCGATCGCGCGTTCGTAGGCGCCGGCCAGTCGCAGCAGGCCGGCGTCGCCTTGCGGCTTGCCGATCAGCTGCATGCCCATGGGCCAGCCTTGGGGGCCAAAGCCCACCGGCACGCTGAGACAGGGCAGGCCGGCAAAGGTGGCGTAGATCACCACCTCCATCCAACGGTGGTAGGTGTCCATTTCGCGCCCGGCGATGTGTTGGGGCCAGCGCTCGCGGGCGTCAAACGGCCAGACCTGGGCGGTCGGCAGGGCCAGCACGTCGTACTGCTCGAACAGGCTCAACATCCGCTGGTAAAACTGCGTGCGCGTGACGCTGGCCGCCATGAACCGCGCCGCGCTGCAGTCTTGCGCCTGATCGTGCTCCCACAGCGCCTCGGGCTTGATTTGGGCGCGGTGGCTTTCACGCAGCAGAAAGGGCGCGATGCGCGAGGCCACCAGCACGCGGCGCCAGACCAGCCAGGCGTCCCACACCTGCGCGGGCGGCATGCCCAGGCGCGCGGGTTCGATGGCGCAACCCAGGCCTTCCAGGCGGCGCAGGCCCGCGCCGCAGCGCTCCAGGATGCCGGCTTCCATCGGCAGATAGCCCTCCAGATCGGCCAGCCAGCCGACGCGCAAGCCGCGCGGCTCCAGCGGCTGCTGGCTGGCGGCCAGCAGCGCGGCGCCGTCCTCCGGGCTGCCCAGGGCCAGCGGGCTGTGCGGCGTGGCGCCGGCCTGGGTGGCCAGCAGCCGTGCCAGGTCGCGCACGCTGCGCCCCATGGGGCCTTCGGTGCCCAGCTGGTTGATCCACACGTCCTGCGCCGGCCACGTCGGCACCCGGCCCTGGCTGGGGCGCAGACCAAACAGGTTGTTCCAGGCCGCCGGATTGCGCAGGCTGCCCATGAAGTCCGAGCCATCGGCCACCGGCAGCAGGCGCAGCGCCAGCGCCACCGCCGCGCCGCCGCTGGAGCCCCCGGCCGAGCGGCTGGGGTCGTAGGCGTTCAAGGTGGTGCCGAAGACCTCGTTGAAGGTGTGCGAGCCCAGGCCGAACTCGGGCGTGTTGCTCTTGCCGACGACGATGCAGCCGGCGCCTTTCATGCGCGCGGCCATCAACCCGTCCTCGCGCGCCACGAAGTCGCGCATCAGCGGCGAGCCCAGCGTGGTGGGCAGCCCGGCGGCGTTGGACAAATCCTTGATGGCCTGCGGCACGCCGTGCAGCCAGCCGCGCGAGTGGCCGGCGGCCAGCTCGGCGTCGCAGGCGTCGGCCTCGGCCAGCAGGGCGTCGTCGGGGCGCAGGCAAACGAGGGCGTTGTGGCGCGGGTTCAGGCGCTGGATGCGCGCCAGGTACGCCTGCATCACCTCGCGGCAGGACAGCGCACGCGCGTGGATCGCGGCCGACAGCGCGCTGGCGTCCAGGTCGGTGATCGGGTTGGAGGTGTCGGCGGCGGGCGTGCTCATGCCCGCACTCTACGTGGGCGCGCGGCGAGGGCGCAAAGTAAAAAGGCACCCGAAGGTGCCTTTTGGAGCGTTTTCAAGCCGATGTCGGCGTGGATAAAGCCAATACAGCTATCAAAATCAGAGCGCCGGGATGCGCAGCTTCTGACCCACGTAGATCTTGTCCGGGTGGCTCAGCATGGGCTTGTTGGCTTCGAAGATGGCCATGTACTTGTTGGCGTTGCCGTAGTACTGCTTGGCGATGCCGCTCAGCGTGTCGCCGCGCGCCACGTCGTGGTACTGCGAGGCGGTGCCGGCCGGGTACTGCAGGTTGTTGTCCACGCCGCTGACGCTGGACACGTTGCCGGCGGCCAGGGCGGCCTTTTCGGCCACTTCCTGGCTCGGGGCCAGGCCTTCCAGCGTGACCTTGCCGCTGGCGCCGTCGAAGGCCACGCTCAGGCTGGACAGGCCCAGGTCCTGCTTTTCGATGTAGGTCTTGATGGCGTCACCGGCCTGCTGGTTCAACTCGGCCAGGTTCGGGGCGCTGGCGGCGGCGGCCTGCTCGACTTCCTTGCCACCGAACAGCTTTTCACCGGCTTCCTTGATGAAATTGAACAATCCCATGTGTTTTCCCCTTTGAGGTGTGAACGAAGGCGCCCACTGTACCCGGCCAAGAGACCCTTCCGGGGCGCTGGCGCCGAGATGGGGGTAGGACAAAGCCGCTATATTGCGAAACCATGACATTTTTGGCGATCGACGTGGGCAACACGCGTCTGAAATGGACGCTGTACGACCAGCCGTCCCCGGGTGCGCGGGTGCTGGCCAATGGCGCCGAGTTCCTGGAACAAATCGACCGGCTGGCCGAGACCACCTGGACCAAGCTGGCCGAGCCCACGCGCATGCTCGGCTGCATCGTCGCCGGCCAGGCCGTCAAGCACCGCGTGCAGGAGCAGATGGAGCTGTGGGACGTGGAGCCGCGCTGGGTGGTGGCCTCCGAGGCCGAGGCCGGCATGACCAACGGCTACGACTACCCCTCGCGCCTGGGCGCCGACCGCTGGGTGGCGATGATCGGTGCGCGCCACCACATGCTGCGGCACGGGCCGGCGCGGCCGATCATCCTGGTGATGGTGGGCACGGCCGTGACGGTGGAGGCCATCGACGCCGAAGGGCGCTTTCTGGGCGGGCTGATCCTGCCCGGCCACGGCATCATGCTGCGCGCGCTGGAGTCGGGCACCGCCGGCCTGCACGTGCCGACCGGCGACGTGGTGGCTTTTCCCACCAACACCAGCGACGCGCTGACCTCGGGCGGCACCTTCGCCATCGCCGGCGCCTGCGAGCGCATGTTCCAGCACCTGGGCGAGCGCTGCGGCCAGGAGCCGCTGTGCCTGATGACCGGCGGCGCCGGCTGGAAGATGCTGCCGACCATGACGCGCCGCTTCGAGCTGATCGAGAGCCTGATTTTCGATGGCCTGCTGGTCATCGCCGAGCAGCGCGAGGCGCTGCTCGACACCAGGCCCTGAGCCCGGCCGCAGGGGCGCTGATGCGGGTACCGACGTCGGCCGGCCTCCGGCGCATGTCCACGCGAGATGTGGCCACGGCCCCGAACACACTGTCAGGAAGGGCAGGAACCGCCATGACCACGCACCGCCACCCCACACTCCCTCGGCCCCCAGGCTGGCGCGCGCTGCTGTGGGCGGCGCTGAGCGCGCTGGCGCTGCTGGCTCCGGCCACGGCCCAGGCGGCCGCGCCGTGCCAGCCGGGCCTGACCGCGCTTGAGCTGCCCGACGGGGGCCGCTACTGCGGCCAGATGCAGGGCGGCAAGCTGCATGGGCAAGGGCGGATCGATTGGGGCGAAGGGCGGTACTACGTCGGCCACTTCGCGGGCGGGTTCATGGACGGCGCTGGCCGCATGGTCGGCGACGACCACGACTACACCGGCCAGTTCCGGCGCGGCGCCATGTCGGGCCGGGGCAAGCTGACGCGATCAGACGGCGTGGTCTACGAAGGCGACTTTGCCAGGAACCAGATGCACGGCCAGGGCACGCTGAGCATTCCGGAACAATTCACCTACGAGGGTCGGTTCGACAAAGACAGGCCCCACGGCCACGGACGCATGACGTACCCGGGCGGCGCCAGCGTGGAGGGCCAGTTCGACAACTACCAGGTGCAAGGCCCGGCCACCCTCATCTGGCCCACCGGAGAGCGCTTTGAAGGCCCCCTGCTGGGCGGCCGACCCCACGGCGAGGGCGTCTGGACCCGTGCCGACAAGGCCGTGGTGCGCGGCACGTTCGAATTCGGCGGCCAGGACGGCCAAGGCCGCGTGCAGTACCCCGACGGCGCCACCTACACCGGCCAGATGAAGGACCGCCACGCCCAGGGCCCGGGCGAGCTGCGCCGTGCCGACGGCGCCGTCTACCGCGGCCAGTTCGCCGACGACAAGTTCGATGGCGAAGGCCGGCTCACCCTGCCCGATGGCACGGTGCAGATCGGCCACTGGCGCGCGGGCGCGTACCTGGGCCTGCAAGGCGATGGCACCCTGCCCGACACGCCCGAGCTGATGCGCCGCAACGCCGAGGCCGTGCTCTACAACCAGCAGGCCTTGCTGCAGCGGCAGTGGGACCAACTGCAGCCTAGTGGCCCCGGCGCGCCGCGCCTGTACGCGCTGTACCTCGCGGGGGACGGCCGGCAGGAGGTGTTCCGGCGCGAAGTGGCTTATGTCGATCAGCTGTTCGCGCGGCGCTTTGGCACGCGTGGGCGCTCGGTCAGCCTGGTCAACAGCCGCAGCAGCACCGCCCAGCTGCCGCTGGCCACGGCGCACAGTGTCGGCCTGGCCTTGGGCGCGCTGGCCGCCAAGATGGACCGCCAGCGCGACCTGTTGTTCGTGTTTCTCACCAGCCACGGCTCCCAGACGCACGAGCTGTCGCTGGGCCTGCGCGGCCTGGCCCTGCCCGACCTGTCGGCCCAGCGCCTGGCCGAGCTGCTGAAGGCCAGCGGCATCCGCAACCAGGTGGTGGTGGTGTCGGCCTGCTACTCGGGCGGCTTCGTGCCGCTGCTGCAAGGCGAGCGCACCTGGGTCATCACCTCGGCCAGCGCCGATCGCACCTCGTTCGGCTGCGCCGACGACAACGAATTCACCTACTTCGGCCGCGCGCTGTTCAAGGACACCCTGCCCGCCGCCGCCACCCTCGGCGATGCTTTCGCGCAGGCCAACCAGTTGGTGACCGAGTGGGAGCAGCGCGACGCCGCCGACCGGCGCGAGGCCGAGCGCAAAGCCGCCGCGCTCATGCCCCGGGGCGGCGACCGACGCGCCACCGCCGCCCGCGCCGCGGAGGAGAAAAAAGACGAGCGTTCGCTGCCCCAGTCGGTGGTTTCGCCGGCCTTCCAGGCCGAGGTCGACGCCTGGTTCCGTGCCCACCCGCCGGTCGGCGCGCACTGAGCGCGCGGGGTCAACGCCGCGAACGGCGCCGCCTGTGGGTGGCGCGCGTCGGCACCTGTTTTACCGGCCAATTCGTCCGTGGTCGTCGCCAATAAATCCTGATGTGCTATTTAAATAATAGCAATCATGGGTCGGCAAGCTACCCGGCGACGGCCCCGTTCTGGCCGGCCAGCCCGTCCACGCCCTGAAACAGCGCCTGGCGCGCCTGGCTGACGATCTGGCCTTTCCAGGCGTCGGTGTCGGTGTAGAAGGCGCGCAGCAGCTGGGCCTTGATCTCGGCCGCCAGCGCCGGCGGCGCCTGCGGGTGCAGGGCCAGCCAATGGTCGCCGCGCACCGCTTGCAGCACCTCGGTGATCGGCACGGTGCCGTATTCCAGCGCGATGCCGGTGTACTCGGCCCCCGGCGCGGCGTCGTGAATCGACTCCCACATCAGGCCCGTCAGCAGCGGGCTGGTGGAGGAGCCGTCGTAGATCGAGGTCACCTGCTCGCCCCACCAGCGCCGTGCGCGTGCCACCGCTTGCGCGTCCTCGCGCCCGGCGTAGATGCGCTCGCCCACGCCGTTCGGCCCCAGGCCGGTGTGCAGATCGATCCAGGCCACGTGGCGGGCCTGGGCGGCGTGCTCTGCCAGCACGCCGCGCAAGGTCTGGTTGCTCCAGGTCGGGGCCTGGCCGCCAAAGAACAGCCCCTCCGGAAACTCGTGCTGCCCGCGCGACAGCGCGGCCTGCCAGGTGGCCAGGCCCTCGCGGGCGATGAAGTCCTGCACGGCGGCCTGGTTGTCGGCGTCGGGCGGCCACGCGGCCGGCAGCAGCAGCGGGTGCACCCGGCGGTAGTCGGCGTTGACCGGCAGGGGTCTGGAGAAATCCTGGAAGTTGCGGTTCAGGTCGACGTTTTCCTGCGTCACCCGGCGCAGGTGGGAGAAGCCGTACGGGTTCAGCGCGTGCAGGTACAGCACCGTCACGCCGGCCGCGCGCGCCTTGGCGCGCCACTCCGCGTCGTGCAGCGCGAACACCTGCACGCCGCTGCCGCAAAAGCCTTCCACGCCATGGCAGGCGCTGCTGACGATAAGCAGGCGCTCACTTTGCGCGGGGCCATCCCGGGCCACGTCCAGGGCCAGGGTTTCGCCTTCGCGGCCCGGCAGCGGGTGCCGGTGGGACTGCAGGGCGCAGCCGGCCGCCGCCGCGGCTTCCAGGAACTTGACGCGGGCCTGGGCGTAGCTGGGCGAGAAGGCGGCGGGAATGCCGATCATGGGCGGGCTCCCGCGGGCAGGGGCCGGTCGGCCGGGGGCCGATGGCCCAGCCAGGCCTCGGCCAGGCGTACCCAGTAGGTGGCGCCGAGCGGAATCAGCTCGTCGTTGAAGTCGTAGTGCGGGTTGTGCAGGGTGCAGGGGCCGGCGTCGTGCCCGCCTCCGGCGTAGCCGCCGCGGTGCGCGCCAAAGCCGTTGGCGATGAAGCAGTAGGCGCCGGGCTTGGCCTGCAGCATGTAGGAGAAATCCTCGGCGCCCATGGTCGGCTCTTGCGGCAAGGCGTTGTCCGGCCCGACGATGTCGGCCATCACCCGGCGGCAGAACTCGGCCTCGTAGGCGGTGTTGATGGTCGGCGGGTAATTGCGCGTGAACCGGAAGTCGCAGGTGGCGCCAAAGGCCGCGCTGACGCCGCGCGCCACTTCCGCCATGCGCTGCTCCACCAGGTCCAGCGTCTCGAAGGTGAAGGTGCGCACCGTGCCCTGGATTTCGCAGGCGTCGGGGATGACGTTGGTGGCCTCGCCTGCGTGGATCATGGTGACCGAGATCACCGCCGCGTCGACCGGCTTCTTGTTGCGGCTGACGATGGTCTGGAAGCCCTGCACGATCTGGCAGGCGATGGGCACCGGGTCGATGCCGGTGTGCGGCAGCGCGGCGTGGCCGCCCTTGCCGGTGATGGTGATGAGAAATTCGTTGCTGGAAGCCATCACCGGCCCGCTGGAGACGGCGAACTGGCCCACCTCCATGCCCGGCCAGTTGTGCATGCCGAACACCGCTTCCATGGGGAACTGCGTGAACAGGCCGTCCTTGATCATCTCGCGCGCGCCGCCGCCGCCTTCCTCGGCCGGCTGGAAGATCAGGTAGACCGTGCCGTCGAAATCGCGGTGCGCGGCCAGGTGCTGGGCGGCGGCCAGCAGCATGGCGGTGTGGCCGTCGTGGCCGCAGGCGTGCATCTTGCCGTGGTGCTGGCTGGCGTGCTGGAAGGTGTTGAACTCGGTCATGGGCAGCGCGTCCATGTCGGCGCGCAGGCCGATCGCGCGCCCGCTCTTGCCGCCGTCGCGCCCGTGCACGATGCCCACCACGCCGGTGGTGCCCAGACCCCGATGGAGGGGAATGCCCCACTCGGTCAGCTTGGCCGCCACCAGGTCGGCCGTGCGCACTTCCTCGAAGCACAGTTCCGGGTGGGCATGGATGTCGCGCCGCAGTTCGGTGATGGCCGCGGCCTGGGCCAGCAAGGGTTCAATCAGGTTCATGGCAAGCAGTCTAGCGGTTGCACGCCAGACATGTCGCCTTAGGTACCAAAATGGGCGTAGGCCGGCGTCCATGAATCCTGAGTTGCTATCAAAATAATTGCATATCTGGTGAGGGGTGGCGCCCGCCGCCCGCGTCCCGGCCCGGCTGGTGCCCGGGCCCCGACTCGGGGACAATGCGCGGGCGCGCCCCTTGCCCGAGCTTGTCATGTCCTTGCCGTCAGAGCCTGTTTCCACCCCCGTGTCCGCCCCTTCGCACGAGCAGCTGGGCGCCTGCCCGCACGACTGCCCCGACACCTGCGCGCTGATCACCACCGTGCAGGGCGGCCGCGCCGTCAAGGTGCGGGGCAACCCGGCGCACCGGCCCACCGACGGCGTGCTGTGCACCAAGGTCTCGCGCTACGCCGAGCGCACGCACCACCCGGAGCGCCTGCTCACGCCGCTGCGGCGCGTCGGTGCCAAGGGCCAGGGCCGCTTCGAGCCGATCGGCTGGGACGCGGCGCTGCACGAGATCGCCCAGCGCCTGGGCGCCATCGCCGCGCGCGATGCGCAGGCCATCCTGCCCTACAGCTACGCCGGCACCATGGGCCTGGTGCAGGGCGAATCGATGGACCGGCGCTTTTTTCACCGCCTGGGCGCCAGCCTGCTCGAGCGCACCATCTGCGCCACCGCCGGCGGCGAGGCGCTGACCCACACCCTGGGCGGCAAGCTGGGCATGCGGGTCGAGTTTTTCGCCGAAAGCCGGCTGATCCTGATCTGGGGCAGCAATTCCATCGCCAGCAACCTGCATTTCTGGCGCCTGGCGCAGCAGGCGCGCCGCCAGGGCGCGCGCCTGGTCTGCATCGACCCGCGCAAGAGCGAAACCGCCGACAAGTGCGACGAGCACCTGCCGCTGCTGCCCGGCACCGACGCCGCGCTGGCGCTGGCCCTGATGCACGAGCTGATCCGGCACGACTGGCTCGACCACGACTACATCGAACGCCACACCCTGGGCTGGCCGGCGCTGCGCGAGCGCGCGCTGCAGTGGCCGCCCGAGCGCGCCGCCGCCGTCTGCGGCCTGCCCGTGGCGCAAATTGAGGCACTGGCGCGGGCTTATGGCACGACCCAGCCGGCGGCCATCCGCCTGAACTACGGCGTGCAGCGCTGCGCCGGGGGCGGCAACGCGGTGCGCGCCATCGCCAGCCTGCCGGCGTTGACCGGCGCCTGGCGGCACCGCGCGGGCGGGCTGCTGCTGTCCAGCTCGGGCCACTTTCCGGTCGATCGCGCCGCGCTGCAGCGGCCCGATCTGCTGGGTGCGCGGCGCCCGCGCACGGTCAACATGGTCACCATCGGCGACGACCTGCTGCGCCAGGCCTCGCCCCAGTTCGGTCCGCGCATCGAGGCGCTGGTGGTCTACAACAGCAACCCCGTGGCCGTGGCGCCCGAATCGCCCAAGGTGGTGCAGGGCTTCGCGCGCGAGGATCTGTTCACCGTGGTGCTGGAGCAGTTCCACACCGACACCGTCGATTACGCCGACATCGTGCTGCCCGCCACCACCCAGCTGGAGCACTGGGACATCCACGGCGCCTATGGCCACACCGACGTGCTGCTGAATCGCCCGGCCATCCCGCCGGTGGGGCAGGCGCGCTCGAATGCGCAGGTCTTCCGCGATCTGGCCGTGCGCATGGGCTTTGACGAGCCCTGCTTTGCCGACAGCGACGAGCAGCTGTGCCGCCAGGCCTATGGCAGGGCCGTGCCCTGGGACGAGTTGGCCACCCACGGCTTTGCCAGCCTGCGGTTGCCCGAGGCGCCGTTTGCCGACGGCGGCTTTCCCACCCCCAGCGGGCGCTGCGAGTTTTTCAGCCAGCGCCTGGCCGCGCGCGGCCTGGACGGCCTGCCGGGCCATGTGCCGAACCACGAGGCGGTGCCGGCCCAGGGCGCGGCGGGGCCGTACCCGCTGGCCATGATTTCGCCGCCGGCGCGCCATTTCCTGAACAGCAGCTTCGTCAACGTGCAAAGCCTGCGCAGCATCGAAGGCCAGCCGCTGCTGGAAATCCACCCGCACGACGCCGCCCCGCGCGGCATCGCCAGCGGCGCCCTGGTGCGCGTGTTCAACGGGCGCGGCAGCTACCACTGCGCCGCCCAGGTCAGCGAACGGGCCCGGCCCGGCGTGGTCAACGGCCTGGGCATCTGGTGGCGCAAGCTGGGCCCGCGCGGCACCAACGTCAACGAGCTGACCAGCCAGCAACTGACCGACCTGGGGCACGGGCCGACTTTCTACGATTGCCGGGTGCAGGTCGAGGCCGCCGCCACGGCCGGGCCGGGCGGATGAGCGCGCGGCGCTGGCGCTGGGCCGCCCTGGGGCTGGCCGCGCTGCTGGGCGGCTGCGGAACGGCGGGGTACTACTGGCAGTCGGTGCACGGCCATCTGGCGCTGATGGCTGCCGCGCGGCCCATCGACGAGCTGCTGGCCGACCCCGCCACCCACGCCGATCTGCGGGCGCGGCTGGCGTTGGCGCGGCGCGTGCGCGCCTTCGCCGTGAGCGATCTGGCCCTGCCCGACAACGCCAGCTACCACCGCTACAGCGACCTGCGGCGCCGCGCCGCCGTCTGGAACGTGGCCGCCGCGCCGCCC
>Ga0209572_1001788_pt1 | contig 12516 bp, 12 predicted proteins | sample EBPBio232012_DNA_FD_185867 | JGI IMG/M metagenome (GOLD analysis project Ga0209572, IMG submission 185867) | Wastewater treatment Type I Accumulibacter community from EBPR Bioreactor in Madison, WI, USA - Reactor 1_1/23/2012_ DNA (SPAdes)... | ecosystem: Engineered > Bioreactor > EBPR >...
CGGCCGGGGCGGCGCATCAGGCCTTCCACGGTGCGGATCAAATCGCCGCGCACGGTGCAGCAGACGCAGCCATTGTTCATCTCGTAGATTTCCTCGTCGGATTCGACGATCAGATCATTGTCGATGCCGATCTCACCGAATTCATTGACGATGACCGCATATTTGCGACCATGGCTTTCCGACAGGATGCGGTTGAGCAGGGTTGTCTTGCCCGAACCAAGGTAGCCGGTAAGCACGGTGACGGGAATTTGCTGGGGCGTGTCTTGCATGATGTCGTCTCGGGTCAAACTGGGTTGACTTCATATAGGATGGTCGGGCGGCGATTGCATCAGCCGATGGCGGAACCGGTTTGCCTGTCCTGTCATCTGATTGAAATATTTCTCTGCAAGAAGGCAGTTCATCGAATAAGGTTGCCGGCAAAGCAACCGGAAGCTGCAGGATTCGGAATGTCGAAAGCTGGCAAGAAAGACACGATGGCGCGGCTGCAGTCTGCGGCACGCCTCTCGCGCACAGCGCTGGCTGCAAGGCTGCTGTCGCACGGCTTCTATGCGGGTCAGGACCAGATCATGATGGCGCTGGACGAGGAAGATGGACAGACGCCGGGCCAGCTTGCGGTGAGGCTGGGCGTCCGCCCGCCAACCATCACCAAGACGATCAACCGGCTGCAGGCGCAAGGTGTTCTGGAAAAGCGCGCATCCGACAGCGATGCGCGGCAGTCTCACATCTTTCTGACGGAAAGCGGCGCGCAAGCGATCCGCGCGATCGAGAAATCGGTCCGCAAGACGCAGAAGATTGCGCTCAAGGGGTTGGACAAGAAAGACATCAAGACGCTGTCGAAGCTGCTGTCGAAGGTGGAAGGCAATTTGTCCGACACGCCCGACATCGAGGCGGACGAGGATGAAGCAGACGAGGCTTGATCGCTGATTTGGTCGTCTCCGCATTGATCGACGGGGCCGACCTGACATTGTTGCTTGCGCATTTGTGCCTGCCGGGTGCAATGAGAGCGCGGCTTCATTGATGTGAAACGATCCATTGCCCAGCCAGACGATTGACGGCAACCAGCCAACACCGCCTCAGGCGATCCTGCTCGTTCTTGTCAGCGGCCTCCTGTTCTCTTGCCTCGACGCGTCGGCAAAATACCTCGTGCTCAACGGCATGGCTGCACCGTTCGTGGTGTGGGTGCGATTTGCCGTTCATGTCATGCTTGCATTCATTCTGCTGCGCGGCTGGTCGAACCCGAAAATGTTCCGCTACCACAGCCTGCCGCTGCAGTTCTTGCGCGGCGTTTTCCTGTTCGGATCGACGATCTTCAATTTCCTGGCGCTAATGACGTTGCAACTGGCGGATGCGATCGCGATCAGCTTCTTCGCGCCAATGGTGATTACTGCGCTTGCCGGGCCGCTCCTGGGCGAATGGGCCGGGTGGCGGCGATGGGCTGCGATCGGCGTCGGCTTCATAGGTATTCTCGTGGTCACACGGCCGGGATTTGGCCAGTTTGGCCTTGGCCATTTCTACGCGGTCATGTCGATGCTGAGCTATTCCTCCTATGTCATCATGACCCGAAGCCTTGGCCAGACGGAAACGTCGGAAAGCCTGATATTCTATTCAGCGCTTGCACCGGTGCTGTTTCTCTCGCCGGCGGTTCCGCTGGCCGGGTCGCTGCCGCCAGACCTTCTGTCTTGGGTATTGCTGCTTGGGCTTGGTATTTTCGGCGGCGTCGGCCACTGGCTGGTCATCCGTGCCTATCGCATCGCTCCAGTCTCGGCGCTTGCGCCTTATCCCTATGCACAGATGGTGTGGGCCACAGCGCTTGGCATTCTGGCTTTCGGCGACATGCCCGACAGATACACGCTCATCGGCGCAGCGATCATCATCGCGTCGGGTCTCTATATCGTCGAGCGCGAGCGGCAATTGCGCAAGGCGAGCTATAGCCAGCCCAATTCCGAAGCCAAGGATCTGGCAAAAAAGCTTTGATTTTCGGCTTTCGCCTGCGCTATCTCTTAAAAAGTTTAATTTGTTAGATTTTGCCGGAGGGGACGCTGGCGCAGAAGATCAAGCTTTCGACGATCGCCGATGCGCTCGGTGTTTCGACCGCGACGGTTTCCTTGGCGCTGCGAGACAGTCCGCTCGTTGCCGATGCAACGCGCGACCGGATCAAGGATCACGCCCGGACCATTGGTTACATCTACAATCGCCGCGCGGCCAGTCTGCGCACCTCGCGCTCGGGCATTGTCGGTGTCGTGGTGCACGACATCTTGAAGTCGATCGAAAGCGAACTTGACCGCAGCCGGCAGACATTCATTCTCTCGAACCATTACGATCAGGTCGACAAGCAACGCAATTTCATCGACACGCTTCTGCAATTGGGCGCAGACGGTGTGATCATGTCACCCGCAATCGGGACGCCGCGCGAAGACATCAGTCTGGCCGAGGACAACGGCCTTCCGGTCGTGCTGATCGCGCGCTCGGTGGAGGGTGCCAATGCGCCTGTTTTCCGCGGCGACGATGCTTATGGGGTGGGGCTGGCGACAAACCATCTGATTTCGCTTGGCCACAAGCGCATTGCGATGATCGGCGGCACCGACCAGACCTCGACCGGGCGCGACCGCTATCGCGGCTATGTCATGGCGATGGAGAAGGCGGGAATAGAGATGTTCCCGGACCACCGACTTCCAGGTCCGAGGACCAAGCAGGGTGGCTTTGAGGCAGCGTCCCAGTTCCTGGCGCTGAAGGAGCGGCCGACAGCAGCGGTCTGCTGGAACGATCTGGTGGCGATCGGGTTGATGAACGGCATTTCGCGCGCAGGCCTCGTGCCAGGCGTCGACATTTCGGTGACTGGCTATGACGATCTCGAAGAGGCGGCGATTGCCACCCCTGCGTTGACGACTGTCTGGAACGGACAGCGCGAGGTTGGCCGCCGCGCCGCTCGTGCGCTGCTCGACCGGCTGAGCGGCGAGGAGGTGCATGTGGCGACGGACCTGATCCGGCCGGAACTGCATATCCGCCAGTCCACTGGCAAACCTGCGCGCTGACGGGCTGTTGGGCCAGCCTGCTTTCGGGGCTGACATCGCCTTGCCTGGTATGGTAGCCCGAACAGTGATCGAAAAGCGCGCTGGCGAAGGCTTCTCGCGTCTGATGCAGGTGATGACATGAGCAATGAACGACCGACAATTCTTGTGCCAGGCAGACTGCACGACCACGCGGCAAAGCGTGTCGGCAATGAATTTGACCTCGTCACGATCGACCGTGCTGATGCAAAACTGATTACGCCTGCCATGGCCAAATCTGTCCGGGGCATTGCCGCAATGACGGTCATCGACGCTGCGCTGATCGATGCGCTACCCAATCTTGAGATCATCGCCAATTTTGGCGTCGGCTATGACGCGGTCGATGCGAAACATGCGGCAACGCGTGGTGTGATGGTGACCAACACGCCTGACGTGTTGACCGAAGAAGTCGCCGACACGGCGCTTGGCCTTCTGCTCAATACGCTGCGCGAACTGCCGAAGGCCGAGACCTGGCTGCGCGATGGAAGCTGGGCAAACAAGGGCAACTATCCGTTTTCGCGGCTGACACTGCGCGGCCGCAAGGTCGGCATTTTGGGTATGGGCCGCATCGGCCAGGCGATTGCCCGACGCCTGGAGGGATTTGGCGTCGATATCAGCTACCACAACCGGCGCAAGGTCGCTGACGTGCCCTATCAGTGGCATGAGACGCTGCTCGGCATGGCAAAGGCCGTCGACACGATCATCTCGGTTGCGCCGGGCGGTGCGGCGACTGAAAAGATGGTGGGCATGGATGTGTTCAAGGCGCTCGGCCCCGATGGCGTGTTCATCAATATCGGCCGTGGCAGCACGGTCGACGAAGACGCGTTGGCGAAGGCTTTGACGGACGGCCTGATCGCCGCTGCGGGGCTCGACGTGTTCGATGTCGAACCAAAAGTGCGCCCCGGCATTCTGGCCGCACCGAACACATCGCTGCTGCCTCATGTCGGTTCGGCTTCGGTTGCCACCCGTCAGAGCATGGCCGATCTGGTCGTCGACAATCTTGTCAGCTGGTTTGCTCGTGGCGAGCCGTTGACGCCGGTGCCCGAAACTGCGTCGGTCACGCCGCGTCGCTAACAATGCGTTTACCACAATTCCTGCATGGTCGGATGATCGGTGCAGGAATTGAGTGAATGCGTGGTCTGGTGTTGAGTCTGGTTGCGGTCGGAGCTGCCGTTTGGGCAGGCGGTGCGTCATCGCCGCCGGGACTTCAGACCGACACCGCGCTTGCTTCCCCGCTGAGCAGTTTTGTCCTGCAAACCGCTGAAGGCGCTTGCGTTCTGTCGCGCGGCCAAGCCGATCAGGGCGGCATCTCGCCTGTCACCGTCGACGCAGATTGCCAGGCCTTGTTTCCCGGGTTTGCCGATGTAACGAGCTGGCAGGAACGGCCGGATGGTTCGGTGCGCCTTGTCGGCGCGCAGGATCGAACCGTGATGGAATTTGCTCAGGCTGATGGTGCCGGATTTGAAAGCTACGGCGCAGGCGCGCCGATTGCATTGATCCTGCCGGCAAACTGACCTCAGCTATTCGGCAGCCGATCGAACGCCAAGACGGTCAGCGCGATGCGCGCGCACCGCATCACCGAATGCTTGGAAAATGCGGGCTGACGGCTCGTCGGATTTTGCCCAATATTCAGGATGCCATTGAACGCCTACGGCGAACGCCTTGGCGTCCTTGACCGACACCGCCTCGACCGTACCGTCTTCGGCGGTGGCCTCGACCACAAGATGCGCGCCGACCTTGCCGACCGCCTGACGGTGGACAGAATTGACCGGCAACTCGCCTTCGCCAAAAACATCTGCCAGGCATGAGCCCGGCTTGATGGAAACCGTTTGCCTGATCCCGAACCGCTCATCCTGATCGTCGCTCACGGGCGCGCGATGATCAAGGCGACCTTCCATCTCCTGGATTTCGGTGATCAGCGTGCCACCCAGCGCGACGTTCATCTCCTGGATGCCGCGGCAGATCGCAAGAAGCGGGATACCGCGCTCGATGGCCTTGCGGATCAGGGGCAGGGTGGTCGCATCGCGATCATGGTCGTACGGCCCGTTCGCCTCGCTCGAATCGCCGCCATAGAGGTCAGGATAGACGTTCGTTTTCGATCCCGTCATCAGCACGCCGTCAACCGACGACAGCAATTCGTCAAGGTCGAGCCTGTCGCCGAATGAGGGGACCAGGAGCGGAAACACATTGGCGACCGAAATTGCGGCGTCGAGATACTGCCTCGGGGCCGCATGCCAGGTGTAGTTCTCAAATTGTCTGACGTCGGTCGATACCGCGACGAGTGGTTGCGTGACCATTGCCCTGCCTTATCCCTGAATTTCCGTCATGTAGCGTCTTTGCGGCAAATTTCCAACGGGTTCGACGCTTCGCCGTTGAGGCTCTAAAACTAACGTATTACGTATAAATACGCCCTTACGCAGGGAAAGGCGTCGCATTGTGGACAGGCCCGCTACAGCGTGTATTTATCGCCGCCGGATCGGGAGGCAGCGCAGAGTTTCGCAATAGCCACCCGCAAGAAGATCCGCATCATATGTGAGGAGAAATACGTTGGACCGTAGATCGTTTATCAAGAAGGCCGGTTTTGCCGGTACTGCCGCTGCAGCCGCGACCACGCTTGCTGCACCAGCCATTGCACAGTCGATGCCGAAGGTGACCTGGCGCATGACTTCGTCCTTCCCGAAGTCGCTCGACACCATCTATGGCGGCGCTGAAGTGCTGTCGAAGATGTTGTCGGAAGCAACCGACGGCAACTTCACCATTCAGCCATTCGCTGCCGGTGAAATCGTTCCCGGTCTGCAGGCAGCCGACGCGACAATCGCTGGCACCGTCGAAGCATGCCACACCGTTGCCTATTACTACTGGGGCAAGAACCCGACCTGGGCACTGGGTGCGGCCGTTCCGTTTGCGCTTAACGCACGCGGCATGAACGCCTGGCACTACCATGGCGGCGGCATCGACATCTTCAACGAATTCCTGGGCGCCCAAGGCCTCTACGGCCTTCCGGGCGGCAACACCGGCGTGCAGATGGGCGGCTGGTTCCGAAAGGAAATCAATACGGTTGCTGACCTTCAGGGCCTGAAGATGCGTATCGGCGGCTTCGCCGGCAAGGTTGTCGAGAAGCTCGGCGTTGTGCCGCAGCAGATCGCCGGCGGCGACATCTATCCGTCGCTCGAAAAGGGCACGATCGACGCGGCCGAATGGGTTGGCCCGTACGATGACGAGAAGCTCGGCTTCCAGAAGGTTGCGCCGTACTACTACTATCCGGGTTGGTGGGAAGGTGGCCCGACCGTGCACTTCATGTTCAACAAGGCGAAGTATGAAGAGCTGCCGAAGGCTTATCAGTCGCTGCTGCGCACCGCGTCGCAGGCCGCTGACGCCGACATGCTGCAGAAATACGACTACAAGAACCCGACCGCGATCAAGAGCCTGGTTGCAAACGGCGCTCAGCTGCGTCCGTTCAGCCAGGAGATTCTGTCGGCCTGCTTCGACAAGGCAAATGAAGTCTATGCCGAAATGGAAGGCGCAAATGCCGAGTTCAAGAAGATCTGGGATTCGATCAAGGCATTCCGGAACGACTATTACCTGAATTCACAGATCGCGGAATACAACTACGACACGTTCATGATGATCCAGCAGCGTGGCGGCAAGCTCTAAGCTCGCAGGACCTCTAAGGAAGCCCCCGGATTCGCAAGAATCCGGGGGCTTTTTTCTTTTTATACCCCTACGTAAGTTTGCTGGACACGACCTGTTCGGAATGCTTGATTGCACCTCCGCATGAGAGACATGAGTCCAATGCGCGGAATACGGATCCGATAAGGGGAGGAAACCAATGGATCGCCGAACTTTCCTGACCAAGGCGTCGATGACAGGCGCCGGGGCAGCAGCTGCTACGGCGCTTGCAGCGCCAGCAATTGCGCAGACCGCGCCGAAAATCACATGGCGCTGCACATCGTCTTTTCCGAAAGCGCTCGACACGATCTATGGCGCTGCCGAGACAATGGCGAACTATGTGAATGAAGCATCTGACGGCAATTTCACCATTCAGGTCTTTGCAGCGGGCGAAATCGTTCCTGGTCTGCAGGCCGCCGATGCGGCAGCTGCCGGTACCGTCGAAATGTGCCACACGGCTTCATACTACTATTGGGGCAAGGACCCGACCTACGCGCTCGCGACCGCAGTGCCGTTCATGTTCAATGTGCGCCAGATGAATGCCTGGATCTATCACAACGGCGGGGAGGCATTGCTGAACGAATTCTACAATTCGGTTGGCCTCCACGCATTTGCCTGCGGCAATACCGGCGCTCAGATGGGTGGCTGGTACCGCAAGGAGATCAACACGGTCGATGACCTCAAGGGTCTGAAGATGCGTATCGGCGGCTTCGCTGGCAAGATCATGGAAAAGCTCGGTGTCGTGCCGCAGCAGATTGCTGGCGGCGACATCTATCCGGCGCTGGAAAAGGGTACGATCGACGCGGCCGAATGGGTCGGCCCCTATGACGACGAGAAGCTCGGCTTCTACAAGGTCGCCAAATACTACAACTATCCCGGCTTTTGGGAAGGTGGCCCGACGTTGCACGCAATGATCAACCAGGCCAAGTGGAACGAACTGCCGAAGAACTATCAGGCGCTGCTGCGCGCTGCCTGCGAGGCGGCAAACGGCAACATGATGGCGAATTACGATTCGAAGAACCCGGCAGCCCTTCGCCGCCTCGTTGCAGGCGGTGCGGTGCTGAAGCCGTTCAGTGCAGAAATCCTGCAGGCCGCGTTTGATGCGTCTCACGCGACCTATTCGGAAATTTCAGCCACGAATGCGCCGTTCAAGAAGATCTTCGACAGCCAGGCCGCATTCCGCAAGGATGCCTATCTGTGGGCGCAGATCTCGGAATACACCTATGACACGTTCATGATGATGCAGCAGCGCGCCGGAAAGATCTGACGTTTCAGCTGTAGCCAAAGAAAAACCCCGGAGCATCGCTGCTCCGGGGTTTTTTGTTGCACGCGAACCGTCAGAATTTCGGCGGTTGTGACAGATCGTTGGCCGGTGCTGCCGGCTGAGCCGATTGGGCGGGGGCCAGTCCGGGCGGCGGGCCGCCCAGAGACGGCTGAGCGCCGGGAGATGGCGCTGCTCCATCTGCCGGGGGCGAGCCAGCAGGTGCAGGCGGTGCGCCGAGTGGCGGGAGACCAAGTGGCGCCAGCCCGCCACCATCCTGGCCCCCAAAGCCCGGCACCTGGATCTGGATCGTCGACGGATCGACCACCGGCCCGGTTCCCTTGTAGCGCAGGACCATCTGCGGGAACATGATCAGGATCGCGACCATGATGCACTGGATGATCACGAAGGGCACCGCGCCCCAGTAGATCTGGCCGGTTGTGACAGGCGCGATCTGCTTGCTCGTGACCTTGTCGATATAGGGCACGCGCGCGGCAACCGAGCGCAGATAAAACAGCGCAAAGCCGAAGGGCGGATGCATGAACGAGGTTTGCATGTTGACGCCGAGCAGGACGCCGAACCAGATCAGGTCGATGTCAAGCTTTGCAGCGGCCGGAGCCAGCAACGGCACGATGATGAAGGCCAGTTCGAAGAAATCGAGGAAGAAGGCCAGCAGGAACACCATGACGTTGACGGCGATCAAGAAGCCGGTCTGGCCGCCCGGGAGCGAGGTCAGCAGATGCTCGACCCACAGGTGTCCGTTCACGCCGTAGAAGGTGAGCGAGAACACGCGCGCGCCGATCAGGATGAACATCACGAAGGCCGACAGGCGTGTTGTCGCCGCCAAAGCCTGCCTGACTACATCGAGGTTGAGCCGGCCTTTGGCGGCTGCCATCAGCAGTGCGCCGACTGCGCCCATTGCGCCGCCTTCAGTCGGCGTTGCGATGCCGAGGAAGATGGTGCCGAGCACAAGGAAGACCAGTGCCAGCGGCGGGATCAGGACGATGATCACCTGCTGTGCCAGTCGCGACATCATGCCGAGGCCCATCGACTTGTCGATGAGCGCAACGATGTAGATCAGCGCGATGCCGACGCAAGCGCCCAGAATGTCTGCATTGTTGCCCTGGGTCGGGCTCAACCACACATGGGCGGCGTAAGCGACGATTGCCGCACCAATCAGCGCAACGATGAGCGAGGTGACGCCCGAGCCGAGCGTTCGTGCCTCCAGTGGCAGTGCAGGCATGGCAGTTGGCCGGAGGATCGAAACGAGCAGAACATAGCCCATATAGATGCCCGTCAGGACAAGCCCGGGGATCAGTGCGCCCGAATACATGTCGCCGACCGAACGGCCGAGCTGGTCGGCGAGGACGATCAGGACAAGCGATGGCGGGATGATCTGCGCAAGCGTTCCAGACGCCGCAATAACGCCTGTCGCAACGCGACGATCATAGCCGTAGCGCAGCATGATCGGCAGCGAGATCAGGCCCATTGCGATGACCGAGGCGGCCACGACGCCCGTCGTTGCAGCAAGCAGCGCGCCGACGAAGATGACCGCATAGGCAAGGCCGCCACGAACCGGGCCGAACAGCTGGCCGATCGTGTCGAGCAGGTCTTCGGCCATGCCGGACCGTTCAAGCACGATGCCCATGAATGTAAAGAACGGGATCGCGAGCAGCGTCTCATTGGCCATGACGCCGCCATAGAAACGTTCGGGCAGAGCATAGAGCAGCGGCCAGGACAGGCTGATTGTTCCGCCCGACAACGGCGCCAGTTCGACGCCGATGAAGAAGAACAGCAAGCCATTGGCGGCAAGCGCGAACGCGACCGGATAGCCGATCAACAGGAAGATGATCAGCGAGAAGAACATGATGGGCGCCATGTTCGTGGCGATGAATTCCATCATTTGTTGATCTCCCCAGCCAGCGCCTTGCCTTCGAGTTCGGCCGCTTCATGTGCGGAGACGAAGGGGGTGGGGTCTTCCATATGACCACGCATGATCGCGATCTTCTTGATGATCTCCGAAACGCCCTGCAGGCCAAGCAGCGTGAAGCCGAGGAGCAGCATCAGCTTGGCCGGCCAGATGATCAGACCACCCGCATTGGTGGACACTTCGCCGGAGCGGAATGACAGCAGGAAATAGGGGATGAAGTAGTAGATCATCAGCAGCACGAACGGCATCAGGAACAAGAGATGTCCCAGCAGATCGATCCAATGCTGCACTCGACGTGACCAGATGCCGTAGACGATGTCGATTCGAATGTGCTCGTTCTGCTTAAGCGTATAGGCGGCGGCGAGAAGAAACGCGGCGCCATAGAGATACCACTGCGCCTCAAGCCAGGCGTTGGATGACATGTTGAGTGTTTTGCGGACAACCGCATTGATTGCGCTGATCAGAATCGACAGCAAAATCAGCCAACCGACTGACTTGCCGACGATTTCGTTGAAACGATCGATCAAGCGCGAGAGCCCGAGCAGCCCCGCCATGAAAGCCTCCCTTTTCGTTCGCGACGCCGCTTCCCGGTCTGTCGCAGAATTTCCCAAACTGCACGTATGATGCAATGCAAACGAAGGGCGCAATCGTTCCCGGTCGCGCCATGTCGGCGCTGATTAGCAGCTTTGGATCGGGCAGAACAGAACGTTGGCCCACTTTTCGCCAGGTTTTGTGCCAAGCGTCAGCTGTGATCGTTTCTTCCTGCGCCCAAATCGTCCAATGAGCGCCCGGGACGAAAGACAATGAGCGCGGCAAGTGCTGAAAATACCGCCACGTCACGCCATTCAACCGGGAAATAGCCTGACCAAAGCGCCTCACCCAACCCGACGAATGCAGCGCCGTACGCTGCGACCAGAGGCGGCCGTTCGATGCCAAGCGCGGCGACAAACAGAACTTTGAGGCCGAAGACCAGACCTGTCTCGAAGCTGATATTGCCGAAATGAATGGCGGCAAGGATGCCGGCTAGAGCTGCCGTTGCGCCGCTGAGAACCATCGTCTTGCGGAAAATCTGGCCGGCGTCGACGCCGCACATCTGCGCTGCCAGCGGATCGTCGCGCACCGCCTTCCAATTTGCCCCGAAACGCGACCTGCGTATGAACAAGGCAAGCACGAAGATTGCAGTCAGCGCCGATGCGATGTTGATGAGCTGGATGATCGTCAGCGTCACAGCAAATGTGCCGTCCCGCCAGAAGACGACCGGGTAGGCCAGTAGAGGCGGTAGCCAGAGATCCCGGCTTGAAAAAGCAAAGCGCCCAAGTTCCATCAGCACCAGCGCGACGCCTAGCGTTGCGGCAACAACCGCGTTGGGCGCACGTTTGGCAAGCGGCTCCAATACGTGACGCGAGATGACATGCGCCGCGAAGGCGGTGGAGATCAACGCTGTCGCCATGCCTGCGGCGATGGCCGCAGGCCAGGCCAGCCACAATACGTTCCAGCCGAAGCCTGTGCCCAATATCGCCATCTGCCCGCCAAAAGCGAACAGCGCGCCATGAGCAAGGTTTGCCCGTTTCAAAAGGCCATTGCCGAGAGAATAGCCATAGGCGAGGAGCGCGTAGAGCGCGCCGATATGCAGGCCGTTGAGGATCTGCTGGGCGAGATAGGCCATGGCTGCCGCGTTGTGACGACCGGTGTTTGCTTGTATCCTGAAGTCGTGCCGCGCAGCAGTGCCGTCTGCTAGAATCTTGCCGATGGCCGACCTGATCGGACTGGGAGCGTTTGCATGGCACGGGCAGCAATCTTTGTGGCGGTCCTGGTGAGCCTGATTGCTGGCGGTTGCCGCGACACGGTGCGCGACGGCGACCTGTTCGCCATCGCGGGCAAGCTCTTTGTGTTCAATTATCGCGTTGCTGCGGCGACCTATCTTGTGACACTGAAACCGCTCGGACAGACCAACGAAGGGCTGACCGCAATTGCAAGTTTCGAAGATCCGGCAGGAGGTGAGCCGATCATCCTGCGTCAGCCGGTCTGGCCAAAGCTCGACAAACAGACGCTTGAGAGCCCGCCTGTGCAATGTATCGTCAAGGATCGCCCCTACAAGGTCTCGATCCGCATCGAGGACCAGAACGGTGCGACCCTGCAGACAATCGAAACGACGCTTGTCTCGACGCTCGACCAGATAGTTCTGCCCGACAAGCCACTTGTCGTGGGACCAGCTTACACACCCAATCCAGACCTTGCCGGCCATCCTGGTGGCAAGATGGGCCGCACCGCAAACTGTCCGGCTCAGGCAACAAAGAACTGAGCGGAAAGCGCAAGGGATGGGCGAAATCGTTTGACCTGAACGGGCCGGATTGAAACACTGCCACGAGGAGCGCGGTCGATTTGAATGCGGGCCGCCACCCGGGAACCGTGATGACGCTGCACAACGTATCGCTCGACGACAAGTTCGACCTGTCGCAAGAGCGCATCTTCATCTCCGGCGCACAGGCGATCGTGCGAATGTTGCTGATGCAACGCGAGCGCGACCGGCGAGCAGGTCTCGATACGGCTGGCTTCATCTCGGGTTATCGCGGCTCGCCGCTCGGCGGCCTCGATCAGCAATTGTGGCG
>Ga0209572_1001789_pt1 | contig 12514 bp, 11 predicted proteins | sample EBPBio232012_DNA_FD_185867 | JGI IMG/M metagenome (GOLD analysis project Ga0209572, IMG submission 185867) | Wastewater treatment Type I Accumulibacter community from EBPR Bioreactor in Madison, WI, USA - Reactor 1_1/23/2012_ DNA (SPAdes)... | ecosystem: Engineered > Bioreactor > EBPR >...
CGGCCGACTTGTTGCCCGCCCCCTTGATCAGATCACCCTCCCAGTGACCGGGCATCAGCCGGTCAGCCACCTCAGGCGGGCGCACATGAATGCTCACCATCTCAGGTATCTGTCCACGCCGATCATCACCCGCCGAGCGCCGCCGACGAGTGCTCTTGCCCTGACGCAGCAAGGCAATGAGCTGTTTGCGCAGCTCACCACGCGGGTAGGCGTAGATGGCGTTGTAGATGGTTTCGTGCGACACGCGCCAGGCTCTGTTCTCGGGATTCAATCGCCTGAGTGTGGCGCCAATTTGCTGTGGCGACCAACCCCAGACGAGCAGATCGCAGACCACGCGCCACAGGGCACCCTCGGGGTGCAGCTTGGGCAGCGGCCGCGCGGCCAGACGCCGCTGCTCACAAGCGGTCTGCGCAGGCCGGCTGGCGTAGCCGAGTGCACAGCGGTTGCGACGAAGTTCGCGGCTGATGGTGCTGGGGCTGCGACCCAGTAACGCGCCAATGGCCCTCTGACTCAAACCCTGCTGGTGCAGCGATGCCAGCGTGATGCGCTCTTCTGGCTGCAAGTGCGTGTATCGTGATTCCATCTCGGCAACTTACCCTCGGTGAGGGTGTTGCACTTCAGAGTTGAGACCGCCCAGGGAAATCCGCAATTCGGCTAAGCTGTTTGCCGGTACCACGCATGTGTACGCAAGCACATCAAGAACGGAAGTGAACATTCTTCATATCGCGTCTGGAAATCCCCGCACACGTTTACCCACGGTCGCCCAGACGGATGTTGCAAGCCTGTTGGTGGTGGATTCTGTCTGGTATCTGCAGCGCGAATGTCGAAGACAGCTCATTTCAAGATAACCCAAGGAGACTGTGAATGAACCCCAAAGTGTTGGTTGATCCCATGCGGCGAATTCGAGGGAGTTTGGCCGCGATGACGCTGGCGATGACGACATGTGCTGTGGCGCAAACCTATCCGGACCATGTTGTCACGATGGTGGTGCCTTTCACGCCCGGTGGCGTGTCGGACATCACGGCTCGGCCATTGGCTATCGGCATGGGGGCGAATCTCGGCCAGAACGTGGTCATAGAAAACAAGGGCGGCGCCGGTGGCGCCATTGGCATGGCTGCGGCCGCCAAAGCCAAGCCCGACGGCTATACGCTGATGATGGCGTTGCCCAGCATCATCACCATTCCGATTTCTGACCGCATCAGCGGTCGACCGGCCACGTTTCAGCTCAATCAGTTTCGTCCGATTGCCCGGCTGACAGCAGACCCGACCCTGTTGGTGGTGCGGGCGGACAGTCCCTGGAACACGCTTGATGAATTTGTGAAGAGCGTGCAGACCAGACCTGGCAAGATTTCGTACAGCTCATCGGGGATCTACGGGACCACGCATGTCGCCATGGAGATACTTGCGCATGCCGCCGGGCTGCAGATGATCCATGCACCTTACAGCGGCGGGGGGCAGCAGATCAACGCGCTGCTGAGCGGCCAGGTGGATGCGACGATGCAGACACCTGGTGTCATTGCCCCCCACCTGGCGGCTGGCAAGCTCAAGGCGCTGGCCACCCTGGGTCGCAACAGGGTCCCCTCGTTTCCCAGTGTCCCGACGGCGCGAGAGCTGGGCTACAACGGCGAGTTCTATCTCTGGACGGGTGTGTTCGCACCCATCGATACCCCGGAACCGGTGGTGTCGCGCTTGCGCGCCTCGATCAAGCAGGCTTCCGGCCACCCTGCGTTCACCACGGCGATGGCGTCGCAAAACACGCCGATCCAGTATCTCGATGAGTCGGAGTTCGTTCAGTTTCTCAAAGAGGACACGACCCGTCTGGATGCGGTGCTCACCAAGATGGGCAAGATCGAATAGCGTCAATCGAGGATTTGAAATATGAAGATCGTTAGGTTTGAAACCGGGCAGGGCGCGCGCGTGGGTGTTCTGGATGGCGATGCTGTCGTCGACCTGGTCGGTGTTCAGGAAAAGCACCTTATCTGGAGCGCTGAGGATGTCACCCATCTGGCGGACACTCGCTTGTTGATCCAGCACTGGGACGCGCTCAAAGCGAGCGTTGATGAGGCTGTCGACCTGAGCAGACAGGGCGAAAGCTTGCGCCTCGCGCTGAAAGACGTCAGGTTACTTGCGCCCATGTTGCCGTCTACCATTCTTTGCGCGGGCAGTAATTATTTGAGCCACAACCAGGAAAAAGCCAACGCCGACACCAGTGGCAAAGAGCCCGAGTTCTTCATCAAGACCAGCGACTGCGTGGTCGGTCCGCAGGACAACATCATTCTTGACCACCGGCTGACCCATAAGCTGGATGGTGAGGTCGAACTGGCGGTGGTCATCGGAAAGCCGGGGCGCCACATTCCGAAAGAACGGGCCCTGGAGCACGTGTTTGGCTACACCATCGTCAACGATGTCACAGCCCGAGACCGTCAGGTTCGGACCCGGCCGGATGGTTCGCACTGGTACGAGCTCGGGCGCGGCAAATTCTTCGACACCAGCGCCCCGCTGGGGCCCTGCATCACCACCGCCGACGAGATTGCCGACCCACAACAGCTCATGGTGCGTTCGTGGGTGAACGACGAATTGCGCCAGATCAGCAGCACGTCCCAAATGATCTGGTCTGTTGCTGAACTGGTTCATTTCTTCTCGATCAACGCGACGCTTCGACCCGGCATGGTCATCATTACGGGTACACCCAGTGGCACCGCCTGGTCCACCGATGCCGAGTTGGGCGGACGGTGGTCTGGCACCAACGGCATGGTGCGTGCCTCGGGCTACCTTAAGTCGGGTGACGTCATCGTCTGCGAGATCGATCAGATCGGCCAACTGATCAACACTGTGCGCGCCGTAGCGTCCTGAAGCACCGGTCGTGTTGGTCCGGTGCGTCGCCAGCTGAACAGTAATCAACCCAGGAGACTCTTTTGCGTATCGTCACTTTCAATGCCAACGGTCGGCGACAAGTCGGCCAACTTTCATCTGATGGGCAGTACGTCACTGCGTTCAAGCTTTCTCCAGAGGCCGCATCGCAGGGCGCACTGCCGTTGATCGAGCAAGTCGTCGGCGGACAGGGTCTGCCGGCGCTGGAGGGTGAAAGAATCTCCCTGGTCACAGTTCGGCTGGAAGCGCCGCTGCCCGTACCTCGACGCAATATCTGGTGCGTCGGCCGCAACTATTATGCCCACGCTCAGGAGTTGAAGGAGTCCGTCTTTAAGGCCAGCCATCCCGAAGTCGCGCAGTGGCCGATCGTGTTCACCAAAGTCCCCGAGTGCGTGATTGGCCCTGGGGATACCGTCAAACTACCCGGCGCTTATGTGTCCGACCAGATCGACTACGAGGCCGAGCTTGGCGTTGTCATCGGCCATGGGGGCAAGAACATCGCCAAGGCGGATGCCATGCGCCACGTCTACGGCTATACCATCATCAACGACGTGACCGCGCGCGACGTGCAGATGCGGCATCAGCAATGGGACATGGGCAAGTCCTTCGATACGTTCTGCCCGATGGGGCCCTGGATCGTGACCGCAGACGAATTGGATGGCCGCCAGACACGCGTGCGCTGCTGGGTCAACGACGAACTGCGCCAGGACGGGCGGACCGAGCACATGATCTTCGATATTCCCACCCTGATCGAAACCATTTCCCGAGGCATCACGCTGTTTCCTGGCGACATCATCGCAACGGGTACGCCGGCCGGCGTTGGGATGGGGCTGAAGCCACCCCAATACCTCAAGTCGGGTGACATCGTTCGCGTCGAGGTCGACGGCGTCGGGTCGCTGGAGAACAGCTTCGCCTGAGGCCGGCGGAACTTACTGAGGGTGGGTGCCTTTTCGGTTCTTCGGATTTTTGCAGTCCGATTTGGCGAACAGGCGTAGGTCGATGGGCGCGGACTGGGTTTCAGGTGAGATGAACGACGAGCCCGGGTTCAATCTGGCGCCGCCTGCGGCTTTACCTTGGCTGCTGCGGTTTTGGCGCGCTGGCGGGCCTGCTCCACATCCCCATCCCACGCCAACGCCACCCCGATCCGCCGCTTGGCGAAGCTCTCGGGTTTGCCGAACAGGCGCAGGTCGGTCTGGGGGTCCTGCAGGGCTTCGGCGACGCCTTCGAAGACGATGCCTTTCGCATCCACGCCGCCGTAAATGACGGCGCTGGCGCCGGTGGATTTGAGGGCAGTGTTGACGGGCAGGCCGAGGATGGCGCGGGCGTGCAGCTCGAACTCGCTTTGCCACTGGGTGATCATCGTCACCATGCCGGTGTCGTGCGGGCGGGGGCTGACCTCGCTGAACCAGACTTTGTCGCCCTTGACGAAGAGCTCGACGCCAAAGATACCCAGGCCTGAAGGCTGGCCGTCGTGGCCCACACCCAGGTCGTCGGTAACGGCCTTGGCGATGCGGCGTGACTCGGCCAGGGCGGCGGCGGTCATGGGGTGGGGTTGCCAGCTTTCGACGTAGTCGCCGGCGACTTGCACGTGGCCGATGGGGTCGCAAAAATGGGTGTGGACCTGGCCGTCGGTACCCATGGCGAGCACGGTGAGCTGGGTGATTTCGTAGTCAAAGTCGATGAAGCCTTCGACGATGACGCGGCTGTGGCTGACGCGGCCGCCGGCCATGGCGTAGTCCCACGCCTTTTGCACGTCAGCGGGTGAGTCGATCTTGCTCTGGCCCTTGCCGCTGCTGCTCATCACCGGCTTGACGATGCAGGGGTAGCCAATGCCACCATCAATCGCAGCCTGCAGCTCAGCCAGCGAGTCGCAGAACTGGTAGGGGCTGGTGGGCAGGCCCAGGGTTTCGGCGGCCAGGCGGCGGATGCCTTCGCGGTCCATGGTCAGGCGGGCGGCGCGGGCGGTGGGGATGACGCGGACGATGCCTTCGGCCTCCAGCGCCTGCAGCTCGGGGGTGGCGATGGCCTCGATCTCGGGCACCACCAGCATCGGCTTTTCGGCCTCGATCAGGGCGCGCAGGGCCTGCGGATCGCTCATGGCGATGGTGCGGGCGTGGTGCGCCACCTGGTGGCCGGGGGCGTGGTCGTAGCGGTCGACGGCGATGGTCTCGACGCCCAGGCGTTGCAGGGCGATCAGCACTTCCTTGCCCAGCTCGCCGCTGCCCAGCAGCATGACGCGGGTGGCAGAGGGCGACAAAGGGGTACCGAGGGTGGTCATGGACGAGCTTTCTGAAGGCGGTGAAAAAAGAAAACGCTATATAAACAATAGCGTACGTGGCAATTTGGACGCCGGCCGAGCCCTGATTTTGCCCGCAACCGGCGTCGGGGCGGGCGCCGCTGGGGCGGCCTCAGCCCAACGCCTTGCCCAGGGCTTGCCCCATGCGGATGGCGCCGCCGGGGGCCCAGTCGGGGTTGAACCGGAGCGTGCCGTGGGGCCACAGCAGCACCACGGTGGAGCCGAGCAGAAAGCGCCCCATCTCGGCGCCGCGCGCCAATGCCGGGGCGCTGTCGCTGGCGTAGTCCACGCGTTGAATTTCTCCCGGCCGGGGCGGGTTGACCACCCCGTGCCACACGGTGGCCATGCTGCCGACGATGGTGGCCCCCACCAGCACCAGCACCAGCGGGCCGCGCGCGGTGTCGAACAGGCACACCACGCGCTCGTTGCGGGCAAACAGGCCGGGCACGCCGCGCGCGGTGACGGGGTTGACGCTGAACAGCTCGCCCGGCACGTACACCATGCGCTGCAACCGGCCGGCGCAGGGCATGTGGATGCGGTGGTAGTCGCGCGGGCTCAGGTACAGGGTGGCGAATTGGCCGTTGTCGAACTCGGCGGCCAGGCGCTCGTCGCCGGCCAGCAGGGCGCTGGTGCTGTAGCTGTGCCCTTTGGCCTGGAAGATCTGGTTCTGCCGGATGGCGCCAAACTGACTGATGGCGCCGTCCACCGGGCACAGGTAGTCGGCCTCGGCCAGCGGGCGGGCGCCTTCGCGCAGCGGGCGGGTGAAGAAATCGTTGAAGCTGGCGTAGCTGGCGGGGTCGGGGTTGGCGGCCTCGGCCATGTCCACGCCGTAGCGCGCCACGAAGCGGCGGATGGCGCTTTGCGTCAGCCCGCCCAGTTCGGCGCTGGCAAAGCGCCCGGCCAGCTGGGTGAGCGCCTGCTTGGGCAGCGCGTGCTGGGCCAGCACGGCAAGGCGTTCGGCGAGAGGGGTGTTCATGCGGTTTGAAAGCGGCCAACGGGCGGAACTGCCGCCATTGTCTCAGCACCGGGATAACTATCAAAATAATAGCTGACCAGGATTCATGGACGCCGGCGGAGGGCAGAAAACGCCCAAAACTTGACTTGCATCAGGAAGCCGCCGCGCACGGCGTGCACCATCGCCTTTTGGCTGCTGCGGCGCAACATAATGAATTTTCTTAGAAGGAGTCCGCCATGCCCCTCTCCGCCGACACCCTCCGCCCCGGCGCGCCGCTGACCGGCGAGCTGTTTCAGTTTCTGGACGAAACGCACCAGCAGTTGGCGCAGGAGCTGGAACACCTGAACCGCGTGGTCGATGCCTTGGTGCGGGACCAGCTGACGCCGCAAGACACCCAACAGTTGGCGCGCACCATCCACTGGTTCGACACCGTGGCGCGCCAGCACCACCAGGACGAAGAGAAGCACATCTTCCCGACCTTGCTGACCAGCGGCGACGTGCAGGTGGTGCAAGTGACCGAGCGCCTGCGGCAGGACCACGGCTGGATCGAGCAGAACTGGCTGGAGATCGGCCCGCACCTGTCGGCCGTGGTGCACGGCAACCACTGGATCGAGCCCCCGCTGGTGCAGGAGATGGTGCAGATGTTCAGCCAGCTGTGCCTGGACCACCTGACGCTGGAGGAATCGCTGGCCTACCCCTGGGCCCGCTCGCACATCCACGCCGTCGACCTGGCCAAGGCCGACCGCGAGATGGCCGAGCGGCGCGCCAAGTACGCGGCGCGGCACTGAGGCCGGCGCCCCCTCAGGCCGGCACGATCAGCGCGTCCGCCTGGCGTGGCCGGGCCAGCGCGTTCTCGGCGCGCCAGCCATACAGCCATTCCAGCGCGTCGTAAAAGCGCTCGGACGTGCGGCCTTCCCACAGCTGGTTGCGCACCGCGCGCTCCACGCCCTGGGCGTGGTACAGGCGGCCCATCTCGCGGGCCGACAGCACGACGCGGGCGGCGCGGGGGATGCGGCTTTCTTCGTAGAGCTGGAAGGCCTTTTCAATGTCCATGTCGCAGGCCTTCATGGCCTCGCCCAGGGTCACCGCGTCCTCGATGGCCATGCACGCGCCCTGGGCCAGGTACTGCAGCATGGCGTGGGCGGCGTCGCCCAGCAGGGTGACGCGGCCGTGGGTCCACTGCGGGATGGGGTTGCGGTCGGCGGTGGCCCAGCGGCGCCAGCTCTTGGGGCACTCCAGCAACTGGCGCGGGCGGGCGTGGATGCCCTGGAAGTAGCTCAGCACCTCTTCCTTGCTGCCGTCGGTCACGCTCCACTCCTCCTGGTCGCGGCTGTGGAAGGTGACGACCAGGTTGTATTCGGTGCTGCCGCGCAGCGGGTAGTGCACCAGGTGGCAGTTGGGGCCGGCCCAGACCACGGGCGCGTTGACGCGCAGGTCCTGGGGCATGTCGGCCGCCGGCACCACGGCGCGGTAGACCACGTGGCCGGACACGCGCGGCGCGTCGCCAAAATAGGTTTGCCGGGCGACCGAGCGCACGCCGTCGGCTGCGATCACGGCGTCGGCGGTGGTGGTCTTGCCGTTCTGGTCGGTGACGGTGACGCGCTGGCCGTCCTGCTCGATCTTCTCGATGCGGGTGGAGGTGTGGAACTCGATCAGGTCAGAGGCCTGCACGCCCTCCAGGATGGAGGTGTGGATGTCGGCGCGGTGGATCACCGCGTAGGGGTTGCCAAAACGCTGGCGAAACGCTTCGCCCACCGCAAAGCGGCCGACCACGCTGGCGTCGACGGCGTCCATCATGATCAGCTCGTCGGTGAACACCGCGCGGCGGCGCGCGTTCTCGCCCACGCCCAGGGCGTCGAGCGCGGCAAAGGCGTTGGGGCCCAGCTGGATGCCGGCACCGATCTCGCCGATCTGGGCCGCCTGTTCCAGCAGCGTGATGCGCACGCCGAGCTTGGCCAGGGCCTGGGCCGCGGCCATGCCGCCGATGCCGCCGCCGATGACGATCATGTGTTGGGGTGTGCTCATGGCTGGTCTCCTACGGGTGGGGTCAGGACGCACCGACCCGCGCCGCGCCGGAGGGGCGCAGCGGGGTGCGGGATTCGGTTCAGGTCCGTTCGCGCTGGGCCTGTCTGAAGGGGCTCGGCGCGAACGGGGCGCAAGACTGCGCGGGGCGCTTATTCGGGCTGGCCGAGCGTCAGGGCGATCTCGCCCAGCTTGTCGATCTTGCCGGTGATCTTGTCGCCCGGCTGCACCGGGCCCACGCCTTCGGGGGTGCCGGTGTAGATCAGGTCGCCGGGCTGCAGGTGGTAGTACTCGGACAGGTTGGCGATCACCTCGGGCACGCTCCAGATCAAATCCTTCAGGTCGGCGTTCTGCTTGAGGGCGCCGTTGACGCTGAGCTGGATGTTGCCGCTGCCGAGTTCACCGGTCTCGCTGGCGGGCACCAGGGGGCTGATGACGGCGGCGTTTTCAAAGTCCTTGCCGAAATCCCAGGGCCGGCCCATCTCGCGCGACTTGATCTGCAGGTCGCGCCGGGTCATGTCCAGCCCGCAGGCGTAGCCCCACACGCAGGCCTTGGCCTGCTCGGGCGTGACGCGGAAGGCCGGCTTGCCGATGGCCACCACCAGCTCCATCTCGTAGTGGTAGTTCTGGGTGCCCAGCGGGAACGGGATGGTGGCGCCGGTGGCGATCAGGTCGATGGGGGTCTTGTTGAAGTAGAACGGCGGTTCGCGGTCGGGGTCGAACCCCATCTCGCGCGCATGGGCGGCGTAGTTGCGGCCGACGCAGAAGATGCGGCTGACGGCGTACAGCTGGTCGGAGCCGCGTACGGCGACGGCGGCTTGAGGGGCAGGCGGGAAGACGTAGTTGCTCATGGTGTGGAGGTTTTTTGCTACAAATTAAATAGCTAATTGGGATGTGTGGGCGCCGGGGTCGGCGGGATTTGGCTTAAAAATCTTCGTAAAAACCCAACGCGCGCTGCATCGGCGCATCGTCCACGTGGAACAGGTAGGCGTCCTGCCCCTGGGCGCGGTGCGTGACCTCGGCGTGCGTCGGGATCGCCAGTGTGTCACCTTCTGACCATTGGAGCGTGACGCCGTCGATGACCGATTCGCCCCGCCCTTCGATCACGTGGATGACGCTGGAGGCCGAGCGCTTGCGCGGCGCAAAGTCCTGGCCGGCGCGCAGCAACTGGGCCGAAAAGCCCAGCGTGGGCAGGCAGGGCTGGCCGGTTTCGGGGTTGATGTAGGCCAGTTGCACGGCCTGATCCTTGGGCGTGACGGTGGCCAGCTGCCCCAGCGACTCGCGCACATCGGCCCACGGAAAGCGGATTTGCGGGTACTTGGGCCGCTGCGCGGCGCCCAGCGACGCATAAGGCACCAGACCGGCGCGGCGGTACTTGTTTTGCGAGGCGTCGAGCGCGCCGCTCACGGTCTGCGACGGGCCTTCGATGGCGTAGGACGCCTCCATGGCGTAGACCATGGGCAGATCGAGCGCGTCAAGCCACACCACGGGGCCGGAGCCCTCGTGCCCGTGCTCGTGCCAGTTGAGCGCCGGCGTCAGGATCAGATCGCCCTTGTGCATGGGGCATTTTTCGCCGTTGACGGTGGTGTAGCCGCCGCTGCCCTCGATGACAAAACGCACCGCCGTGGGCGTGTGGCGGTGGTTGGGCGCCACCTCACCCGGCAGGATGAGCTGCAGGCCGACGTAGATGGTGGGCGTGGCGACCAGCTTGTCGAGCCCCTGGCCGGGGTTGCACAGCACCAGCACGCGGCGCTCGGCCTTCTCGATGGGGGTCAGCTCGCCGGCGCGCAGCAGGTGCGGGCGCACCTCCTGGTAGCGCCACATGAAGGGCTGGGTGCTGCGCGCAGGCTTGTCGCGCGGCAGCAGGCCGCGCAGCTGCGGCCACAGCGGGGCGACAGACAGGTCGTTGATGGCCTTGACGTAATCGGTCGGCAGGTCTTCCAGGCGGCCCAGGGAGTCGGCGTGGCCGAGCTGGTTCAGGGCATCGATCGGGTTCATGGCTTGTCTCCGCTCGCAAATTAATATGTATGCTTATTAGTATAGGGCGGGCGGCCCATGGGTGCAAGCGCCCCTCGGGAATACAGCGTGAACAGGCCTTACTTGCGCACGTCGCCGGCGAACTTCTCGACCAGGCGCGCCGGCCCGGCCACCACCACCACGTCGCCGGTGCGCACGCGGGTTTCCGGCGTGGCGTGCTCGAACGCCTGCGACGGGCGCTTGAGGCCGACCAGGGTGACGCCGAAGCGGTCGCGGATGTCGGGGCGCGCCAGGCCGTCGCGGCCGGCGGCCTCGGGCGCCAGCACCTTGGCCACGGCAAAGCCTTCGTCGATCTCGATGTAGTCCATCATGCGGCCGGTGATCAGGCGCGCCACGCGCCGGCCCATGTCGGCCTCGGGGTAGATCACGTGGTGGGCGCCGATGCGCTCGGCGATGTGGCCGTGCTCGGGTGCGGTGGCCTTGACCCAGATGTCCTTGACCTTCAGCTCGACCAGCGCCAGCACCGCCATCAGGCTGGCCGCCAGGTCGTCGCCGATGCCGACCACGGCGTGCGCGAAATCGGCCACACCCAGTTGGCGCAGCACCTGCGCGTTGGTGCAATCGGCCTGCACCGCGTGGGTCAGCCGGTGCGACCAGGCCTGCACCGGGCCTTCCTCGGCGTCGATGCCCATGACGTCGTGGCCCAGGTCGATCAGCGATTCGGCCACGGCGCCGCCGAAACGGCCCAGGCCGATGACCACGATGCTGTCGCTGGCCGCGAAGGAGAACTGCTCGGTGAAGAGCTTGGCCAGGGTGTGTTTAGCCGACAATGGGATGCTCCTCGGGATAACGGAAAGCGGTGCGCCGCGCGCCGGTGGCCAGCGACGTGGCCAGGGTGATGGTGCCGACGCGGCCGGCGTACATCAGCACGATCAGCGTCAACTGGCCAATCGGCGGCAACTCGGCGGTGATGCCGGTGGACAGGCCGACGGTGGCGAAGGCCGACACCACCTCGAAGATGATCTGGTTCACCGGCAGCGGCGAGCTGTGCAGCAGCACCAGGGTGCCGGCCACCACCACCATGCCGCCCAGCATCAGCACCGTGATGGCTTGGCGTTGCGCGGCCTGCGAGATGCGGCGTCCGAAGGCCTGGGTGTCGCTGCGCCCGCGCACCTCCGACCAGACCAGCAGCAGCAGCACCAGGAAAGTGCCCACCTTCACGCCCCCCGCGGTGCCGGCGCTGCCGCCGCCGACGAACATCAGCAGGTAATGCAGCGCCAGGCTTTCGTGCGTCAGCGCGCCGATGTCGATCACGTTGAAGCCGGCCGTGCGCGCCGACACCGAGGAGAAGGCGGCCGCCAGCATCTTGTCGGGCCAGGCCAGGGCGCCCAGGGTCTTGGCGTTGCTCCACTCGAACCACAGCAATATCACGAAGCCGCCGGCCAGCAGCATGGCCGTGCCCATCAGGGTCAGCTTGGTGTGCAAGGTCCAGTGGCGCGGGTCGTGCCAGCGCACGCGCAGATCGTGCAGCACCGGAAAGCCCAGCCCGCCGATGACGATGGCGGCCATCACCGGGGCCAGCATCCAGACGTCGGTGGCGTAGCGCATCAGGCTGTCGCCGTGGATGGAGAAACCGGCGTTGTTGAAGGCCGAGATCGAATGGAACAGCCCGCTCCAGGCGGCCTCGTTCCAGGGCAGGCCGTAGCCCAGGTGCAGGCGCGTGGCCAGCGCGGCGGCGGTGAGCAGCTCCATGGCCACGGTGACGATGAACACCAGCTTGGCCACGCTGGTCACGTCGCCCAGGCCGATGACGTGGCTCTCGACCTGGGTCACCAGGCGCATGCGCAGTTGCAGCGAGCGGTTGACCATGGTGCCCAGCAGGGTGGCGGCGGTCATCATGCCGAAGCCGCCGACCTGGAACAGCCCGACCAGCACCCATTGCCCGAAGCCGGACCAGTAGGTGCCGGTGTCCACCACCGCCAGCCCGGTCACGCAGACCGCTGACACGGCGGTGAACAAGGCCGTCAGCCAGGGCGCCGCTTGCCCCTCGGCCTGCGCCACGGGCAGCATCAGCAGCGCCGTGCCCACGCCGATGGCGAACAGGAACGCCAGGGCCACGATGCGCTCGGGGTGGTACAGGGTGGACATGTCGCCGTATCGCGCCCGAGCAAGCTGCCCAAGGCTTGGAGGCCGCAGTCTACTCGCTGCGCTGGCGGGCACAATGCCCGCATGTCCGCCGTGCCCACCGACCCCGCCACACCGCCGCTGCTGGAGGCGCGCGCGTTGCGCAAGCGCTACGGTGCGCAATGGGTGGTCGATGGCCTGTCGCTGCACATCGGCCCGGGCGAATGCCTGGGCCTGATCGGCCCGAATGGCGCCGGCAAAACCACCAC
>Ga0209572_1001795_pt1 | contig 12464 bp, 12 predicted proteins | sample EBPBio232012_DNA_FD_185867 | JGI IMG/M metagenome (GOLD analysis project Ga0209572, IMG submission 185867) | Wastewater treatment Type I Accumulibacter community from EBPR Bioreactor in Madison, WI, USA - Reactor 1_1/23/2012_ DNA (SPAdes)... | ecosystem: Engineered > Bioreactor > EBPR >...
GCGCGCGGCGGCGTCCTTTGTATCGCGTGTGTCGTCGGCCACACCGATGGTCACGAGAACCAACGCCAGCAGCCGCGACAGGGCAGGCTGATAGCGGCTGATTGTCTCGTCCATGCTCATACTCACCACCTGCCTCCTTTCGTTTTGGCGAGAGGATTATGCGGGCGGTTTTTGGGAGGGGGACAAGATTTTTGAGATTTTTTTTGGTGCGTTCCAACAGGACATTGAGGCAGTCGTCCTGCGATTGGAAACGGCAACACGGCGAGCGGTGCGTGTCTTGCGTGCCTACATGCTCCAATGTCGGGCATGTGCGCTCAATCGTCATCTGCTGAAAATTGAGCAGGCAGCAAGATGTTCGGGCGGCGATCAGGTCAAGATCGCCGCCCGTCTCAGGCAATCAGGCAGCGCTATGGAGCCGTTGCTCGACCAGCGGGCTGCCATTTAGCGCCCGGAAAGTCTTGGCAATTGCCAAGACCGCGAGGTCCGCCAGTGGCTCGATGAGGATGACCAGCATGTAAGCTCCACCGAATGTTGCGATCGAGGACAGATTGTCGGTCGTGAAGCCTTGACCATAGAGCGCCCAGAACGCCACCCAGGCGACGATGCCGGCCTGATATGTCGTCGAAAGAGCGAGTGCCTGGCCGTAGTTGAGATCGACATAAGGCGTATTGGGCCGGATGATTTTGGCTGCCAACGCCTGCACCGCAAACAGAGGAACCAGAAGGATGGTGACGTTCATTCCGTATTGCGGAAGATCGAAAGGCGCGAAGAACAGCCCCTGGATCAGGAGGCCGAGCGCAAGGCCGATCGCGGCTGGCGCGGCCCCAAACAACAGGAACAGGGTCGAGCCCAGGATCAGGTGGACTTCTGACACGCCGACGGGGTGGTGTGGGAACACCTCGAAGAAGGAAAAGACGAGTGCGGTCGAGAGTGCACTGCGCGCAACGAGGGCCAGAGGGCCGCGTTCCTTAAGTGTTTCCAAGCCGAGCTTGAGCGTCCAGGCTCCCACGCCTGCCGCGGTGGCGTAGCTCAGCAGGATCTTCGATTCCGATACGAGTCCAGGTTCGATGTGCATTCAAATGTTCTCCGTTACCGTCTCACCCGACGGCTGGGCGTGGTTTCATGCAATCGGCCGGTCTCCTGGCTCGCGGGTCGCTGCCGCCTTCCGTCTTCCCGGCCAAGGCCAGTGACATGGTGGAAGGCGGCTCACCGCATACAGTCGCGGGGGCGGTGGACTTGCCGGAGTGGCTGTCCGTTCCCGTTTCATCCGGCTGTTGCCAGCCGGACACCGTTCGCGTCATTGGTCTGACTTCTAGCAATGGGGTTTGCAAGTCATTTCATCATTCCGTCCGATCACCCTGTTGATCGGTTGCGGGATCACACACCGGCTTCCTTGAGCCGCTTCGGCAGCAAGAAGTCGATGACGGCAAACAGCGCAATGCCGAGACCCGTCAGCGGGAAGACCACACACACCACAGCAGCAATGGTCATGATTGCGGCCGGTGCACGGAAATCGCGCGGGTAGAGCGGCGCGCCCAGCCTCCCCGAAGGCCGACGTTTCCACCACATGGCGACACCCGAAGCGCACATGAACAGGATGAACAGGCAGAACATCAGGTTCAAAGCAGTATTGAGCGGCCCCAGATTGCCCTGATGCAAGGCGATGCCGACAGCCATCGCCTTACCTGCAAGCGAATAGTCGGCAAAGCCGACATCCGCCAGCACCTTTCCTGTGTATTGGTCGACATGGACCGTGCGGTCGCCGGTCGCATTCGTCGTGTCGCCGTCCATCGAATCGGCGGAGATGGTGAAGACGCCATCGTCGCCCTGGGGGGCGTTGATGCGGAATTGCCCGTCGAAACCGATCTGTCGCGCCAATGCGGCAACCGTGTCGAGGTTCACAGCCATTCCTTCGGCAATTCCAGTCACGCCGGACGGCGATCCCGAGGCGGGCATCGGGGTCTGTTTCAGTGCCCAGGGCACTTCCTTCAATGCGCCATGGTTCATCGACGCGTGTGTCTTGTCGGAAAGGGGCACGTTGTCCCATTTTTCAGCCGGGAACGTGCTCCAGGCCTGGACGATCTTTCCGCCCCAGATATCCGTCCAAGCCAAGCCGGAGATCAGGAAGAACATCAGGACGACCGATATGTAGAAGCCGGCCGTGACATGAAATTCCTTCCAGACTGCGCGTCCGCGCACGGCGAGGTTTGGCAGCAATGCGCGTGTCATCGTGCGGCCGTTGCGCGGCCACCACATGTAAAGCCCGGTCAGGACCAGCACGATGCCAAGGCCGGCTGCGATTTCCATGATGCGATCCCCGATCGTGCCGATCATCAATGTGCCGTGAATGTTGCTCGCCCAGTAGAACCAGGTGTCGTCCTTGACGATGCTGTCGATGGCCTTGGGCCCATGCGGGTCAACGCTGACCACGACATTCTGCCCGCTGGCGTCAAGCACGAAAACGGTAGCGCGGTCGTCGGAAGCCGGGCTGACAACGAGCTTCAGGCTACTGCCCGCAACAGTCGCGGTTGCGACCTTGGCCTGTTCGACAAGAGGGGCGCGTTCGCCGCCCGGTGTCACATAGTGCTTTGCGCCCAGCGCGGTTTCGATCGAATTGCCGTAGAGCATGACAATGCCGGTCAACGCTGCCACAAACAGGAACGGCAGGACGACGATGCCGGCGTAAAAATGCCAGCGCCAGACAGAGCGGTAGAGACGCGTACTGACCGTTTGGTCAGGCGTGATGGATGCAAGTGTAGACATCGCGATTTCCCCTCGCGGAAGACGACGACTGGATGCCGATCGCCAGATGAATTGGAAAGTTGTGAGCAGACCTGGCGCGTCGGGCGCCAGAGAGGTCATGCCGTATGAGGAGGCGCCCTGGGGCTTCCGGGGTCATGGTCCGGGGATGAGACGATGACCTGCGATGTGAACGCAAAAAGAGCGTTTGACGCGACAAGAGAATGCGCGATCGTTACGCTGTGGAAAGGCGGGACAGCCAGTAGAGGTGAAGCCATGCTGCACCCGAAGGTGCAGCAATTCGGCAGTTTCGAATGATCTGTTGAGCCGCCGCCCTGGTCCATGCTTGTGATGCAAAGCGGGTTGCCAAACGCGTCCAGCATAGACCCGGCCGGCATCGCAGCGGTGGCCCAGCTCGAGAGGAAGGCCTGGACGCAAAGAACCAACGCCGCGACCAGCGCGACTGCCGATTTCCTTGTTGTCCGAGATGGCTGCAAGCAATGTCTCCCCACGACAGGCTTAGCAACTCCATGGCGCGCCGCAAACGTGCGCGCCCTGCGGCATTTTGGATGCGGTGGAAGGCCATGCCAAACCACGAAGTTCATACGCACTTTGGAAACCGGCTACCTTCGGCCCAGTTTACGCCTGCCGCCCCCCGCTCACCCCTTCGCGCGCGTCAGCCGCTCCAGTGAATCCACGATCATGTCGGAAAACTTTGCGTGGTCGAGATTGATCGCGACGAGGTGGCGGAAGTCCTGCTGTTCGCTCGCGCTGCCGCCGAAATGGCGCATGCCGCGCGCGCTTTCGAAATTGCAGACTGTCATGCCCTTGGTCCAGCGGCCGGCGGTTTCGATGCGGATGTCGGCCTTTTCGGTGGTGATGATGGTGGGGTCGATCAGCGCCGCTACGCAGCAGGCGTCGTGGATCGCCGGATAGGGGATTTGCAGCAGGCCGCCATGGGTGGTGTCGATGAATTCCCAGATGTCGAGCACGAATTTGGCGATCGAACCGCCCACCGCCCGCACGCGATCCTGCAGCTCGGGGGTGGCGAGCGCCTGGGTCTGGGTCAGGTCCAGCCCGATCATGGTGACCGGCCATGCAGCGCGGAAGACGACATCGGCAGCCTCGGCGTCGGCATAGATGTTGAACTCGGCGGCGGGCGTTATGTTGCCGCGCGTATAGGCACCACCCATGCACACGACACCCTTGGCGCGCTCGATGATACGCGGGTCCTTTCGGGCCGCGAGCGCGATATTGGTGTAGGGGCCGACCGGGACCAGCGTGATCGATTTGGGCTCGTGCGCCATCACGGTGTCGATGATGAAATCAACCGCGTGGCGCGGGTCGAGATCAAAGGAGGCAGGCGGCAGGTCGGGGCCGTCGAGGCCGGTTTCACCATGGATCTCGATGGCCAGCACCTGATCGGCCACCAATGGGCCGGGCGACCCCTTTGCGACCGGCACCTTGATGCCATAGGCGGTGCAGGTGGAGAGCGCGTTGCGGGTGGTGTTGTCGACATTGTGGTTGCCCGAAACGGTGGTGATGCCGAGCAGGTCGATATTGGGATTGGCGGCGGCAAGCATGATCGCAATGGCGTCGTCGTGGCCGGGGTCGCAGTCGAGAATGATCTTTTCCATGAAATGAAATGCCTTGTCGCGTGCCGGGGAAAGCTGCGATTTCAGACCGGCTTTTGACGGGCGTCAAGGGTTATTGGTGTTGGCAGGCGACCGGGTCATATGGGCGGGGCGGCGGTGGTAGCAAGGGCGATGGACGGCCGCACTTTCAATAGTCGTGATTGGGCATATGATGGGCAGATATTGGAGCGTTGAAGCCATGGCACGCAAACATATGCTCAAATCTGCATTGGCGGGGACGGTGTTGATGTTGGGCGGCACCGTGTATGCCCAGGATGACCAGCCAGACCCGGAACCCGAGACGAAGCCCGATATCTGGACCTTCTTTGACTATTCGGAAGAGCGGGGCTGGTCGAACACCAACAAGGCCGGCAACAACATCTCGATCATGGACTGTGTCTATGATGAGAAGAAGAAGCGCGCGGCGTTCTGGTTCATCGGTTACACGGAAAAATATCTCGAAAAGCAGCACTGGATCACGGCCAAGCTTGGCGATGACGAGGACAATGGCGGCTATGTGTTTTCCTCGCCCGGCGAATATTTTCCCTATGAGCAGGTGTTCATCGCGACGATGCCCGACAATCTGGACAAGGCAGATCTAAGAATCTGCGCGCGCAGCATGGAAGACCAGAACACGGAGCAGTGCGAGGTCTTTGCCGGGGCCAATTTCCGCGCTGTGTTCGACGATCTGTGTGTAGGCGGCGAGTAGGGGGCTTTGCACGTCTGCGCCCTTTTGGTTCAGCTGGGTCCCTTGCCATTGGTTCCCGGCTCCTGTATCAGCAGCGGTATGTCGACTTCGCGCACCACTCGTTTGAGCCGTCCGGCCGCTTTCGCGGCTGAGACCGTGCGCGCGCTGCGTTCCTCGCTTCTGCTTCTCGGCCTTATCGGCGATCGCCGGGTTCGCTGAAGGAGCGCCTGGCGGTCGTTGACCGGCCCGGGCCAAATTTCTCCCAGGTCTGCTCCTCAATTCGACGGGTTTTGCCGACGTTCTGCTTTTCATGCGCTGCAAGTGCGGCAAACGCAGCAGAAATTCCGGTTCAAGACCCAAAGCGATTGACTTCGAATGATGGCGCTGCATGGTGCCGGGCGACGCCCGGACCAGCCGCCGGGAGACAAAAAGATGAATTCTGCACAGCGAAAATTCGCGGAGGCCGAGATGACCGTCCATGCCAGCCAGAACGGTATTCACACCAAGGGCATGCCGGGCGCGTCGCGCAAATATGAGCCCTATCCGCTGGTCGGGCTGACCGACCGCACCTGGCCCAACAAGACGATCACCAAGGCGCCGATCTGGTGTTCGGTCGACCTGCGCGACGGCAATCAGGCGCTGATCGACCCGATGGGCCATGACCGCAAGGAGCGCATGTTCAAGCTGCTCGTCGATATGGGTTTCAAGGAGATCGAGATCGGTTTTCCGTCGGCCTCGCAGACCGATTTCGACTTTGCCCGCTGGGCAATCGAGGAAGGCAATGTGCCCGACGATGTTGACCTGCAGGTGCTGGTGCAGTGCCGTCCGGAACTGATCACGCGCACATTCGAGGCGCTGGAAGGGGCAAAGACCCCGATCGTGCATTTCTACAATTCGACCTCTGAATTGCAGCGGCGCGTCGTGTTCCAGAAGGATGTCGGCGGCATCAAGCAGATTGCAACCGATGCGGCGAAGATGATCACCGATATGGCGGCGAAAGCTGGCGGCGGCTACCGGTTCCAGTATTCGCCCGAAAGCTTTACCGGCACGGAACTGGAAGTGGCGCTGGAGATCTGCAACGCCGTTACCGAAATCATCAAGCCGACGCCCGAGAACAGGCTGATCATCAACCTGCCGTCGACGGTGGAGATGTCGACACCCAACATCTATGCCGACCGCATCGAATGGATGTGCCGGCAGCTGGATAATCGCGAAAGCCTGATCATTTCGCTGCATCCGCACAATGACCGCGGCACGGGCATTGCCTCGACCGAACTGGGTTTGATGGCGGGCGCGGACCGTGTGGAAGGTACGCTGTTTGGCAATGGCGAGCGCACCGGCAATGTGGATGTGGTGACGCTGGCGCTGAACATGTTCACGCAAGGCGTCGATCCTGAACTGGATTGCTCGGACATTCCGCGCATGAAGGAAGTCTATGAATATTCCAACCAGCTGCCGATCGGCGAGCGGCATCCTTATGTCGGCGAACTGGTCTACACGGCGTTTTCAGGCTCGCATCAGGACGCGATCAACAAGGGCATGAAGGCGATCCAGAGCGCCAACAAGGAAATCTGGGAAGTGCCCTATCTGCCGATCGACCCGCAGGATGTGGGGCGCAGCTATGAGGCGATCATCCGCATCAATTCGCAATCGGGCAAGGGCGGCATCGCCTATGTGCTGCAGGCCGATTACGGGCTGAACCTGCCGCGCAATCTGCAGGTGGAGTTCTCGAAGCTGATCCAGCAGATCACCGACGAGGAAGGCAAGGAAGTGCCGGTGAAGCGCATCCACAGCCAGTTCATGGAGACCTATGTCGAGCAGCCGAAAGGGCGGATCAAGTTCGTCGACCATGAGACGCATTCCGACCCGGTGAACCGCGCGCGGCGCAATGTCGAGGCGGTCATTACCGATGGCGGCAAGGAAATGACGATCCACGGCACAGGGACGGGGCCGATCGACGGCTTTGTCGACGCGCTGTCGAAGCATATCGGCATCGACCTGTCGGTTCTCGACTATTCCGAGCACTCGATGCAGCGCGGCTCCAATGCTGCGGCGATAAGTTATGTCGAGATGGAGTATCCGGGCGGCAAGCTTTTTGGCGCGGGCATCAACACCAATATCGTTGCGGCTTCGCTCGAAGCGGTGGTGGCTGCGGCAAACCGCATTCTCGCCGAGCGCGGGAAGAAGCGTTGAGCGAGCAGCTCTACGCACGCGCAAAGGGAACCGGGCGGCAGGCGGTTGTCCTGCTGCACGGCTTTGGCGGCAGCAATATGGACTGGAACGACATCCAGCCCGATCTTGCCCGCGACGGGCTGGTGCTGGCCTATGATCTGCCGGGACATGGGCGGTCGCTGGAGCATCCGGCGGCGGGTAATGCGTCGGGCATGGCCAAGGCGATTCTTGCAGATCTCGACGCGCGCGGGATTGCAAAAGCCCATGTGGCGGGTTTTTCGATGGGCGGGGCCGTGGCGACCCTGATGGGCATGCGCGCGCCGGACAGGGTTGCGTCGCTGACGCTGATTGCGCCGGGCGGTTTTGGGCCCGAAATCAATGAGCCATTGTTGAAGGCGATTGCCGATCCGCCCTCGGCGGACGCCTTGCGCGAGGGCTTGAGCGCCATGGGCGCACCGGGGTTCGAGATGCCCACGAAGAATGTCGCGGTGGCGGCTGCAATGCGGACGCTGCCAGGGCAGACGGCAAAGCTAGCCGAGATTGCGGCCAAGATTTCCAAGGATGGACGGCAGGGCGAGATACCGCGTGATGCGATGGCCGGGCTGAACATGCCGGTGACGGTGATCTGGGGTGATGCCGACCCGGTGCTGCCGTTCTCGCAATCGGCCAATCTGCCGCCGGCGTTTCAATTCGTGCGTGTGGCGGGTGCCGGACACATGCTGCCCGACGAGGCGCGCAAGACCGTTATTCAGGTGATAAGGCAGACAATGCGGCGCCAGGCCCAGCGCAAACCGTGACAATTCCAGCATCCGTATGCTAAACAAAACGTAAACGTTGGCGTGCGGAGTACGGCGCGATGAAGGAACTGGGTTCGAACCTGAACGACACGATGTCAAAACTGTCGCAGGCGATCCGCGAGGTGAAAAACGCGGCAGCCGATCGCGAGGACGTGGTTGTCGAGCTGCGCGAAGCGAGCCGGGCAAGGCTGGAACTGCTGGCGCAGGAACTGGACGACGTGATCGCCGATGTCCCGGCGGGCGACAGCCAGTTCGATTTCGCGATTTCGTCGGGGTTGCAGCCAAGGCTTTGGATCGACGCGACGGCGCATGTGGCCATGGGCCGAGACAAGCGCTCCTATCGGTTCGCCCGCGATACGCGAAATGGCCGGGTGGTGATGGCTGAGTCGGCGGACATGAAGCCAGTGGTGGACCAGATCACGCTCTATGTGGCCGAGCGGATTGTCGAGCGGCAGCGCCTGATGGATGGCGGGCCGATGCCTGTGGATGTCCGCGAGCCGAAGGCGGCGGGCAGTGCAAATGCTGCTGCGGTTTCGGCGCAGGCGATGGCACCACAGGCAACCGGCTGGGGCGCGTTTGTCGGCGGACTGACATTGGTGCTGGCTGGTGCTGTCGCAGGTGGCGCTGGCGTTCTGGTGTGGCTGTGGGACAAGTTCCCGGCAGGAACGCTTACGCCGTAGTCTTGCTTCTGCGCCGGGCAACCGGACGTTCGGACGGCGCGACGAGTTCCTCGCTCGACAATTGCGCGATTTGACCGGTGTGACCGACCAGCCCGCGACGGATGAGAGTGATACGAAAACCCTTATCGGCGCGCTCGATCTCGATCATGTTCCATTGCGCCAAGGGTTTGTCGTGGCCGCGATTTTCGCCACCTGCAGCAACGCCGACGACCGGCACGTCGCCATCCTTGCCGGGGATCCAGTAGAGCGTCGGCAAATGGGTGTGGCCATGCAGGACGAGCTCTGCCCCATGTTTCGCAATCGCTTTCTGGAAAGTCGAGATGCCGTAGAGACGCTTGTGCGAGGCTGCGGCTCCGCGCACTGGCGGGTGATGGATCAGGACGACGCGGGCGAGGCCTTCTGCACCGGCGCGATCAAGGATTTTGCCCATGCGTCTTGCCTGGGTTTCGGTGAAGCTGCCGGTCGCCAGAAAGGGCGCAGACGCACGCGCCGATGAGACACCGATGATGGCGACGTCTCCTCGCACCCGGACATAGGGAAAGCCGTGCTCATTTGCCTGGGCCCAGCCGGTTTCGCCGACGGTCCAAGGCCGCCACGCGGCGGATGCCTTGCTGAGTGCGCCGGGGACGTAAGCGTCGTGATTGCCGGGGACAACAGAGATGTTTTTCGGGTCGCCAAGTGATTCCAGCCATCGGCGTGAAAACTCAATCTCGTCTGTCAGCGCCAGGTTCATGAGATCGCCGGTAACGGCGACATGATCTGGCGTGGCCGCCTTCATATCGGCGACGATCGCGCCCAGTGCACCTTCGTCAAATGTCTTGGAGCGGTTGCGTTTCCAGTTGATGTAGCCGGTGATGCGCTTTGAGGCGAGCTGGCGATAGGTTACATCGGGCAGGGGGCCGAGATGGACGTCAGACAGATGCGCAAGTCGAAACATATCAAATATGTAGCGGATGGCGGGGCGCGCTGTCACCCGACAAACCGTCGATGAGCGACGGCGATGCGCAATTTCGCCAGCGCGGCTGGCCAGGCCTGCGCGCACGGCTGTTCCACGGCTGGTTCCTTGTCAGCCGCCCGATGACGCTGGGCGCGCGTGGCATCGTCTATGACCGGGCCGCCAATTCCGTTTTCCTGATCGAGCATACCTATGTGCCGGGCTGGTATTTGCCGGGTGGCGGTGTGGAAAGCGGCGAAACGATCGAGCAGGCGCTGGTGCGGGAATTGCGCGAGGAGGGCAATTTCGAGCTGACCGGCCCGCCGGTGCTCAAAAGCCTGCATCACAACAGGCAGGCGAGCCGGCGCGACCATGTGGCGGTCTATCTGATCGAGGATTTTCGACAGACGAAGCCGAAAATGCCGGACCATGAGGTCAAGGGCGCGGGGTTCTTCCCCGTCGATGCGCTGCCGGAAAATACCGTGGGCGGAACGAGGCGTCGGATTGCCGAGGCGTTTTTCGGGGCGGAGGTTTCACCGTTCTGGTGATGGTCAGTAGTCGAGTGCGACGACAGCGAGGATGATTGCTCCAAAGATGGCGATGAGCACGACGCCGACTTTGCGAAAGGTGCGGTCGTCGGAGCTGGCGATCATCTTTTCGTAGGCTTCGTCGCCCATGTCCTGACGGGCCAGGCGCTGGTCCAGCTGCTGCCGCGCCTCGTTGTTCCTGGACCGCATCTGCTTGTAGTACTGGGACATGATCGCTCGATTTCCGTTCCGGCCGGCAGGTGCCGAAAGGTTAGAGCATCGGGCAGAGCATGGCCAGTGTGGTCGAATTTCCGATCATTCCGCCGCTGTGTTTGTTGAAATACCCCCACCCGTGCCCTCCCCCTTGTGGGGAGGGTACGGGTGGGCGTGAACATGCGACAGACGACCGGCGCGGCCAGTCTTATGCAGCGGCCTTCAGCTTGCCGCGATTGTGCGGGGCGTCGAGGTTGAGTGCCGGTCCGACAGGCACGACGCCGGTCGGGTTAATCATCTTGTGGCTGCCGTAATAATGACGCTTGATGTGGTCCATGTTGACCGTTTCCGCGATGCCGGGGATCTGGTAGAGTTCGCGCAGATAGTTCGACAGGTTCGGATAGTCGGCTATGCGGCGCAGATTGGCCTTGAAGTGGCCGACATAGACCGGGTCAAAACGCACCAGCGTGGTGAACAGCCGCCAGTCGGCTTCCGTCAGCACATTGCCGGCCAGATAACGCCGTTCGCCAAGCATGGCTTCCACCTTGTCGAGTGCGCCAAACAGCTCGTTGAACGCCTCCTCATAGGCTTCCTGGGTCGTCGCAAAACCTGACCGGTAGACGCCATTGTTGATCGAGGGATAGACAAAGGCGTTGATGCGGTCGATCTCGCTGCGCAGGCCTTCGGGATAGAAGTCGACCGATTTGTCGCCGAATTCGTTGAAGGCGGAGTTCAGCATGCGGATGATCTCGGACGATTCGTTGGAGACGATCGTCTGCTCCTTCTTGTCCCACAGAACCGGAACCGTGACACGGCCCGTATAGGCAGGGTCGGCCTTGGTGTAGAGCTGGTGCAGGAAGTCGAGGCCGTAGAGCGTGTCGCCGGTGGCTGCTTCGTCGGTCTGGAACGTCCAGCCGTTCTCGCCCATGAAGTGATGAACGACCGAGACCGAAATCACGTCTTCCAGTTTTTTCAGCTTGCGCAGGATGAGGGTGCGGTGCGCCCAGGGGCAGGCGAGCGAGACATAGAGGTGGTAGCGGCCGGGCTCGGCCTTAAAACTGCGCTTGCTGCCCGGCGCAGGCTTACCGTCAGCCGTGATCCAATCGCGGAACTGCGATTCCTTGCGTTCGAACTTGCCGGATTTTCCGGTTTCGTACCATTGGTCGTGCCATTTGCCGTCGATGAGAAGTCCCATGATGATCTCCCTTGGCCGGCTGCAGTGCCGACCGTCTGATTTCGTCTCGACCTCGAATGTAGGATAGCAGGGCGGCTGGCGCAGGGTCACAAATATGAAACGATCCGTCACCTCCCCCGTGGACGGGGGCAAAAAACGATGCTAGCGGGGAATCCCAAAGGATAAACCTGTGACCATTTTCCGCATATCACGACGACGAATTGGCTGAGCCCGCCCGGCAACCGATCAAGGTTGCATGGGTGTTGACTGCGCAAGGCCCGTTGCGGCCGGTCTCGTGAAATACGGATACTTCAAATGAGCGTCACTGACATTGCCTACCTGCCGGAAACGCCGGCCCATGACCACGCCATCGAACAGATCAATCAGGAAGCCTTCGGACCGGGCCGCTTTACGCGCGCCGCCTACAAGATCCGCGAGGGCGGGCCGCATGAGCGCGATCTGTCCTTTGTTGCCGTGCATTGGGGCAAGGTGATCGGCTCGGTGCGCATGACGCGTATCGCGGCGGGCGAGGGCAGGGCGCTGCTTCTCGGGCCGCTGGCCGTCATTCCCGACTGGAAGAACCTTGGCATCGGTCGCAAGCTGGTGGCGCTGGCGATTGAGAAGGCGCGCGAGGCTGACCACGAACTGGTCGTGCTGGTGGGCGACGCGCCCTATTACAGCCAGCTTGGTTTCAAGCGCATGCCCTATGGCCAGATCAATATGCCCCGCCCGGTCGATCGCGACAGGCTGCAAGCGATCGAGCTGGTTAGCGGCGCGCAGGACAAGCTTCGCGGCAACGTGGTGCATGAAGACCAGGTGGGTGGGATGTTGCCTCCGACCTGAGGGGAGGGAGCAGGGCGCGTTAGCGCCCCTCTCTGTACCACATCCCGCCGAGCGCCAGCAGAA
>Ga0209572_1001796_pt1 | contig 12460 bp, 10 predicted proteins | sample EBPBio232012_DNA_FD_185867 | JGI IMG/M metagenome (GOLD analysis project Ga0209572, IMG submission 185867) | Wastewater treatment Type I Accumulibacter community from EBPR Bioreactor in Madison, WI, USA - Reactor 1_1/23/2012_ DNA (SPAdes)... | ecosystem: Engineered > Bioreactor > EBPR >...
GGTGCTGGGTGTAAAAAAGGGTGACCGCGTGACCATCTATATGCCCATGGTGCCCGAAGCTGCCTATGCCATGCTGGCCTGTGCGCGCATCGGGGCGGTGCATTCGGTGATATTCGGCGGCTTCTCTGCCGACTCTATCCGCTCGCGTATTGAAGACTGCCAGAGCGACTTTGTCATCACCGCCAATGAAGGCCTGCGTGGTTCGAAGAAGATTCCGCTCAAGGCGAATATCGACGCAGGGATTGAAGGCCTGAATGTTCGTCATGTATTGGTGCTGAAAGTGACGGACACCGCAGTGCCCATCCACGCCCCGCGTGATGTGCTCTGGGACGCGGTGGTGCCTTCGCAAAGTGCCGACTGCCCGCCCGAGCCGATGGATGCAGAAGACCCGTTGTTCATTCTCTACACGTCCGGCTCTACCGGAAAGCCGAAAGGCCTGCTGCATACGACGGCGGGCTATATGATCTTCGCTGCGACCACACACAAATATGTGTTCGATATCGTGGAAGACGATGTGTACTGGTGCACGGCGGATGTGGGCTGGATCACCGGCCACAGCTACATCACCTATGGCCCGCTCGCCAATGGCTCCACCACGCTGATGTTCGAAGGCGTACCGACCTATCCGGATGCGTCGCGTTTCTGGCAGGTCGTCGATAAACATAAGGTCACGAAGTTCTACACTGCGCCCACCGCGATTCGTTCGCTGGAGCGTTTGGGTGATGCGTTCGTGAAAAAGACATCCCGCAGCACGTTGAAAGTACTAGGTAGCGTGGGAGAACCCATCAACCCCGCCGCGTGGTTGTGGTATTACGAGGTGGTGGGCGAGAAACGCGCGCCGATCATGGACACGTGGTGGCAGACCGAGACCGGTGGCCACATGATCACGCCGCTACCCGGCGCCATCGACATGAAGCCGGGTTCGGCGACGGTACCGTTCTTCGGCGTGCAACCCGTGGTCTATGACGCGCAGGGCAACAAGCTCGAGGGTGCGTGCGAAGGCATGCTTTGCATCGCGGATTCATGGCCGGGGCAGGCGCGCACCATTTGGGGCGACCATGAGCGCTTCAAACAGACCTACTTCAGCAACGTGAAAGGCGCATACTTCACCTCCGATGGCTGTAAACGCGACGAAGATGGCTATTACTGGATCACTGGCCGCGTCGACGATGTCATCAATGTGAGTGGTCACCGCTTAGGTACGGCGGAAATTGAATCCGCACTCGTGGCACATAAGGATGTCTCCGAGGCGGCAGTTGTAGGCTTCCCGCATGATATAAAGGGGCAGGGCATCTACGCCTATGTCACGCTGAACGAAGGTGTCGAAGGCTCGGACGCCCTGAACAGCGAACTCAAACAATGGGTACGCACGCAGATTGGTGGCCTCGCAACGCCGGAATACATCCACTTTACGCCCGGTTTGCCGAAAACCCGTTCGGGTAAAATCATGCGTCGAATCTTACGTAAGATCGCTGAGAATGATTTCGCGAATCTGGGGGATACTTCGACATTGCTCGACCCGGATATCGTGCAAAAACTGGTCGATACGCGCCTGAATCGCTAGCCGAGCTGCACGCGTAGCTCTGCAACGCGGCCGGGCGTAATGGTGCTGATCGCATCGATCTTGCTGTCCGGCGCTGCATCCAGCAGTTGCTCCAGCTTATCCAATCGTGCGTGCTGGCCTTTACTCATGTCATCCTTGCCGGAGTGATGCAGCCTGATACCATTTGTATCAGCGAGTCTTTCGATTTCCTTTACGTACTCGTCTTTTTCGGAAGATTTCATCGCGTGGCTGCCGAGCAACTCCTGCACGGCTTCATAAGCGGCTTCGGAAATTGAATCTTTTCCCATAACGTAGCGGGCGAATTCGCGTGCCTTTAGATGCGGCCACTCATCAACGATACGGCCAGGCTTTTCTTTCGGCAGCATGTGCTGAAGGTGCCAGATGTCGACGACTTCCTGAAATGTCGGCGCGGCATTACCCGAGATTTCATCGGCCACGCCCAGAATCGTCTGTAGGCGATCCACATGGTATTGGTTGATAACGTTGTTCTGCAATATTTGCTTGGAAAGCGAATAGAGCACCGAGTTATAGGTGGTTTGATATAGTTCGGGTTTGCGTCCAATGATGCTGGTCGCCTGTTGGATACGAGATTTCACGTCGATATCATCGGCATTCACTGCTTGATACGCATCAAATATCTCGTTGTGCGCTTTGTGGAAGTCTTGGTCGGCATAAACACCTTGGTGGCCATGTCCGATGCTTAAATCCGTCTTGGTCGTTTTGCTGAGCGCGTCACCATAGGCGCGGATAAACGACCAAATCGAAGTGGTGTCCTCACTTTTACCGATCTTGCCACCTTCAGGCACTTTACCATTCAATTCGTGCAGCCCGCCCATGAGTTCAATGCTAGGGTGACTTTTGATTTCGGGATTGCGATCGAGGATTTTTTGATTTCTGGCGTGGTTTCCGGCAGGATATTCAAGGCAAGATGCACATAGGAAACGAAGCAGAAATTCTCCACGTCTTTTTGTAATTTTGGATCGCCTTTCTTTTTTGCCGCCCAATCAGCAAACTCGCGCACGCCTTTGTCAAAATCACTGATTTCATCGACGAATCCAGCATAACGCTTGCCGTGCTCACGGATATTCTTCCAGTCGAAGTTTTGTAATTCGCTCTTGTTGTCCTCGACCCACTTGGACAGCGCTTCCATGCGTTTGTGACGCACGGCGTGGCTATCGGTGGGGCGGCCGAAATCAAATCCTTTTGAGTCTGCGAGGAATTTGATTTTCCAACCTTCCTGCACCGCCAGCAACGACATGTACTCGTTGCTTTCCGGCGTGGTGATAGGGAAAGGACCAAAACCTTCGAGCACATCCTTGCCGCCTAGCTGGCGGCCATGGTGAAGCGCGTGGTCGAAGCGCTTGAAGCCCGATGGTGGCTTGTCATCGAAATCACGAACGATCGCATGCAGATGATCATGTGTCTGGTAACCCCACATGCGCTGCATGGACTTGATGAGCTGTGCGCCCTTATCGGTGCCGGTTTCTTGATCGTATTCTTCGATCAAACGCATGAAGTTCGGTGAGAACATCATGAGCTGCACGCTGTTCTTGGTCTTTTTGCCTGATTTAGCCGGAATCTGCTGTACCGCCGCACCGATCTGCATGGCAAAACCGCCATAGGGCAGGTCGAACAATGCGCCAACACGGTATTCCTTCTGTTGGCCGCCTTGTTTGAGTTTTACCGTAAAGCCCTTGGGGCGAATCTGGGATTTTTTTGCCTGCTGGTCATCCGAAAGAATGGATTCACTGACAATGGTCGGCGTGAAGTAATATTTATCACGCAGCGCAAAGCTTAATGGCGCCATTTTGAAGAAATCGACACCCGAAGCAGCAGAGAAGGTCAGCATATCTTGGTAGCGATAATGCTCGGTCTCTTCTTTAATCAGTTCGTTGACCGAGGAATCGGGCGAGGTCGCTTCGTAGATTTTACGTAACAAGTCCTGATGGCGTTTATTTTCGTCGAATCGTGTGGCTGGATCGCTCGTGATGATGTTCTTTTCGGTGCGGGCGTATTTATAGCCGCGCCTTTTGGACTCGACCACCCCTGTATCGGGTGAATCGTCCAACGAAACGACATCGTCGACTTTATCGTCCATCATCATGAATGCGCACCGGTTTTGTTATTATATCTTGAGCCTCCAACATACCATTGCGAGTGGTTCGCAATTGTGAAGATTATATGAAACAAGTGTGATGGAGCGTGCGTGTGGCAACCGGCTAATCCACAAGGGAATTTTTTCGTGGAATTACAGGTTTTTGCAGTCTATAGTGCTAGCTCCATGGCCAAGAAAATACTGATCGTCGAAGATAATGATTTGAACCTGAAGTTGTTCCGCGACTTATTGGGCGCGAATGGCTATGAAACCGTGGAAACCCGCGAGGGGCTCGAGGCCATCTCGCTTACCCGAAATATGAGGCCTGACCTCATTCTCATGGATATTCAGCTACCGGAAATCTCGGGTCTGGACATCACCCGCAAGATCAAGGCCGACCCGGATATCTGTGATATTCCTGTGGTGGCGGTGACCGCATTCGCCATGAAGGACGACGAAGACAAAATCATGGAAGCCGGCTGTGAGGCATATCTTTCCAAGCCCATCGCCATTGACCAGTTCCTCTCCACCATCCGCCGGTTATTAGAACCGGAACCCGTCGAGGTATAGCATGACGGGTCTGATTTTGGTGGTCGACGACGTACCCGCGAATATCAAGCTGCTTGAGGCGAAGCTCGCCAACGAATATTACGACGTCATCACCGCTAAGGATGGCTATGAGTGCATCCAGCAGACAAAAGACAAGAAACCCGACCTCATCCTGCTCGACGTGATGATGCCCGGCATGGACGGCTTCGAGACTTGCCGCCAAATGAAACAGGATCCCGAGATCTCGCATATTCCCGTGGTCATGGTCACCGCGCTTTCCGACCAGTCTGCACGTGTGGAAGGCCTTGAGTCGGGAGCCGATGACTTCGTGACCAAGCCCATCAACGATACGGCGTTGTTCGCGCGCGTGCGTTCGCTGGTGCGCATCAAGGTGTTGATCGACGAGTTGCGCCTGCGTGATAAATCTGGCGCGCAGTTGGGCATGTCGCCCGAGCAATTCGGTGTGAACCTCGACGTGTCGGGTTCCAGTATCATGGTGATCGATGACGACGTCGTGCAATCGAAGCGTACGCACGACAAGCTTACCAACGCAGGTTACAAGGTAAAGCTCTTCACCGACCATAAAGAAGGCCTCGAGTACGCCAAGACCGCCGACACACTGGATGTGATCCTGATTTCCATGCAACTCGCCGACATTGATGGCCTGCGTCTTGCGACCCAATTCAAGGCGATCGAGGCGGTGCGTCACGTGCCCATCATCATGATGGTCGACGAGGAAGAGCAGCATATCATGCTCAAGGGCTTGGATCTCGGCGTGAACGATTATCTGTTGAGCCCGATTGATTTCAACGAGATGTTCGCACGCGTCAAAACGCAGATCCGCCGCAAGAAATACCAGGAAGCCCTGAAATCGAATTATCAGGAATCCGTCTCGATGGCGGTGACCGATGGTTTGACCAAACTCTACAACCGTCACTATCTCGACACCCACTTGAAGAACCTTGTGCGTCAGGCAGGTGAAACCAAGCGTCCGCTTTCGGTCGTCATCATGGACATGGACCATTTCAAGTTGGTAAATGACACGTATGGCCACGACGTGGGCGACGAAGTGCTGAAAGGTCTTTCCGAAATCATCGTGCGCACCATCCGTTCGGCGGATCTGGCCGCGCGTTATGGTGGTGAGGAATTCGTAATCCTGATGCCGGAAACCGACGCCGCTCGCGGCTATGAGGCGGCAGAGCGTTTGCGCCGCGCGGTCGAGAGCACACCATTCAAGGTGTCACATGCGGAAGGTACTATCAGCAAGACCATCAGTATCGGTTATGCTACCATGGAACCGACCGACACGCCGGAATCATTACTCAAACGCGCAGACTTGGCGCTCTACGAAGCGAAGAACTCCGGCCGTAATCGCGTATGCCCATTGCCGCGCGATGCCTATACCTTGCCGCCCACACGCGTGGCGGCACGCGAACAGGCCATGCCGCCAACACAGCAATCATCGACCTTGAAAGTCGCTGTATCACCAAGCGTGCACAAGGAAGAACCCGCGCAGCCTAGCGCGCTTCCCTATACGCAGAAATCAGAATTCTAGAACAATTTACGGAACATTATACTACAAGTGATCGCGTTGCTTGAAAGCTGATAATCCGCATCGAATGTCGTAGGTGTACCGGCGTTTGTGCAGGTACTAATGCGATACCCGAGCACTTTTCCGTAGCCAGGCCTGCCATCATCCATTTTCGTGTCAATGTTCCACGTTTCCTCTGGTCTTAGAACCGCACCAGCCGTGATGCCATCAGCAATTGCTCCGCCAAAAAAGTATAGATTGCCATGTTCACCAGCGAATTCATTGGTATTGCCAGCATTGGTGGAATCCCTGGTCCATGTGCTGAATGCAGCATTCGACAATTTCGAGCTTGGTACATTCGTGCCGATAAGTGAGGTATAAGTTGTTACGGCGCCGCCGCTGACACCCGTATAGGTGCCTTCGATCAACCCTGCATTAGCAAGATGCTGCCAATAGCGATATGCCTCGAGTGCGTTGATGATACCATTGCTATTACCGTCACAGGTGCGTGCATCACTTGCGGGCGTTGTCGAGTTGCCGGGGCATCCGCCGGGTGAAGTTCCCCAGAAGCTGGTGGCGTTGTTCAGGTCGCCGGGCAAAGCGAAATATTTGTCGCGGAAGGTCTGGGTGGCGGCCATATAGCGATTGAAATCAGTCGTCACGCTACGCAGCTCACTGGCTCTGATAAGTGATTGTCCGGCAAGGATGCCGCCTGTAAGAAGGCCAAGTATAACCAGCACAATAGAAAGTTCGACGAGTGAAAAACCATGCTTCATGAAAGCCTTATATCAAATATTCAAGGTCACAACAACCGGTGCATGGTCAGAAGGTTTTTCCTGCTTGCGCGGTTCCTCGTCGATGATGCAGTCATGCAGCCTGTCGACCGCGAGTGGTGATAAAAGCACATGATCGATACGCAGCCCGTTGCCTTTTTCGTAACCTGCGCCGCGATAATCCCACCAGCTGAATTGTTTCACATCCGGGTGTTTCAGGCGGAATGCATCATAAAGCCCAAGATTCATGAGCGCGCGTAATTGCTCACGTTCCAGCGCATTGTAGCAGACCATGCCGTCTTGCGATCTATGGTCGAGCACGTCGATGGCATAGGGCGCACAGTTGAAGTCTGCACCGAGCACGGCGATCTCGTGGTGACGCAATGTTTGCGCCCAATGCGCGCGCAGGCGCTCATAGAATTTCAGCTTATAGGCGAACTTGTCAGAGCCGACTTCCTGTCCATTGGGTACATACGCAGACGCGACGCGCACGGCTTTGCCTTTCAGGCTAATGATGCCTTCAATATAACGCGCCTGTTCATCTGCATCGTCGCCGGGCAAGCGGGTGATGACATCATCGATCGGGTATTTGGAAAGGATGGCCACACCATTATAGGTCTTCTGGCCGTGAATGGCGAGGTTATAGCCTTTGTCCTCGAACTCCATGCGGGGGAAGGCGTCGGTCTCACATTTGAGTTCCTGCAGCAGCACCACATCTGGCTTCGCCGCGTCCAGCCACGTCAATACGTTCTGCAGGCGCGCCTTGACCGAGTTCACATTGAAGGTGGCGATGGAAAACATCGCTAGACGGAGAAGCTATTGCCGCAGCCGCATTTGGCCGTGGCATTGGGATTCTTGATTTCGAACATCGAGGCGCCGAGCGATTCGGTGAAATCCAATGTCGATTCCTTGAGCAGTTCGAGTGAGGTGGTGTCCACCACCACGGCGCCAAATTGCACATCGTCTTCATTCACCTTGGTGTCGAAGTCTAGGTTATACTGGAAACCTGAGCAGCCGCCGCCCTGAACGGAAACACGCAAACGTGCACCCTCGGGCTCACCCACCAACAGCTTGTTGATGCGGGTTTGGGCAGACTCGGAAATGTTGAATTGCAACGCTGTCATGCGAACTAATGTAATGCAGGCGCGTTACGTCCGCAATGGTTGCTTGAAAGACAAGGCTTTGCTAAGCAGGAAACTATGAAAAGAAGCGATAATTCAGGCCTTGCACCTTATGCGACCCATCCGGAACATACCCGTGGGCGCCTTATTGCCGAAAAAGAATGCACCATGCGCACGCCCCACCAGCGCGACCGTGACCGCATTATCCACTCGGTCGCTTTCCGCCGGTTGGAGTATAAAACGCAGGTCTTCGTGAACCATGAGGGCGACCACTATCGCAACCGGCTCACGCATTCGCTTGAAGTGTCACAGCTGGCGCGGGGTTTGGCGCGCAGCCTGAAACTCAACGAAGACCTTGCCGAGGCGCTCGCGCTGGCGCATGACCTTGGCCACACACCTTTCGGCCATGCGGGCGAGGAGGGGCTGAACGAGGCCATGAAGGATTTCGGTGGTTTCGACCATAACGCACAGACCATCCGTATCCTGACGCAGCTCGAGCAGCGCTATGCGGATTTCGATGGCTTGAACCTGACATGGGAGACGTTGGAAGGGATTGCCAAGCATAATGGCCCACTGGAAGGCCTAGCATCATCAAAGCCCATTCCACGCGCGCTGAAGCAATATGCCGAGCAACAAGATCTTGAGTTGCACAGCTATTCGAGCGCCGAGGCGCAGGTTGCGGCGATTGCCGACGATATCGCTTATAATAACCACGATCTGGATGACGGGCTGCGTGCGGGCTTCTTCAAGCTCGAGGATCTGCAGGAATTGCCGCTTCTGGGTGAGGTCATCGCCGAAGTGCAGAAACAGCACCCGATTCTCTCATCGCAGCGCCAGTCGCATGAGGTAATTCGCCGCGTGGTCAACCGTATGGTCGGCGACGTGCTCACGACCACGCAGCTACGCATCAAGCAGCACCGTGTGGCCAGTGCCGATAACGTGCGTCATCTGGGCATGCAGCTGGTCGGTTTCTCTGATGCGATGGATGAAGTGAATCGCTCGGTAAAATCCTATCTTTTCAAACACATGTACCGGCATTTTAAAGTGAATCGTATGTCCTCGAAGGCCAAAAGGGTTATCAAGGAACTGTTCACCTTCTTCCATAACGAACCTAACTGCCTACCTACCGTGTGGTATGCGCAGACGGACGGCGCCAGAACCCTGCGCACGGCCGAGATTGTCGCCGATTTTATCGCTGGCATGACCGACCGTTTTGCCCTAGAGGAACACGCGCGTATTTTTGACCCAACATTTAAGAATTAAATGAACCTGTTCAACCAATATCGTGACGCGGTCGTAGCTGCCGTCACCGGCGTATTCCCGACAGCGGAGCTCTCTAAGCTCACGCTCGAGCCGCCGCGCGATGCGACACATGGCGACCTTTCCACTAACGCGGCAATGATCCTCTCCGGCCAGCTTGGCAAAAAACCACGCGAAATCGCTGATGCTATCAAGCCCGAGCTCGAAAAACTCGAAGGCGTGATTAAGGTCGATATCGCGGGACCAGGTTTCATCAATATGACACTTGATGCAGCCATTTGGCGCACGGTGCTTCCGGTGATTTTGAAGCAGGGCAAAGCTTTTGGCGATTCGCAAGTGGGCAAGAGCTTCGGTAAGGTGAACGTGGAATATGTATCCGCGAACCCGACGGGGCCTTTGCATATCGGCCATGCGCGCGGGGCGGTCTATGGTGATTCGACCGCACGATTGCTGAAAAAAGCAGGCTATGATGTGACCAAGGAATATTACACCAATGATGCCGGTGCGCAGGTCGAGATACTCGCAAAATCGGCGTTCCTGCGTTACCGTGAAGCCTGTGGTGATAATATCGGCGAGATTCCGGCAGGTCTGTATCCGGGCGAATACCTCATCGAAGTCGGCCAAGCCATCAAAGCTGCGCATGGCGAGAACCTGAAAGAGGGCGACCCCGCCATCAAGAAACTCGCGATTGAAGCGATGATGAAGCTCATCAAGCAAGACCTTGCCGATCTTGGCATTTTCCATGACGTGTTTACATCGGAGCAATCACTGCATGATCGCGATATGATCGCGCAATCACTGAAAGTGCTTACCGAAAAAGGCCATGTCTATAATGGCGTACTCGAACCGCCCAAAGGCAAGAAGGCCGATGATTGGGAAGCCAAAGAACAATTGCTGTTCCGCTCGACCACCTTCGGTGACGATATGGATCGCACCATCGCGAAGTCCGATGGCAAATACACCTATTTCGCGGGCGACCTCGCGCTGACGCTCGACAAGATACAGCGCGGCTTCACCACGCTCGTCTATATGTTCGGTGCCGACCATGGTGGCTATGTAAAGCGCATGGAAGCCATTGCTGCCGCACTTTCCGACAAGAAGACCTCGGTCGATATCAAGCTCTGCCAGCTCGTACATCTGTTCAAGAACGGCGAGCCTGTGCGCATGAGCAAGCGTGCTGGTAACTTCGTGACCGTACGTGACGTACTCGACGAAGTGGGTAAGGATATTTTGCGTTTCGTGATGCTGATGCGCAAGACCGATCAGGACATGGAGTTCGACTTCGACAAGGTGAAGGAACAGTCGAAAGAGAACCCGGTGTTCTACGTGCAATATGCACATGCGCGTTGCAAATCGCTGCTGCGCATGGCCGTTGAGCAGGCGCCTCAAGCGCTGAAGGATTCCGAAAATCCGTCGGAAGAGATCATCGCACTACTCAATCACCCCGCAGAAATGACGCTCATCAAGCAAATGGCGGCATGGCCGCGCTTTGTCGAGCAGGCCGCTGCCGCACACGAACCGCACCGCGTGATCTATTACCTCACCGAATTGGCCAGCGCGTTCCATGGCCTGTGGAATGTGGGCACGTCCGACGCTGATATTCGCTTCATTTTGCCTGATGCACCGCAGCAAACCACCGCACGATTAGCCCTTGCACGGGCAATGGCCTCTGTTGTAGCTTCTGGCCTTGCCGTATGCGGGGTTGAACCAGTTGAGGAGTTACGGGGATGAAGCCTGATTTCGATGATTTCGACGATTACACCAGCGAAAATGACACGCCGCGTTCACGCGCGATGTCATGGCTGGTATTGGGCGTTGCGCTCTCCGGTTTCATCGCACTTGCATGGTATGCCTATCACTCGGGCAGTGAATCCATCCAGGATGGCCAGATGGTCGTCATCGCTGCCGACGATTCACCCCTGAAGACCAAGCCTATCGCGCCGGGTGGCGAAGAATTCCCGCATCAGGACAAGACCATTTACGACACCATTTCGCCGTACCGTACGCAAGAATCGGCGAAGGTAGAGAAGTTGCTGCCAGAAGCGGAAGAGCCTGTTGTCGCGACGGCGCCAAAAGCGACCGAGACCAAGACATGGGTGAATGACAAGCTACGCCAAGTGAGTGACGCGGAAGAGAAAATCAACGAACAGTTGGAAAAAACACCCGCGCCGAAAGAAGAAGCGAAGAAAGAAGATGTGAAACCAGCCGCGACCATCGCACCGAAGGAAGAAGAGCCCAAGGAAGTGGTGAAGACCGTGGTGAAAGAAGAGCCGAAGCCTGCGCCGGTCATCATCAAGAAAGAAGAAGCGAAAGTCGCAACTGCGGCTCCGGTCGACGAAGTGAAGACCGAAACACCGAAGACGACGGAAGCAGCGAAAGAGACGCCAAAACCGGCTCCGGCTCCTGCAGTGGCCAGTGGCAGCGGTTTCAAGATCCAACTTGGTGCATTCAAATCGCAGTCCGAAGCAGAACAGAACTGGGCGCGCATCAGCAGCAAGCATGCAGATGTGTTGGGTGGTTTCGCGCATCTCATCGTGAAGGCAGACCTGCCGAACGGCACCTATTACCGCCTGCGTGTCAGCGGCTATACGAGCGCCGATGCGGCCAAGCAAGCCTGCGCAAAGCTTTCGGCCAAAGGCCAAGCCTGCTTCTTCGCGGGTAAATAAATGATGGCCAAGGCATTCATCTGTGGCGTGAAGGGGCATTACCTTTCCGCTGTCGAACAGGACTTCCTGAATCGCGAGCAGCCTTACGGCGTCATTCTTTTTGCCCGTAACTGCGATAATCCCCTGCAGGTCAAGACGCTGTGCCGTGAGATCATGAATTGCCTGAAGCACCCGTTCGCTTCAATCCTCATCGACCAAGAAGGGGGCAGGGTAGCGCGTTTACGCCCGCCGCATTGGCGTAAATACCCACCCGCGAAACAGATCGGCACTGCCACTAATGTGCGGTTGAACGCGCGGGTCATCGCCGACGAGCTCTATGCGCTTGGCATCACCACCAATTGTGCGCCATTGGCTGATGTGCCCGTTGCAGGGTGCCACGATATCATCGGCGATCGCGCCTTCGGCCAGACGCCTGAGCAAGTGGCCGAGCTTGCCCGTGCGCAATCCGACGGGTTGCTCGATGGCGGCATCCTGCCGGTGCTGAAACATATTCCCGGCCATGGCCGCGCGCATAGTGACAGCCATGAGGAATTGCCCGTGGTCGATGCATCGCTTGAAGAACTCGAAAAGAGCGACTTCAAGCCTTTCCGCGCGCTGAAAGACATTCCCCTCGGCATGACCGCGCACATCCTCTACACCGCACTCGACAAGAAGACCGTAGCCACCCAATCCAAGACGGTGATCGACTATATTCGCACCAACATCGGCTTTGACGGTTTGCTTATGAGTGACGATTTGTCGATGAAAGCGCTCAAAGGCACCTACGCCGAGCGCACCAAGGCCACCTTCAAGGCAGGCTGTGACCTCGCCCTGCATTGCAACGGAAACATGGCTGAAATGCTTGATGTGGCCGCTTCCAGCCCCGAATTGAAGGGCGATGCCCTGCGCCGTGCCGAACGTG
>Ga0209572_1001799_pt1 | contig 12449 bp, 9 predicted proteins | sample EBPBio232012_DNA_FD_185867 | JGI IMG/M metagenome (GOLD analysis project Ga0209572, IMG submission 185867) | Wastewater treatment Type I Accumulibacter community from EBPR Bioreactor in Madison, WI, USA - Reactor 1_1/23/2012_ DNA (SPAdes)... | ecosystem: Engineered > Bioreactor > EBPR >...
CGCCCTTTTCGCGGATGAGTGCGGTCAGCGCGCGCGTGTCAACGCCAGCCAGGCCGATGACGCCGCGGCGCTTCAGCCAATCGTCCAGATCTTCGGTTGAACGGTAGCTCGATGGATCAGTGACATCTGCGCGGAAGATTGCACCGACTGCGCCGGCGCGCATGGCTGGCGTCAGGTCCTCGATGTCCTCGCCATTTGCTCCGACATTGCCGATATGGGGGAAGGTGAAGGTGACAATCTGGCCGGCGTAGGACGGATCTGTCAGGATTTCCTGATAGCCGGTGAGCGCCGTGTTGAAGCAGACTTCGGCGACCGCTTCGCCCGTGCCGCCGAGCCCTCGGCCATAGATCACTGTGCCGTCGGCCAACACGAGGCAGGCGGTTGGAACTGTGCTGGTCCAGGGTTGTGTCTTGGCCATGGGCACCTCCTAGTCGCCCCTTGCAGAATGCAACTTTTGGGGCCATATCACGCAGCGAAAAGCACAAGGGCGGCATTTGCCATCCTCGTGCGCAACCTACATCCGGTCGTCTAAGGACGCGGACAATAGGCGAACGACACAGGCCGGTCAATGACCGATCCGACTGCCCCACTCAAATCTTTTTCTATTTGAATCAAGGGCTTGGCAAACCAATTCAGGTTTGCGCGGATCGCTATTGAAGGCTAGTGTCGCAAGCGTCGACAGGAGTTTGGATCATGCGCGAGAAACTCGCCGCAGAATTGAAGAATGCGCTGAAAAGCGGCGACAAGCGCCGGGTCTCGACGATTCGGCTGGTTCAGGCCGCCATCAAGGATCGCGATATCGCAAATCGTGGACTGGGCAAGGACCCGGTTCAGGATGAGGAAATCATGCAGGTGCTCGCCAAGATGGTGAAGCAGCGTGACGAATCCGCGCGCATCTACGAGGAAGCGAACAGGCTCGAACTGGCCGAGCAGGAGCGCGAGGAAATCGGCGTCATCAAGTCGTTCCTGCCACAGCAGATCGGTGAAGACCAGGTGCGCAATCTGTGTGCCAAGGTGATCGAAGAAGTCGGGGCCGATGGCCTGCGCGACATGGGCAAGTGCATGAACGCGCTCAAGGAACGCTATCCGGGCCAGATGGATTTTTCCAAGGCCAGCGGCATGGTCAAGGACATGCTAAAGTAGGCATAACTGCGTAGCTTGTAGAATGACTCATAAGCCCGGCCAGGTCCCCCATAAGTCCGGCCACCAGGGCGCATAAGTCCGGCCAACGCGATTTTTCGATCGTGTCAGCGAAAAAACTTCGCCCTCCGTGAAAAAACACGGAGGGCGTTTTCGTCTGTGGGAGCCGGCGATTTGGAGCCATTTGCACAAGGTCGAGGGGTTCCGAGCAGTTCGGGCTGGTGGTCTCGACAAGCCGAAACCCGATTGAACTGGGTCAAATGACCTCCGGCTCAAAGGGTTTGCCGCGGGTCGACACCGTTCGAGGGAGATCGATCCAGTGGATCGATTTCTTCCCTCTCACGATCAGTCGGACTTGGTCGATGAACCACGTCGACCCGCGCCGTCCTGCGGACCCTAGCGGATCGCCTCACCATAGGACAAACAGAATGATTCAACCCGATGTCACCAAGCTCTAGTGCCTCGAAAACAGGAGGCGCGCGAGGTAGACGACATCGGTACATGAATGGGGCGGGTGGCCGGCGCGCTGGGAAAGGGGGGAGCGAGCAGGTCTGGACCAGCTGCCCGCCAAGCGAGATGCGGAAACCACCAAATACCTTGTCCTGCGTCAGCGCTGATTTATCTACAAAACACCCAGCAGATCGATCTGCGCCACTACGCATGTTTGCGTATTGCGACCGATCCGACGCCATCGATAACTATTGGTGAGGAGCGGTAATTCGCCGTTCGAGCCAAGGCTCCTGGCCTTGCAAATGGGGGAGCCACGATGCGCAGCACAACCGGGTATTTTCTCTCAACTTCTGCCGCCGCACTGCTTGGGATGACATTCGTTTCAGGCATTGTTCCGGCACAGGCGCAGGACAGTTCCTGCAAACCTCATCAAGTTGACGTCGGAAGCACAAAAGTGGAAGTCGGCTGCAAGCCGTTGAAGATTGCGTTCCTGAGTGCTGCCACCAACAACACCTATCTCCAGGCAGGCATCAAGGGGGCGCAAGACGCCGCCGCCGCTGCTGGAGCAACTGTAGACGTATTCGACGGCAACTGGACTCCGCAGACCCAGTACGATCAGGTCCAGAACATCATCGCAGGCGGCAGCTACACCGCCATTCTTGCCGAAATGAATGACGGCAACCAGGCATGCAAGATCCTGACTGAAGATGCGCCGAAAGCCGGCATTCTCGTTGCGGTCGCCAATCAGACACTTTGCGGACGTGCCAGCAACGAAGGCAACGAGCTGTGGGCGCCTGGAACCCTGACTTTCGTTGGTGGTTCGCAGGGAAGGTCGGAGTTCCGCCAGTGGATAATGAGCATCGCCGAGGCCAATGACGGCCCTCAAAAGGTCGCGGTCATTACAGGTCCGGACCTGAATGCCAACACAGCCAACACCGATTTTGCCCTAGCGGACGTCAAGGACGCGCATCCAGATTTCGATGTCATCGGTGTGATCCGCACCGACTACTCGGTGCTTCAAGGGAACGAGAAGTCACTGCCATTGCTTCTCGCAAATCCGGACCTGTCGATCCTTATTTCAAACTACTCCGACATGACCCGTGGGGCAGCCCAGGCACTTCAGCAGGCCGGCATGGGCGGCAAGGTCAAGGTCTACGACTATGGTGGCAACGAGTGGGCATTCGGAGCGGTCAAGGCTGGACAGATCCACAGCACCAACACGGTGACGCCTTACACTGAAATGTTCAAGGCTGTCGAAGCTCTCGCCAAGGCGTGGAAGGGTGAGCCGGTGGATCGCTATATCCCGCTACCGACGACGATGGTGACGACGGAGAATGTAGACACGATCAAGCCCGAGTATTGAGATGGACGAAGCGCGCGGCGTCACTCACACTCAAATGACGCCGCCCGTTGTTGCCGTCGCTCACGAGGATCGCAGGGCAATTGTCGCCAAAGGTGTCGAAAAGCGTTTCGGTGGAACACACGCCCTCAAAGGGATCAACCTCTCTCTCGCGCAAGGCCAGATCCACGCGCTTGTCGGCGAAAATGGTGCCGGCAAGTCCACTCTGCTCGGCATCATCGCGGGTCGTGTCCGCCAAACTTCGGGAACTATCGAAGTCTTGGGGAAAAGGCAGGGGCACGGCGACCCCAGGCAGGCACGCCGCGATGGTATCGCTGCGATCTATCAGGAACTGACAATCGCGCCTGCGCTTTCAGCGCGAGCCAATGTCTTCCTGGGTCAGTCCTATTCACGGCTTGGCTTTCTGTCAGAACGGAAAATGCAACATCGCTTTGCGGAATTGTGCACCCAATTCGGCGTGAACATTTCTGGCGATACACCGGCATCGAAGCTCTCAGTCGCCGACCAGCAGATGATCGAGATCATGCGCGGGGTCCAATCGAAGGCCTCAGTTGTTCTATTTGACGAGCCGACGACGTCACTTGCGCCTCCCGAGAGAGATGCTCTCTTTCGGGTCATGCACGACCTGCGCACCGATGGCATCACCATGATCCTCATCAGCCACAATCTGGATGAGGTTTTGGACATCGCCGACACGGTGACGGTGTTCAAGGATGGTGAGGTGGTTGCGTCAGACTCAACTGCCGAATGGACGAAATCTTCCCTGGTACGGGCAATGATCGGCCATGACCTTGCAGCTCCTGCGGTCCGGACTACGAAGCAACCACACGGTGGCCATCGTTTCTCTGCCTCGCGTGTCTGCCTCGAAGGAGCAATCGATGACATCTCTGTAGATGTATCGGCAGGAGAGATCGTTGGGATTGGGGGGCTTGTCGGCTCAGGACGGACCTCGCTTCTTCGTTCCCTCGCGGGGCTTGAGCCGCAGAGTAGCGGAATTCTGACGATCGACGGCACTGCTGTGGCGTGGCCGCGAAATGTGCGCTCTGCACTTGCTGCAGGCATTGCGCTGGTCCCTGAGGATCGCAAGACGCAGGGGCTGGTGCTCGGCCGAAGCGCCGCAGAAAACGTCGCGATGACGCGCTATTCCAAGGTCGCGCACCTTGGATTGGTGTCGGATGTCGCGATGCGGCGAGCTGTGGCACCGGTTGCTCGCGACTACGGCTTCGATCCAGAACGGCTGGAAGTAGCGGTGCGGAGCCTCTCCGGTGGAAACCAGCAGAAGATATTGCTTTCGAAATGGCAATTCCGTCCGCCTCGGCTGCTTCTGGTCGACGAGCCTACACGAGGCATCGACATCGGGGCCAAGGAAGAAATCCTCACCACACTTCGCCGCCGCGCAGACGAGGGGCTCGCCATCCTTCTCGTCTCCTCTGAACTGGAAGAGATCGTTGCGATCAGTGACCGGGTGATCGTGCTGTCCGAGGGTCGACGCGTTGCAGAGCTCGACGGGCACGTCGCTCCTCTCGGCGTGAATGACATTCTCCATTCTGCATTTCGGGTGACCCACAATGCCTGACACGTCCGCCAGCCCGATCCATGTTCCCACGTCGGCGAAAGACGGTACCGCCAGACAGGTGAGGGAGGCCCTGGTTCGTTCCTTTGTCGAATACGGCATGGTGTGGGCACTGCTCGCCGTCATGACCGCAGCAGTTGTCTTTCATCCGCGCTTCCTCGACCCGATCAACCTGACAAACGTCCTCAGTCAAAACGCGCTTGTTGGAATTGTGGCGATCGGCATGACGTTTGTCATCATCGGTGGAGGGTTTGACCTTTCGGTTGGAGCAATCTTTGCGCTGGGCGCAGTGGTATATGCAAAATGGGCAGATCCCTTCGGGTTGTGGGGTGCTGCCGGATGCGTATTTGCAGTCAGCCTGGTCTGCGGCACGGTAAACGGTCTCATTGTCACAAAGCTGCGCGTGAATCCGTTTGTGGCAACGCTCGGCACAGGCTCAGTGTTTGGCGGCCTTGCTTACATCGTCTCCAATTCCGCGCCGCTGACACCATCTCATCTTGGATTCTCTCTCCTGGGAACAGGGCGCCTGCTTGGCATCCCGATATCAATTTGGTTGCTGATCCTGGCTTTCGTGCTCGGCGCGTTGGTGCTGTCGCGGACAGTGTATGGCCGTTCGATTTTTGCAATCGGGGGGAACTCCGAAGCAGCACGTCTTTCGGGAATGCCAGTCGACCTGCTGCGGGGGTCGACCTACATGATCACTGCGATCTGTTCAGGTCTGGCTGGGATGGTGTTGGCATCACGCCTCGGTGTCGGTCAAGCTGACATGGGTAGTTCCATTGCGCTCGACGCAATCGCCATTGTCGTGATTGGCGGCACCTCGCTGATGGGTGGGGAAGGGGCGATGTGGCGAACGGTCATCGGCCTGCTGATCCTCGCGACGCTGTCCAATGTGTTCAACGCGCTGGCGCTTAGCAGCAATTACCAACTGGTCATCAAGGGCACGATCGTCGTGGGCGCGGTTGCTCTCGATGTGTTCTCGAGATCTCGCCGGACGTAGCGGCACCAGGTGGGGCAACTCCGAAATGGCGTGCACCGCTGGCTGTCCCAGAAATAGAAACGAAAGGAACCAACATGGCAAAGAAGGACGTACACGTTGCTCTGACTTTCGACTACGATGCCTATTCGCTTTGGATCGGCACGTTTGACGCCAAGTCACCGAGCATGATTTCGCGCGGCGAGTTCGGGGCCCAGGGCGTGCGTCGAATTCTCAGCCTGCTTGACAATCACAAGATCAAGGCGACGTTCTTCACGCCCGGTCATACGGCTCTGGCCTTTCCCAAGACAGTTGAAGATATCGTCGCGGGCGGGCACGAGATCGGCCATCATGGGTGGATCCATGAAAACCCGGCCACCACGACACCCGACCAGGAGCGCTGGATTCTGGAGCGCGGGTTCGAGGCTCTCGATCAAGTCGTCGGAATTCGTCCTGTCGGCTATCGTTCTCCTGCCTGGGACAACAGTCCCAACACCATACCGTTGCTGCTGGAGTTCGGTTTCGCCTACGAAAGCAGCCTCATGGGTTCAGAGTATGAGCCTTACTGGTGCCGGGTCGGCGACAAATGGTCCAAGACAGAGCCGTGGAAATTCGGCAAGCCGGTTGACCTTGTCGAAGTGCCGGTATCCTGGCTGCTCGATGACTTCCCTCACTTCGAATACGTTGTCGCGCCTGGTTATGTGAATCCAGGGTTCAAGAACCCACGCGACGTTCTAAAAATGTGGACTGATGAATTCGATTATCTTTACGACCGCATTGGTTCTGGTGTGTTCAACCTGACGATGCATCCGCAAGTCATCGGGCGTGGCGGTCGAATGCTACTGCTCGAAGCATTCATCGAACATGTAAGTGGCAGGGATGGCGTTACCTTCGGGACGTTGGAGAGCTATGTGCGTAAATGGCGGGTCGGCAAATCTCCGTCCTTACCAGTGGATGCAGGAGCATAGGAGCAGAGCCCATGCGCGAGGAAGAGATCGCCCTTGTCGGACTGAAGGCTCCGGCACAGATCATTGTCGACAAGTGGGGCATTCCGCACATTCGCGCGGAAGGGCTTGCCGATCTCTTCTTCGTGCAGGGTGTCAATGCAGCTCGCGATCGCCTCTGGCAGCTCGACCTGTGGCGAAAGCGTGGACTGGGAGAATTGGCGGCCGATTTCGGTCCCGGCTATCTTGAACAAGACCGCGCTGCGCGATTGTTTCTCTATCGCGGCGACATGGAGGTGGAATGGGCTTCCTACGCATCGGATGCCCGACAAATCTGCGAATCCTTTGTTGCTGGTATCAACGCCTGGATTGATCTTTGTCTGAACGAGCCATCTCGCCTGCCACCGGAATTCGAATTGCTAGGCACAACCCCGGCCAGGTGGAAAGCTGAAGACGTGGTGCGAGTTCGTAGTCATTCGTGGATGCGAAATGCGCTTTCCGAAGTACTGCGCAGCAACATACTCGATGCGGATATTCCACCGGAGGTGGATGCACTGCGCCAGAATCTGCAGCCCGTGCGCGATCCGCGCAATGAGACAGCCGCGGAAATAGGTGCATTGCCGCTTGATTGCCTCGACACGTTCAAGCTCGCAATTGCACCAGTGACCCTGTGCCGCGAACGGCTCCAGGCAACAAGGGAGGATGCGCAGCGCTGGCGCAAAGTCTCCCCCTTGGGAGATGTGTTGCGCGATTCAGCTGGCCAAGGGTCGAACAACTGGGCAATTCACGGCAGCCGAACAGCAACAGGGCGTCCTATTCTTGCAAGCGATCCGCACCGGATGCATGCGTTGCCGTCATTGCGTTACATCGTCCACCTTACATGTCCGGAGTTCGATGGTATCGGCGCTGGAGAGCCAGCACTTCCCGGATTCTGCATCGGTCACAACGGAACTTCGGCTTTCGGTCTGACGCTCTTTTTCGGGCACGATCAGGAAGACGTTTATGTCTACGAGACCCATCCTGACGACCCTGATCTCTACCGCTATGAAGATGAGTGGTTGCGTTTCACCGTTCACGCGGAATTGGTCGCGCTTCCAAAGGGCGCCTCAGCAACGCAGACTCTCAAATTTTCCCGCCACGGTCCTGTGGTCGCGGAATACCGCGAGCAGCGGCGGGCTGTTGCAGTTCGAACTGTTTGGACCGATCCAGGGACGGCCCCGTATTTCCGATCTATCGCGACTATGCGGGCAACCAACTTCGCGGATTTTCGCGACTTGATGAAGGGGTGGGGCGTTCCGGCAACGAGCCAGGTCTACGCCGATACAAACGGCACCGTCGGCTGGACGGCTGCGGGCTTCAGTCCTGTTCGTTCAAACTGGGATGGATTGCTGCCCGTGCATGGCGACGGAACCTACGAATGGGAAGGGTATCTTGATCCCGAACGTCTGCCGTGGAGTTGCAATCCATCGATCGGTTATGTCGCTACTGCCAACGAAATGAATGTTCCAGCTGGCTGGCCCGGCGGGCCTGAGCAATTCGGGTACGAATGGTACGAGAGTTCACGAGCGGATCGATTGGCTGAGCTGCTTAGCTCGTCCGATAATCACGATATTGCGGCTTCCCGAGCTTTTCAAACCGACGTCTATTCGAAACCGGCAGAGCGTCTGCTGGATTTGCTATCCCATATCGAGCCAACAGATGATGATGAGGCTAATGCATTTCGCATGCTTCGCGGGTGGGATTTTCACGTGCGCGCAGAGAGCTCGGCCGCCGCGCTGTTCGAAATTTGGTGGTCGACCTATCTGCGTCCCGGCCTCATCCAACTGCTTGTGAAATCTCCCGAGATATCGCCGCTTTTCGGTCCGGGCGACCCTGCTGGTGTTCTTAATGTACTAGAGCGTCCGGGAGCGTTGCTGAGTGAATTGAAGCGCGACACACTGCTTCGCAGCACTCTGGGCCAAGCCTATCGGAATTGCCGTGAACGTCTCGGCACCGACAACACGACCTGGAAGTGGAGCAGCATCCACACCGGCTATTTCGAGCACCCTGCAGGTCGGGTTGTTGACTCAGCAAAGGCGTTCGATGTCGGTCCATTGGGCGTCGGTGGCAGCGACTCTGTTCTGATGAACATGAGCTACCGCCTCACGGACTACCGCCTTACCATTGGTGCATCTTTGCGGGTGGTGATCGACGTCGGCGAATGGGATAACAGTGTCTGCATCAATACGCCGGGTCAATCTGGCGATCCGCGATCACCGCATTTCGGAGATCTCGCACCGATATGGGCGGTCGGCGACTACGTTCCTCTTCTCTACAGCCGTGAGGCCGTAGATGCCGCGTCCGATCAACGGATATTCCTCATTCCGGCTCCGATGCGCTGACCAATGTGAGCGCACCAAACCATGCGCTGCATGCTTTGAGAGCTTGAGCTTTAGGCAATGGCAGTCGTGCCAGGATCTATTTCTCTCTTCAGTTTCTGCGACTGAACCAGGGTGGCAACCTGAAATGACCGTCAGAATAAAGGGATGGTGCCAGGATTCTGTGGTCGCAGCTCTGCACCTGAAAGACCAGGTGAGCTTGGCCTAATGATGGGTCGGGCGTAGACTCAGGAAAGACCAGCGCCGCCTGACCCGCACTCCCGAGAAAATACGAGCCGTTGACGCCACGGTGTATGCCTCGGCGCAGTTCGTCGGCGACCCGATCGAACGCTCGCGGATTTCCTGCCCTCGCCCATGCGTCGGCCAGAATGCGCACACGATCATAGGCGATACCTGCGTGGGAGCGGCCAGGTTTCGTGCCAAACCGGCGGCTGTATCCCTCGGCAAAAGTCCGGCCTATCGCGTCGTTATATATGCCAGTTACTGTTGCCCAAAGAATTCCTTCAGCAGAAGGCCCAAGGTTGCTCAGAAAGGATGGAATGGAAGGGCCGTAGAGAGTGTAGATCAGCGAGTCGAGTGGATTCGCAAGAAAGGCACGCTGAAAGGCGGCGCTTTCTTCAGAAAAGTAGTATGCGAGAAACACGATCGAAGGGCTGAGCTCGTGGATTTTCGAGACGACAGGAGGCCAGTCGATGTTGCGCAGGGGCAGCCCGTCGATGATGTCTATCTTCCACCCGCTTTTTGACAGGATGCGTTCAAGGCCTGCAACCCCGACGTCCATCCCCGGCCAACGCGGCTGAACGACAACTATTCGGCGGTTGTGCGGCTTCCAACTGCCCGAAGCCTCCAGTTGCTGGACGAAGCGGCCAAAGGCAGGACCGTAGTGAACGTCGCTGGCACAGACCTGGAAGATATTGCCGAGCTTTTCAGGCTCCTGACGTACGCGTTCAACAACGCTGTCCATCGTTGCCGCATGGAGATAGGGCGCACGATAGTCTGCAATGATTTCGTGAAGCTCGACCTCGCAGGCCGAATAGCCAGCAACAATCGCATCAACCTCGGTATCGATCAAATGCCTATAGGCACCCTGCACCGATTGCGGGCTTGTGACGTCGCAGGCCACTGTGAGCAATTTCAGCTCACGGCCAAGCACTCCGCCTCGCGAGTTGATCTCAGCGACCGCCATCTCAGCGCCATTTGCCATCTCGATTGCATCATCTGAAGCCAGTTCGCACACGGGCAAGGGAGTGCCGATGACCACCGGCATGGCGGAACCGCCACGTCCTGCGGCAGAACGAACCGGTTTTGGCTTCAATCGATGCAGCCGTGCAAGCTGGTTCGACGCAGCCTGGAATGGCCCATCGTCGGTCTCTCCGGGAGGACGAAGAATTCCCAGCTCCAGAGAAAGCGCCGCAAGACCAGTGCGCGTCCATTGCCCTGTCTTTCGAAGGATGTTTTCAACATGCTTTGTGACAGTGCGCGGACTTATCTCCAGCATTGCAGCAATATTGCCGTTGCTCAAACCCGCAGCAACAAGCGAAACCACATCGAGTTCACGCGGCGACAATTCGAAGGGCGGTTTCTGCCTGATAGCAGTAACCAATACGCGCCTCGACTTCATGTGGTCCCAATGGACTTCCATCGTGACCATGAGCCAAGATTGCTGATCTTCAATTTCGCAAAAGCGGAGAAGATCGCCGCCGCTTTCGATGAGTGATTGGGCGTATCGGAGAAAGTGCGGACGGCTCTCCAGGAGGTTTTCGCCCGAGCGGTTGTCTAGCTGTTCGAGCTCTCCTTCACCGTCGACGAAGGCTCTGGCCATCCATTCCTCGGATTGCCTGTCTGATTGCTTGCGATGACCTGTGAGACTGTTCACACCCAGACCTACCGCCCCAAGCGGACACGCCGCCAACTCTCCGGACGCATGTTAGTGTTACGGTGATGGCAGGCCGAGTCAATGGACCAATTCGACTGGTTCATCGCGGCGGATGCCTCGCTAGGAATGGACTGCCCCCACCGGAAAGTTTGCAACACAACCGCAGAAAGTCCCTCCACTTTTCACTTGTAAGTCCACTTCCCCGGTTTGCCGCTGGATTGACCAACAGTCCGTTAGGTTTTCGTCTGTGCCTTTGAACGGGTTATGTCGGAATAGTGGCACGCCACGTAGTGATCTGACGCGATCTGTCGTAGTTTGGGGGCATCAGTGAAACACCCGTTCCCAGCAAAAGGACAACGCGTGTGGAATGTGCAGCCTTTCGGAGGGTTGATCGGGGAGGGTATCTCTCCCTGTACAGGCACAACGATGGAATCTGCAGCCGACGCTGAGATAAGCGCCAGTGTGTAGGGATGGAGTGCATTCTTCACGATCGCTGCACGCGAGCCGATTTCGACGATCTGGCCAAGATACATGACCGCGATCTGGTCGCTCATATACGAGACGACTGCAAGATCGTGTGAAATCAGGAAATAGGTGACACCTCGTTCTGCCTGAAGTTTCTTCAGAAGGTTGAGGATCTGGGCCTGAATGGAGACGTCGAGCGCGGAGACTGGCTCGTCGAGCACGATGCAGGACGGCTCGAGAGCCAGAGTGCGGGCAATCGCAACGCGCTGGCGCTGGCCGCCGCTGAGTTCGTTCGGATAGCGTTCTGCGGTACTCGGCACCAAGCCGACCTGTGTCAGCAGGGTTTCTACCAATTCCCTACGGCGTGCGCGCGGCACCCCGTGTATCTTGAGTGGCTCCTCCACGATATTGCGGATGCTCATTCGAGGGCTCAGCGAGCTGTAGGGGTCCTGCAACACAGGTTGCAACTTGCGGTAAAACCTGAACCGCTCAGCCTTGTTGAGGTTTGCAATATTCGTGCCGTGAACTTCGATCTTACCCGACGTTGGCGCTTCAGCGCCCATTAGCATCTTGGCTGTGGTCGTCTTTCCCGATCCTGATTCTCCAACCAAGCCGAATGTCGTATTCTCAGGTATGGAGAAGCTGATGTCGGCGACAGCATGCAACTGAACCGGTGGCCGAAACAGCCCGCTGCTGAGATTGTATGTCTTGGATAGGTTTTTGACGAGAATAGCGTCCTTCACTGGATCGACTCCATAACGCGGCAACATGCTACCCGTCGGATTGGCAACTCTGCCGTTTCGTACCAAGACGGATATTCACGCTCACAGATGGGAAGCGCCCGCTCGCAACGTGGTGCAAAGCGACAGCCAGCCGGCATCTCCGTGAACGATGGGGGGCTGCCGGGAATGGCGGTCAGCGGAGTGACGTTGTCGAAAAAATCCGGCTGCGCGGCCATCAGACCCTGGGTATATGGATGTGCGGGAGCGGCGAAGATGTCTGCCGCTGCGCCTTGCTCAACCACCCGTCCGGCGTACATGACCGCGACATCGTCGGCGAATTGACGAACTGTCTGAAGATCGTGTGTCACGAGAATGATCGCCATCCCGGTCTCGTCCTGGATGCTTCGCAATAGAGTCAGGATTTGCTTTTGCACCGTTACGTCGAGTGCGGTTGTTGATTTTCACTGAGAACTGACCCGGCATTTCCACCGAGAAGTGACCCGCCCTTCATGTATGTTTTGGTTCTGCGGGGACGGTCAAGGTTCTAGCTTTCTCCTTTGCTTTT
>Ga0209572_1001802_pt1 | contig 12405 bp, 8 predicted proteins | sample EBPBio232012_DNA_FD_185867 | JGI IMG/M metagenome (GOLD analysis project Ga0209572, IMG submission 185867) | Wastewater treatment Type I Accumulibacter community from EBPR Bioreactor in Madison, WI, USA - Reactor 1_1/23/2012_ DNA (SPAdes)... | ecosystem: Engineered > Bioreactor > EBPR >...
TCGCTGCGAACCTCGCTCAGGCAGGCGCGGGGCTTGCGCGGATAGTTGGCGCGGTGCAGAACACCGCCGCACCTGCAAGCGACCGCGTGTGTCTGACTGGCCAGCTCTTCATCAATGCGCAGCAGCAAGCGGAAAAAGTTGGGCGACTGCAGTAGGGCGTGGCACACTTGAATAGTCTCTTGGCTTGGTAACCAGAGACTCCCCCAAAGGGTTCGTTTGTTCAAGTTCCCCGAGGGGGGTCACCTGCTCTCCATCACGCTGCGTGACCAGAAAACCACCAAACACCATCACGGACAGTGACCGTACTCATCCAGGTACATCGGATTGGTCGGCAACTGCAGCGGATGATTCCAAAACATCCCGATCCACCGCGGGCGGCGCCGATCGGGACGCTATCCAGAACCATTCTACGGATGCAAAGAATGCAGGTCTCGAAAAAGTTTTCCACAGAAATCGACGCGTACCGACGCCGTGCAGCGAACTCCAGGATCGGAAAACAAGAACCCGCCAGCCAAGAGAGAAACAACAATCTCGACGGCCTGACCCGGAGATGGTGAGGGTAGTCGTCGAAAACCCGGTTGCCAAAACGGCGGTGCAGAAGATCGGCGAGGCCAGGGCGCTCGACACCTACGCAACGCACGCCTGAATTGAAGGGTTCGTGACCATGAAAAACTTGTTGGGTAGGGAGTGGTGCGGCGGAAAAACGCCGGCCGTCGAGACGAGCGCTAACCAACCAGGACTACAGGTAAGACAGTCGCGCCCCGCCCGTATGGCCAATACGTAACCGACTGGCCGCCACGAGGAGTCCTGTCGCCGGCGCGGAAACGTTGGCCTCGGGGTAGAACAGCAAGGCATCCTCGAGCCTCTGAAGGAATTGTTTTTTGAAGTCCAGCAAGCCGCGAAGCGAGTCGCCGTAGTCGGAACCGAACTGAAGCTTCAATGACTGCCAGGGGATGAGGACGCTCCGACGCTGGGTGACACGCAGGACAAAGATGCGGTAGAGCAGCCAGAAATAGATGCCATAGCCAAGGGCGACCTGGAGAGGGCGTGCAGCACGCGCATGTCGATCGGCACCGGCGACTCGGTAACATTGCGAAAAAAAGCCTCCGATAGCTTGAGGCTGCTTGCCCACGAAATCCGATCATCCGACCGCTGGGGATCCCGGAAAACGAATGCTTGATCAGCGAGCAGCATGTCTTTGAGGCCGCACCTCTCGGATCGGCGACGATCGATAGTGACACGGGTCCGCTCGTCCGTTCGAAGCTGGACACCCCGGGGTCGCTATGTGGCAAGGTGGTCTGAACCAGGGCCTGCCCCAGGAACGCGAACGAACCCACATCGACCCTGGCAGCGCCGATGTCCGAAGCCAGGGCAATCAGCTTCCCACCGCGCGAGACGCCGGTCAGCAAGCGTGTCCCCTTGGCCGGTCGCGCGTGCCGAAGGCTTGTGGTGATCGAATACCGGGAGAGACGAGAAGGAGGCGGGCGGGCATGCCGGAATTTCTAGCACCCAGGCTTTTGCGGAGGCGGGGGAAAAGCGCCCAACAGGGTCACGTTTCGGACGTCGGTGCGGACGACTTCAGATGGCGCGGGTGGTCGGTGGCAACCAGAGAAGGCCATCATTGGGCGATGACTCCCGCAGCCGGCGATGGCCAAGGTCTCTGGTTTGCTGCTCGAACATCTCTTTCAGCCGGGCTTGCCGCAGTGCTCTGACGTCGCGGATTTACGCTGTCATCGGTAGTTCATGCCCCCTCTTAAAGATAAGGATTGGTCACCCCACCAATCCTTATCAGAAATTCGCCAAAACGCCGTAGCCCGGCCACCCTGGCACGCGACCCATTGCGGACGCCAAGAGCACTTCCCGGCCATCAAGGACGGCCAATTCGCCGATCTGGAGTACTTCACGGCCTCGCAGGGTGTCGACCAGGGGGCAATTCGAGGGCGACGCGTAGGCTTTTTCTTCCATAAGGCTGCGCCCAGCCTCCCCTTGCGACCGCGAGGCATCTTTTTCGATCACATTTTGAAGCCGTGGCCAGATCAACGACGCAAGAAGCGCAGCGTTTGCGGAAAGCCTCGATCACCTGGCTTGGCATTGCCCTCTGCCGGTGTCGTTACAGGACGAAAGCCGGCCGCTCGGCTCGGCCATCTCGCAGACCTCTCCACCCGAGTCACTATGCCGGGCAAGGTACAGACGCAGCCTCGGCCTCCGGCGCTCCCTTTTGAGGGAGAACTGATTGGCGCATCTTTTGTTGCGGGTTGTTTGGTAGGCCTGATTTCCTACAATTTATTCTTTATATTTTTCAGGACCTTAATGTACTTTACTGGCGGAAGCGGTGAGATTCGAACTCACGGACGGTTGCCCGTCGCTAGTTTTCAAGACTAGTGCAATCGACCACTCTGCCACACTTCCTGCAAGCTCACCGTCGGTGTTCGCCACCTGCCGCAACGGCGGGGCGAATGATAGCACGGCGCCGCGCCCCGGACGCGCCACAGTCTACCTGCCAACGACGCTTGCAACCCGGCACCAGACAGCAATAGTGATTGAAACTTTTCACGTAGTTGGCTAGTCTCAGCGCCGTAATCCTAATTCGATCAACAGGAGGAAGTCCATGCAACCCCAGTTTCAGATCACCGGCCAAGCCACTCGCGAGGTGTCGCTGCAGCAGAACCGGGTTCTGCGCAATACGTTCATGATGCTCGCCCTGACCATGGTGCCAACCGTTCTCGGCGCCTTGGCTGGCATACAGATGCAGTTCACGTTCATGTCCGGCAGCCCGCTGATGTCCTTCCTGCTCTTCCTCGGCATTGCCTTCGGCTTCATGTGGGGCATTGAGCGTACCAAGAACAGCGGCATGGGAGTTGTGCTGCTGCTCGGCTTTACCTTCTTCATGGGGCTGATGCTGTCACGCATTCTGCAGGTGGCGCTGGGCTTCAGTAACGGCGGCCCGCTGATCGCCATGGCCGCGGGCGGTACCGGCGTGATCTTCTTCTCGCTCGCCGCCGTTGCCACGATCACCAAGAAGGATTTCAGCTTCCTGGGCCGGTTTCTTTTCATCGGGATGATTGTCGTTCTGCTGGCGATCGTGGCCAACATTTTCTTCCAGATCCCGGCCTTGTCGCTGACCATCTCGGCGGTTGCGGTGCTCGTCTTCTCGGCGTACATCCTCTACGACATCAGCCGCATCGTGAATGGCGGTGAGGAGAACTACATCTCGGCGACACTGTCGGTCTATCTGAGCATTTACAACGTCTTCGTCAGCCTGCTGAACCTGCTGCTGATGCTCAGCGGCGAACGCGACTGATCGGCGAGGGCATAAGAAAAAGGGCGGCCTTGGCCGCCCTTTTTCCGTTGACCGGCTGGCGCCGGCGCCGCCGGGGAGACTGCACGCCGTCAGGCCAGCAGCAGGCCGGCGGCGACCTTGCGACCCTCACCGATTAGAACATTGTAGGTACGACACGCGGCCGGCAAATCCATCACTTCCAGGCCCTTCTGCGCCCGTGCCAGCGGCCGCATCAGGTCGGGAGTCGGAAAGCGCAGCCGATTGCCGGTGCCGAGCAGAATGATTTCGGCGTCGAGCGAGGCCAGCCATGCGAAGTCCTCGACACGCAGGGTGTCGAAAGTTGCCTGCGTCCAATCCGGGATCAGGCGCTCTGGCAGCACCGCCAGGTTACAGCTGTGGCGGATACCGTTCACGCTGACGTAGCCCTCGCCGTAAGCGGTGAAGGTGTTCAGGCCGTCGGGTCTGTCGAGCTGTAGTTTCATGAAAATTGCGGCGCACAAAACCTTAAAGTACGATTATAGCTTTTTTGCCGATCGCCTCCAGAGAGGGACAGTGCGCAAGCGCCGCCCCGTAGCGCTCACCGATCGACGCGTCATCAACAGCGCTGCCACTACTCGAGCCCGGATCATGAGAGAGTTTTCCCGCATCCAACGTTTGCCGCCCTACGTCTTCAGCATTACCGCCCAGCTGAAGATGGCCGCTCGCCGGCGCGGCGAAGACATCATCGACATGAGCATGGGGAATCCGGACGGGCCGACGCCGCAGCACATCACCGACAAGCTGGTCGAGGCGGCGCTGCGCGAAAACACGCACGGCTACTCGGTCTCGCAAGGCATTCCGCGCCTGCGCAAGGCGATTTGCGACTGGTACCAGCGGCGCTACGACGTGAGCCTGGATCCGGAAACGGAAGCGGTGGTGACCATCGGTTCCAAAGAGGGCATCGCCCATCTGATGCTGGCCACCGTCGACCGCGGCGATACCGTCCTGGTGCCCAATCCCTCGTACCCGATTCACATTTACGGGGCGATCATCGCTGGCGCCGATATCCGCTCGGTGCCGATGACGCCCGACGTCGATTTCTTCGCCGAGCTGCAGCGTGCGCTCATCGAGACGACGCCGAAACCGAAGATGATGATTCTCGGCTTCCCGAGCAATCCGACCGCCCGCTGCGTGGACCTCGAGTTCTTCGAGCGCGTCGTCGCCCTGGCCCGCAAGCACGACGTCCTGGTCGTCCATGACCTGGCCTACGCGGACATCGTCTTCGACGGCTATCAGGCACCGTCGATCCTGCAGGTGCCCGGCGCACGCGAGGTCGCGGTTGAATTCTTCACCATGTCCAAGAGCTACAACATGGCCGGCTGGCGGGTCGGCTACATGGTCGGCAACGAAGAGCTGTGCCGGGCACTGGTGCGCATCAAGAGCTATCATGATTACGGCACTTTCACGCCGATCCAGGTGGCGTCGGTGATCGCCCTCGAAGGATCGCAGCAGTGCGTGGAAGATGTGCGCCAGACCTATCAGCGGCGCCGCAACGTGCTCGCCAAGGGGCTGCACGAAGCCGGCTGGATGGTCGAAGTGCCGAAAGCGTCGATGTACATCTGGGCCAGAATCCCCGAGTTCTACCGGCACCTGGGATCGATGGAGTTTGCCAAGAAACTGCTCCTCGAAGCCAAGGTCGCGGCCTCGCCCGGCGTCGGTTTCGGCGAATTCGGCGACGATCACGTGCGCTTTGCGCTGATCGAAAACGAAGAGCGCACGCGGCAGGCGGTGCGCGGCATCCGCGACATGTTCAGGAAGGACGGCCTGCTGCCGTCGGCTGGCGGTCGCGAAAGAGCCGCGCCATGAAGCCGATCCGCAAATCGAACAAGCTGGACCGTGTCTGCTACGACATCCGCGGCCCGGTCCTCGAACAGGCCAGGAAGATGGAGGAAGAAGGTCACCACATCATCAAGCTCAACATTGGCAATCTCGCCGCCTTCGGCTTCGATTCGCCGGAGGAAATCCAGCTCGACATGATCCGCAACCTGCCCAGTGCGGCCGGCTACTCGGATGCGAAAGGGATTTTCTCGGCGCGCAAGGCGGTCATGCATTACACCCAGCAGAAACACATCCAGGGCGTGACGCTGGACGACATCTACATCGGCAACGGCGTCTCCGAGCTGATCGTAATGGCCATGAACGCCCTCCTCAATGCCGGCGACGAAGTGCTCGTGCCGACGCCGGACTACCCGCTGTGGACCGCGGCGGTGAGCCTTTCCAGCGGCACGCCGCGCCACTATCTCTGCGACGAAGGCAACGACTGGTTGCCCGACCTCAAGGATCTGCGCGCCAAGATCACCCCGCGCACGCGCGCGCTGGTGGTGATCAATCCGAACAACCCCACCGGCGCCCTGTATCCGGAGAACGTGCTGCTCGAATTGGTCGACATCGCCCGTCAGCACAACCTGATCATCTACGCCGACGAGGTGTACGACAAGGTTCTCTACGACGGCGCAACGCATACCGCAATTGCATCGCTGTCGACCGACGTGCTCACGGTGACCTTCAACGGCCTGTCGAAAAACTACCGTTCCTGCGGCTATCGCGCCGGCTGGATGGTCGTCTCCGGCGATCTGCGCGACGCGCGCGACTACATCGAAGGCCTGGACATGCTGGCGTCGATGCGCCTGTGCTCCAACGTCCCCGGCCAGCACGCCATCCAGACCGCCCTCGGCGGCTACCAGAGCATCGACGACCTGGTCGCCCCAGGCGGGCGCATGTGCCGCCAGCGCGATCTGGCGTACGAGCTGATCACCGCCATCCCCGGCGTCACCTGCGTCAAGCCGAAGGCGGCGCTGTACATGTTTCCGCGCCTTGACCCGAAGCTCTATCCGATCCGGGACGACCAGAAGTTCATCGCCGAGATGTTGCAGAAGGAACGCGTTCTGCTGGTCCAGGGTAGCGGTTTCAACTGGCCGCACGCGGACCACTTCCGCCTGGTTTTCCTGCCGCACGAAGACGACCTGCGCGACGCGATCGCGCGTATCGCGCGTTTTCTGGAAGGCTATCGGCAGCGCGCGGCCACTCCCGCCTAGGCCGTGGCCTTCCCGCGCCCGCGCACCCGGCTTGCGAACCTTCACCCCCGACCCGCAACTTCCAGACCCTCAACCTCTACTCCTGGCTGCTCTATGAAACCTATCAATGTTGGACTTCTCGGAATCGGCACCGTCGGTGGCGGTACTTTCTCGGTCCTGGCACGCAACGGCGAAGAGATCGCCCGCCGTGCCGGCCGGCCCATTCAGGTCAGCGTCGTTGCCGACCGCAACCTCGAACGCACCCGCCGGCTGACCAAGGATAGCTGCCGGGTCACCGATGACGCGTTCGCGGTGGTCAGCGACCCGGACGTCGACATCGTCGTCGAACTGATCGGTGGCGATAGCGTCGCCAAGGAACTGGTCCTGCAGGCGATCGCCAACGGCAAGCACGTGGTGACGGCCAACAAGGCGCTGCTCGCCAAGCACGGCAACGAAATTTTCGCCGCTGCCCAGAAGAAGGGCGTGATGGTCGCTTTCGAAGCCGCAGTCGCCGGTGGCATCCCGATCATCAAGGCGCTGCGCGAAGGACTGACCGCCAACCGCATCGAATGGATCGCCGGGATCATCAACGGCACCACCAACTTCATTCTCTCGGAGATGCGTGACAAGGGGCTGTCCTTCGACGTGGTGCTCAAGGAAGCCCAGCGTCTCGGCTACGCCGAGGCCGATCCGACCTTTGACGTCGAGGGCGTCGACGCGGCGCACAAGCTGAGCATCATGTCAGCCATTGCCTTCGGTAACTCGATGAGTTTTGACCAGGCGCACATCGAAGGCATCAGCCAGCTCGACGCCGCCGACATCAGGTACGCCGAACAGCTCGGCTACCGCATCAAGCTGCTCGGCATCACCAAGCGCACCAGCGAAGGCGTCGAGCTGCGCGTCCATCCGACCCTGATTCCGACCAGGCGCCTGATCGCCAACGTCGAGGGAGCGATGAACGCCGTCCTGGTCAAGGGCGACGCGGTCGGCCCGACGCTCTACTACGGCAAGGGCGCTGGCGCCGAGCCAACGGCTTCGGCGGTGATTGCCGACCTGGTCGACGTCACGCGCATGCACACCGCCGACCCGGAGCATCGCGTGCCACATCTCGCCTTCCAGCCCGACGCGATGGTCGATCTGCCGATTCTGCCGATGGCCGACGTGATCACCAGCTACTACCTGCGCCTGCGTGTCGCCGACCGGACTGGCGTGCTCGCCGACGTGACGCGCATTCTCGCCGATCAGGAAATCTCGATCGACGCCATGATCCAGCGCGAGCCTGCCGAGGGGGAAGAACAGACCGAGATCATCATGCTCACCCACCAGACGCGCGAGCGAAACATCGACGCGGCGATTACCCGCATCGCGTCGCTCGACGCCGTCAAGGGGGCGATCGTCCGTCTGCGCCTGGAAGAACTTCTCTAGGAGCTGGCGCAGCGGGTGGCATCGGCGGCATTGCTGCCGACCCCTGCGCGGCCAGGTCGCGCAGGCTGATGCCGCCAACCGCCGTGTCGAGCGCCAGCCGCATGCGCTCGAAGACGGCGTCGACCGCCGGCGCTGCCGGTAGGCCGACGGGTGAAAAGAAGCGTTCCTCACCGGCGCTGCGTACCGTCTCCAGGACCTGCGTCACGCTGATCAGCGCCGGGTCGCGCCCGAGCAGGTAGAGCGGCGGGTCGTCGCTGCTCTGCAACAACAATTTCTCGCTTTCCAGGGCATCGACAACGGTCTGCAGGACGTGCCGCGGCATGCCCAGCAGGCGAATGAATTCCGTCAGCGAGGGCGTGCGCTCACCGGCCACGAACCTGCCCGTCACCAGAGCCATGGTCGACAGGGCCAGCCGCTCGCGCATGCGGTTGCTCAGTCGCGGTTCGCCGGCGCCGGCGTAGAGATACTCCGGGTGCTGGGCGTAAAAAGCGACACTGGCGCCGAAAAGCAGAATCAGCCAGCTCAGATAAAGCCAGATCATGAACAGGATCAGAATCGCCAGGCTCGAATAGATCGCCGCGTACTGGTTCGAAGTCGCCACGAAGGCCGCAAATCCCCACCCGGCGGTCTGCCAGGCAATACCGCCGGCAGCACCGCCGATCAGCGCCGGAAGCAGACGCACGCGCGCGTTCGGAATGAACATGTAGACAAAGGTGAAGGCAGCAATGACCAGCAGATAGGGGGTCAGCCGGCTGATCGTCTGTACCAGTTGACCAAGCATCTCGATGGCCAGCAGTCCGCGCACCGTCTCGACATTCATCACCGTGGCGGTGATGCCAAGCGCGGCGAAGACCAGGATCGGACCCACCATGAGCACGCTCAGGTAGCGGCTGAAACGATCGGCAAGCGAGCGCGGGCGCTGAATATGCCAGATGTAGTTCAGCGACTCCTCGATCTTCTGCATCAGGGAAATCGCTGTGTACAGCAGCAAGGCCAGGCCGAGCGCGCCAAGCACGCCGACGTTCATGTTCTGGATGAAGGCGGTAATACTCGTCGCCACTTCCTCGCCCTTTTCACCGAGGGGTTCGAGGAAGTTCAACAGCATCGGCTGAATCTGGTTGTGCACGCCGAACGCCTTGAGCACCGAAAAGCTCAGCGCCAGCAGCGGCACAATCGACAGCAGCGTCGTGTAGACCAGACTCATGGCGCGCAGGGTCAGTTGCCCGTCGACGACATCACGGATCAACAGCAGGAGCGTGCGCACGACGCGTATGCCGCGCGCCTGCCACAAGGACAGGCTTGCGCCCTGCCCCCCCCAGATGATGCCGTCCAGACGACTGCGCAGATTCGCACCGACTGCAGGCTTCACTTGGCGACCTCGAGTTCAAGTTGCAAGGTGACCGCCTTGTCGTTTGCCGCGCTCGCCGGGCGCGCCTTGCCGAGCAGCACGCGCTTGGCGCCCACTCCGTCGGCGCTGGTCATTTCGGCAATGATCGCTTCGCCGCGACGAGTGGCAAGTTGCGCCAGAGCCTCGTCGGAAACCGGCTGCTCCTTGATCATGCGCTCGAGAAGACTCTCGTAGAACGCCAGCGGCGGCCCCGCGGCCGGCTTCCCGGCCGGCGGCGTGCTGGCGGACGATTCCCCTGCCGGCTTGCCAGGCGGCCCGGCGGCAAGTGCACGCTGCTTCACCAGCGCCAGGACCTCAGGCGCATAGCGCTCGCTGAACAGCGCCTCGATCGCCACCTGCGCGCGCGGGTTGGCGGCGTCGACCGGACCGGGGTCCTCGCCAGGCGTCACTTCGAGGCCCATGCGGACGACAAGGTCGCTGCGCACGGCCAGCGACTTCAGCGCTGGCGTGTCCACCTCGGCCGCTTGCGTTGGCGGCACGAGAAGCTTCAGCGTCGTCCGTTCCTTCATCGCGCGCGCCACTGCCGCCAGTTTTTCGCGCTCGGGCGGGGCAAGAACGGCGCTGCCAGGTTCGAAGTCGATGCTGTCGAGTTTGCTGTCGCTACCGGCACCGAAAAGCGCACCGAGCGCCCGGAACGGCGCCGTGATGATGCCGCCGATCAGGTTGCCGAAGGCCTTGCCGACCACTGCCCCGTAGGCAAATTCCGGGTCGTTGAGATCACCGCTGACCGGCAGGCCGATGTCGATGACCCCCTGCGAATCGCTCAGGATGGCGATCGCCAGGTCGAGCGGCAGGTCTGCTGCGCCGGGGGTATCGACCTTTTCGCCGAGTTTCACCTGCTTGAGGACGATCTTGTTCTCGCCACGCAGCTTGCTGTCCTTGACCTTGTACTGCAGATCGAGCGCCAATTGTCCGCCGGTGATCCTGCGGCCCGCGAACTTGATGACGTACGGCGACAGCGAGCTCATCGTCAGGTTGCGGAAAGTCATCTCGATGTCGGTCAGCCTTGCCGGGCGAAAAACGCTGATCTGGCCGCGAATCTTCGCCGAACCGTACTTGTCGACGCGCGCGTCGAGCTGCACTTTGGCACTGCCCTTCGGATCGGTGCCGAGACCGGTGATCACCCCCTTCAACTCGTGCATGCGCGTGCCGAACTGGGGTCGCAGACTGAGGTCGGCAAACTCGAGAACGCCCTTGGAAATCCGGATGCGCGCGATCGTCACCGGGAAGGGATCGTCGACCGCCGCGCCTTCATCAGCGGCCGCCACTGCCACTTCGGCGGGCCCTGCAGCACCCTCCCCTCCCGCCGGCTGGTCGGTGGCAGCCGCGGACTCGCCGTCCCTGGGCTTCTTGAGAACGTCGGTCAGATTCACCGATTGGTCCTCGGCAATGATCAGGCGCCCCGCCGGCGCGACCAGCCGCAGCTCGCCGATGTCCAGGCGGTTCGGCTCGACGGTCAGCAGCAAATCGTCGCTGGCCAGCGCATCCCAGGTGACGAACGGCCGCTGCGCTTCGCTCTCGTCGATGCGCAGTTGATCGACCGCAAAACCGCCCTTGTAGGCCAGCTTGGCGGCGGCCGCGGGATCGCCGTAGCGTAGACGCCCGGAGGTCGATAGCGTACCCGATGCCAGATTCAGTTCGGCGAACTCCGCCAGGTAGGGCTGAACGGGCGCCAGCGCGATGGCCGCCAGCTTGAGCTGCAGGTCCGCTGTGCCGTTGTCGGCACGAACACTGCCCCTGGCGTCGATTTCGCCGCCGCTGGCGACAGTGGCCTTGAACTCCACCTGCATCGGTGTGCTGACTCCGGTCGCGAACCCGGCGATGCGCGCGCGGATGGCCTGCAGCCCGACCGTCAGCGGCGGCCCGCCGCTGCGATCTGCGAAACCGAGTGCGAAGCGATCGACCTCGATCGCCTTCACCGCCACCCGCCAGGCACTATCCGCTGCCGCGGCCGCGGCACCAGTGGCGTCGGTCTCGGGTGCGGCAGCTGCCGCCGCCGCGGCAGCGCCGCGAGTGACGATCAGTCCGTTGAACCTGCCCTCTGCGTCGAGCCAGGCTTGCGCCTGTCCATCGGCCACAACGATCTTGTCGACGCTGATCAGCCGATCCTTCAGGCGCAGCACGCCGCCCGAGACCTTGGCTTGCGCAAAGCGCAACATTTCCGTCGCCGGATCGGCAGGACTGCGCACCACCGCATTCGTCAGCGCCACGCTGAGGCCATCGCCGCTGACCTCGACCGGACCGGCGGGCAAGGCGACCAGCAGCGAGTTGGCCGCAAGGCTCGCCGCCGCGATCTGCGCGATTTCCGACGACGCGCCCTGGGCAACGGCAGCGAGAGACTTCAATGCCAGCGCCACACCGTCAAGGCGAAGGTTCACGCCAGTGGAAGCAGGCGCGGCGGACGACCCACCAAGGGTCGCGGCAAGCGCACGCACGTCAAGGACTGCGTCCTGCCAGGCCAGGCGATCGGCGCCCTGGCGTGCGGCAAGGCCGGCCATCGCCACCTGTACAGCGCCAGCGTCGATGCGCAGCGCTGCGTCGTTCTGCGCCAGCGACAGCTTCTCGCCACCGATGGCGAGCTTGCGCAGATCAACGCCGTCGGCCCCGCTCTGCGCCTTCAGCCCGGCAAGGCTCGTTTGTGGTTTTTCGATGCCGAGGTCGAAACGCCCGTCGGCGATGAGCATGGCGATCTTCTCCGCGGCGACCAGCCCCTCCGGAAAAGCCAGGGTGTCGGCGCCACTCTTGAGCCGCGCGCCGCTCAGTGACAGCTTGGGCTGCGCCAGCTCGACGCGCGTTTCGGCCGCCGCCAACTCGATCGCCGGAGAAGTCTCGAAAGCGAGCGCAGCGACGTCAATGGCCAGCGCCTTCGCCGGGTCCGCGTAGGCGAATTCGAGCGCCGAGATTTCGGCGCTGTCGACCACTACCCGCCAGCGGGGCGCCGCGCTTGCCGCCGCAGTATCGGCAGCAAGGGCGGCGGGTGCGGTGACCGTTTCCGCGTTCACCGCCACCACCGGGTCGGCTGCTTCCCGGGCGGTCGCCGCTTGTGCTGCATCGGTTGGCCCGGTTTTCCTGTCCGCGCCCTTGTCCGCTTCTTCCACCGCGCCAGCCGCCGGGACCTTGGCCGTGGCGTGTAGCAGCTTTTCCCAGTTGAGCTTGCCGTCGTCGTCAAAAGCGACGGCGACGTTGCCTTTCGCCAGCCGGAGAGTAACCAGCCGTGCCTCGCGTGCGGCGAGATCGAC
>Ga0209572_1001804_pt1 | contig 12381 bp, 10 predicted proteins | sample EBPBio232012_DNA_FD_185867 | JGI IMG/M metagenome (GOLD analysis project Ga0209572, IMG submission 185867) | Wastewater treatment Type I Accumulibacter community from EBPR Bioreactor in Madison, WI, USA - Reactor 1_1/23/2012_ DNA (SPAdes)... | ecosystem: Engineered > Bioreactor > EBPR >...
CCATAAGGCTAACGTTGAGGAAAGCACTGTCTAGAATAATATCGCGGTGGTTGCTGATAAACAGATAGCCCTTGTTGTGCTCTATGCGCTCCACATTGCTAAACGATAGCCCGCTGGTGGTCATCTGCGTAATCACCTTTACGGCAGGCGCACTTACCTCTTCCTGAAACTCACGCAGGTTCTTTACATCGGTAAAGATGCGCTTCACCTCTGCCTTGGTAAGGCCCGGATATACCCAGCGCATCATCTTCATCAGCATGGGTTCTTCCAGCAAACGCTGGATGGCCTGCTGCAACTCTGCCTCATTGTAAGGCCTTATATCATCAAAACTATGAACGTCTATAGGAGACTCTTGCATAGGCGCAAGGTATTAAAAAAGTAGGATATGAACTTTGCCGCTTATCCCTTGCCTTTAAACTGTGGCAGCCTCCAGTTGAGGCGCACGGAGAAGATGCGGATGGCCGCTATCAAACTACCGGAGATAGCAAGGTTGTAGTTGAAATCGAGGTTGAAATGATTGAGCAATACAAACAGCAACGCCCCTGCAAGGCAAGCCGTGGCGTATATCTCCTTGCGGAAGATAACGGGCACTTCATTGGTAAGCGTATCGCGGATAACCCCGCCAAACACGGCAGAGAACATACCCAGGAAGGCCGCATTGATATTGCCTATACCAAACTCTATGGCCTTGGAAGTGCCCACCACCGTGAACAACGCGATACCCAGGGTATCAAACAGAAAGAACGTTCTGCGCAGCTTGACCAGCGTGGTATAAAACAAACGCGCCAACAGGATGCCCACCAGAATGGCATACACCATATTGACATCCTTTACCCACGACACGGGTGTGCTACCCAACAGCATATCGCGCAGGCTACCACCACCAATGGCTGTAATAAACCCCATAAACGAAACACCAAACCAGTCGTTCTCCGACCTGCGCATAGCCACCAACACACCGGAGATAGCGAAGAAGCAAATACCAAACAACTCAAACCAATACTGAAACTGCATAGGGCTAATTTAAAAACCGTGCAAAGGTTGTAGCGCATTGTGGCATTGGCATAGATAAAAGATTAAAAAGATGTTAGGGGGGGAAATGCCCTACTTGTGCTTTGCAGAAGATAATAGGACACTGGTAAAAATCTAGAAGGCGTTGAGGAAGATTTGGCTAAATACGTTACACCGATTACATCAATCACATAAGTTACCGCTGCTCACATTTGTGCGATTCGAAGAAGTACATAGAAATTACGGGATTACCTTCCTAGTCTTTTAGTAATTTCAAAATCAGCGGTTTCAAAGGAGGTTATGTTTGAACTTATAAATTTTCCGTCTTTATCTATTAACACATAATGAGGTATTCCATTGAAACCATATTTAGAGCGCAATTCACGCTCTTGCTTCTGATCTGCATATAAGTTCAGATTAGATAGTTCAAATTTCTGCATAGCATTTCTCCAGGCTGCATCAGGTTCAGCCATATTGATATATACAAAGGCAACATCTGTACTTGATTTAAATTTCTCTTGAAGGGCTAATGTCTGAGGCAATCCAGCAATGCAGGGAGCGCACCAAGAAGCCCAAAAGTCTATAAAAACGATTTTCCCATGAAGCGACTTTAAGCTGATTTTTTTTCCATTTACATCTGTCAAGTTGAAATCAGGTGCGACCTTGCCAGAAGACAAATCTCGCTGACTTTCATAACGTTTTTTTATAAGTTCTCTATAGCTTATATTTTTACATAGCGCATAAAAGTCATTGACAAGTGAATCACAGAATTCTACTTGCCAAACAATATAAGGAATATAATTGTAAAAATATTGGGCTAGCTGATGATCTCTTATTTCGTCAGTTAGGAGGGCTTTACGTCTGTTATAGTTCTCTTTTATCCAAAACTGCTGACTTAGATCTTTAGGCAGAGAAGTATCTGCAAAAACAATTTGTTTATCTACTATTTCTTGTAGGCATCTATAAACTGCCGTCATGTATTGAGAGCTTCGAATGGAGGCAGTATCATTCAGAGGAAGCTCAAAACAGAAGTCATAATAATTCTCCGGAAGGTTTCTGTGTTTTATTTCATTAGTTGAAGAGTTGAAATCAACATAAAACATCCACTTTTCATTAACACCTTCATACTTAGCGTCCGCGATTAACTCATGAGTAAACTGAACAGACATTTCTTCAATACTGTTTCTTTCGATATAGAGCAGTCTTTCTGTGGTTAGGCTATCAATGTATTGCTTATACTCATTTGCGCTGGTAATTACTCTTGTTATTTCTTCCTTAGATTCATCAAACAGTAGCTTTTTAGCGATATAATTATTGTTGGCTGCTCCTTTACCTGTATAGTAAAGTGTTTCATCAAATTCAATGTAGTTATCAGATAAGTGCAATTTGTCTCCAGGCTCTAAGTATAACTCCGAATATTCATCTGCTATGCGAAGTTGTGCTTTGCTATTTTTCTTAATGTTCAACTTCAACTTGAAGTTTCCGGACTTATCGAGCTTTGTTACTCCATAAATAACCGGTTCACCTTCAATATCATTATTATAACCAAAAACCTCAATCTCGGAATTTACTGGGGCGTTATTTACTGAGCCAGTAATCACAACTTGAGCATGAAGCCGACCTAAAAACACAAGCAAGAGAAGTAAGAATCTCATAAAAAATCTTATTGCTTTAACAAAATTAAAACTCTGCTCAAACAAATTAATTGTAGAACAGAGTTTTAATTAATCAACAGGTGCTATTCAAAAAATAACTCAATCAGCTTGGCTTAATTACCACTGTAACTCCACCATCATTAGCCTTCGCATAGCAATTCTTGGGTGATGAAGTGTAGTCGCAATATTCCTTATCGACAGGACCGCTTGGCCCTCCGCTTCTTACTATTATCCATTTACCTTTCCATTTACCAGGACTAGAGGCTGAAGCATACGCGTTAAGCTTGGACTCATTGGAGTTATTTAGATTTATATAAAAATCACCAACTTCACCGTCAAACGAATAATTAGTTTGATTCAAATTCCATGCAGGTGACCAAAAGATGTATTCGTCAAGTTCTCTAGATTTTGGACGTAAATCCGAAAACTTACTCGAATATGTCTCTTGCTCGCTTTCAGTAGGTACTGAAAGTTGCTCTTTACCACAGCCCCACATCAACAGAGTTGATAATGCTGTAAAACCAAAAATCATTTTAATAATGTTCTTTCTCATAACTTGAAGATTTAATTTATTAATAATTAATTAGGACACTAGCACCTGATAAATTTTATTTCTTGATGTCATTTTTTTACTTCTAATCCCAACTTTTTCGCAATAGTCGGGATCATTATGCTGTCAATATCGATCCCTCCATAGGTACAGTCAACAGAAGCAATATTATTGGTAACAACAGTCAGTCGGGGGTTTGTTGAGCCAACCTTTATGTCCAAAGCACGAACAACACCGTTCGTATCGATGAATAGATTCTTATATCTATCAATATTATAACTTGCTAACTCCGCATCTACCTCCATTTTATTTATTCCCGAAACGATAATATAAATGGGTTGTTCGTTCAGTACATTCCAATTCCTATCCAGAAATTCTAAAACCGTTTCACGGCAACTCGGACAACCAATATTTGAATAAATAGTGATCAATACTGCATCGTCAATTTTAGTATTGCTTATCCTTTCAAGATAGTTTAACAATTGCGGTTTACTACTATTTTTCTCATCAATATACATTCCAGAAATAGAATTAAACTTGCTTTTGAGAAGACTCAATGTGTCCATAGCAGACTTTAAATGATCAGCCTGACTTAATCCAGTCGATTTCAATTCGTAGAATTTAACATCGCAAAACTTTTGATCTACTATTTCAGCTGTAATAAACTTGCCTTCATATAGCTCCGGTTTAAAAGATGCCATCCGAGGCTTAAAAATCTCGCCCAGATAATTCATTTCTTTATCCGCTATAATGAATGACCAATTACCATTCCCATATATATCTGAGTTAAAAGCCAATATTGAATAATATAATTCCTTGAAAGGATCGTATGTTAATTGTAAATAATACGCATCAATACCGCTACCTTCAAGATAAGTCGATTGTTTGGCCATTGGAGGAATAGAGTCAATCAACGATGATTTTAAAAAGTACTTGTTAATCGTGTTTTTTTTGAAATCCCATTCGTGTAACCAAGGTGAATAAAAAAACCGAGTCATTGGAAAACCATTTGCGGAGATACAATAATTTACTCCATTAAAGCTAGAAGGATAGTAAGAGCCTTCCTTAACATTGGGATACCATAAACCAGTAGAATATGACAACTGTTCAGTATTCAAGTTATATTTAGAGATTATTGGAAATGGGTTATCTATAAAATCTTTCGTACCAATTTCAAAACCATTCCGATCTTCTAATAGAAAGAATACATTCTTTTCATTTGAAACATCTAAACTATTCCACCGCAAGAAAGGACTGATTATCTCTCGCTCAGCAATTGGGTTTGAAGACGTGCGCAGAGACGGATGTTCAAAAGCATATTGGTCAAGAACTTTTCCATCAAAGTCAATTCTTACTAATTGACTTTGATCAAAAACACCACCCGTGTCATAACTTTGGTAGCTAGGAGTATACTTGACTATGATACTATCCTTATTTATGAAATAAAAGTCTTCGACTTCCTTCTCAGAAAGAAGGATTTCATGATACTTCAGACGACTTTCTATATTATAAAAGATCAAGCGGTTATCAAACAGATTAAGAATAATAGATTTGACACCCTCAACCGTAGCGAATTGAAAGTTTGGATTAGGAGGAACTGGAGAGTTTATTTCAACCGGAATCCGAATGGTTTCTACCAACTGAAAATCATAGGCATGAGTAGAATCCCAAATTTGCTCATTTCTTTTTTCTTCACATGAAGTGAGCAAACTCAGGATAATAATACTCAAGCCTATGAGTTTTCTTTCAATAAGAATAGTCATAAAGAAAGAGCCAATTCTTATTGAGGTACTCTCAAAATTTTTGCCCCTTCGGTCGCATTTGCTTTCCACCAGCAATCAGTTGGAGTTCCTGAACAACTAATGGTTGCTACTTGAAGCCCATTTACATATGTTCTTGAGTAAGTAGCTTGTACGAAGGGGTTTCTAACAGGCCCACCCAATTGTTGAATAACAATTTCAGTTTCTGTTGGATCATTCGCATTCGTATACAAATCTCCTGTATGACCTTCATAAACATAGTTACGTTGAGTAAGGACCATATTGGGATAGGTATAAGTCAACCCAGTTAATGTAGATCTAGGTTCCATTGCCGAGAAATCAATCGAACTCTTTTCATCCGCCTCTGGAACAACAGCTTGTTTAGAACATGAAGTAAAGGAAAATACAACAAGAAATACAATAAGTATTTTTTTCATGGTAATAAAGATTAAATAAGAGCTTACTCGTTTTAAGGTTTTTCAGCATCCACCTTTATTTCAAATGTGACTTAATCACTGAAATTCTTTTAATTTGGAAACAGAAAGCAACTATAGTCGAAGTTTAAAAAAGGGACACTATTTTTAACATAAATGTTGTTAACTGGATTGCTGTCTTAAGATTTGGCCATGAACCAATAAATAGAGTGCATTTTTTTTGTGAGCGTTTCCGGACATAAATCCCGCTATCACGATAATAGATAGCAGAGTTAACAGTGTGTAACGTAATTCGAGTTTCTCACTTATCATTTTCAGATTTCCCCCAACCCACAACCCCCCGTTCAAAACTCCCCCTCCCATCTCTCACACCATATATATAGGTATCCGATACTTGCTGTACACCTAGCGCACGTTTAACCCCATAATACCTTATTGTGATATGAAGCAATACAAAGACCGGAGTTTACCATAGCGCTACCAAAAGAAGCAAAGAGTTCAGCGGTAAGGAAAGAAGTAGAGTGTGCCTTTTGTATGCGTTAGTGGCGGGCATATAGGCAAATGCATGAGTGCATATAGGCATATGAACGGGCATATATGGGCATATGAGTGGGCACATATAGCCAAATGAATAAGTTCATGTGCACAAATGAACGAGCACATATACCCAAATGAATGGGCACATATGGGCATATGAATGGGCACATATGGGCATATGAACGGGCACATATGGGCAAATGAATGGGCTCATATGGGCATATGAACGAACACATATAGGCAAATGAATGCGTGCTTTTTTGACTTTTACCCTCCCTTTCGGGCGCAAATTTTAGTGCGGCTCAAAATTTTTTCTTAGCCCTGTTTGCTTCTGGTTCCGTGTTTTTTGGCTAAAAAATCGCCTCCTGCTATCGGTTGTTATAGTCTATATATCAGCCCAATAACCCGTATGCGCTGAAATTAGATAGTGTAATTCATACACTTATTTAAAAACTAGTACTGAAAATAATTTTATCAAATTATGAAACTTTACCTGGACAGTTTTGGTACAAGCACTCACAAACAGGCAGCGAACAACTGCCATTAAAAACAACAAAATGTCACAACAACAAAAAGCGGTTATTTCATTAACCAACCTAGCAGTAGGTAACCAGATCACTAAGTGCAAACTGATAGAGGAAGCTCTGTCACAGACACAGTACAACCAAGTCACACCAACACCTGCAGAGGTCTTGCCCATCATAGCGGCACTGGAATCTGCTCAGGCCAAGTGCGACTTGCGCAACTACGAGTGGATTCCTGTGCGCAACGACTTGCTAAAGCAGATGCAAGTAGCAGTGCGCAAGCAGTGCAACAGTGTAAATACGATTGCCAATGGCGATCCGAATTACCTGGCGTTCTGCGGCTTTGGTCTTAGTAAGATTCCTGCACCGCATCAAGAACCGGAACAAGGTGCGGTAAAGAAGATGGTGGACAAAGGCCAAGGCACTGCCATCTTCACAATGAAGACACTTAAGTTTTGTAGCTTCTATGAGTTGCAGATTGAAGGCGCTGGCAACCTTAACATTAGTGTGAGCGCTACAGTGGCTAAGTTCAAAGTAGCTGAAATGCCGATGGGTGTAATACTGAAGGCAAGGGTGCGTGGCGTCAATAACAAAGGTGTTGGCTTGTGGAGCCCTTGGGTGGACTTCTCTCTTAGTCTTACTGCTCCTATTGGTGGAGTGGGTGATTCGACAAACGACTAGTAGCGGCCCGCTCTATAAGAAGAACAGAACCCTCCATCTCACAATGTGCCTGTATGAAGGCAAGGTTTTAAGTTCTTACTTTTTATTGAAATAGACAATTATGTATTCCGGTTTTATCTAAAAAGCCTCTTGCGTAAGTGAGGGGCTTTTTTGTTTTTACTCACCGCAAAGGCGCAGAGGACGCAATGTGCTTCAAGTATGATTTGCTAAAACTCTTTGCGCCCTTTGCGTCTTTGCGGTGAACAAATGGCATAGGCTAAAGGCCAAAAGCAAAAGGCCAACGGCTATCTTCACCCCCGCAATTAAGGCATCTCATTCATTGGAACAACATTTCGATATCATCATCATAGGTGGCGGCATAGTGGGTGCGGCTACGATGTATAAAATACAAGTGGCTTATCCCGATAAGAAGATTCTTCTCCTAGAGAAAGAGAAAGGATTGGCCGACCATCAGACGGGTAACAACAGTGGAGTAATTCACTCGGGTATCTATTACAAGCCGGGCTCACTAAAGGCTACTAACTGTGTAAACGGAAGACGCGAGCTGGTGCAGTTTGCAAAAGAGTATAACGTGAAGCACGATGTATGCGGCAAGCTCATAGTAGCCAAAGACAGCACCGAGTTGCCACACATGGAGAAGATTTGGAACCACGGCATCACCAACGGCATAGAAGATATGCGCAAGGTGAATGCACGTGAGATTAAAGAGATAGAACCCTACTGCGAAGGCATGGAAGGCATCTTTGTGGGCTGCACGGGTATCATTGATTTCCGTGGTGCTACCGAGAAGATGGCAGAGGTAGCGAAAGCAAAACAACCTGCAAGCGAAGTGCATACATCGGAAGAGGCATTGTCCTTCGAGCGCAATGGTGAGCACACGCGTGTAGTAACAAGTAAAGGTGTTTACAGTGCAGGCAAACTTATCTTCTGTGGTGGTTTGCAAGCGGACCGTCTTGCTAAGAAAGATGGTATAGCTTTAAAAGAAAAAGTAGTGGGCTTCCGTGGCGACTATTACGAACTTACCGATGAGGCCAAGCACAAAGTGAAGAACCTTATCTATCCCGTTCCCAATCCTGACTTTCCTTTCCTTGGTGTACACTTCACGCGCATGACCAATGGCGAGATTGAATGTGGACCCAATGCCGTGTTCACCTTCAAGCGCGAAGGCTATGGCAAGACCGACTTCTCCCTAACCGATACCGTAGATGCTCTTACTTATGGCGGCACATGGAAGATGTTCTTCAACAACATGAAGTTTGGTATAGATGAATACCGCAGAGCATTTTCAAAACGTTTGTTCCTTCAAACCTTGCAACGCTTAGTTCCTTCCCTTGCGATGGAAGACATCAAACCGGGACGTGCAGGAGTGCGTGCCTTATTGCTCAGTCAAGATGGTGACACGCGCGATGACTTCCGCATAGAATACACCGACCACAGCATACATGTGCTCAATGCTCCTTCACCTGCAGCAACTGCTGCTCTTGCTATTGGTGACAATATCCGAGAGATGGCAGAGAAGCACTTTGGGTGGAAGTGATAAATGTGATTATCGGATAAAGCGCATTTACCTTTTCATCATCTAAATGCATTAATATGAAGATAGAAGGCATCCATCACATCGCCATCATTTGCGCTGACTATGAAAGGTCGAAGACTTTCTATACCGAAGTACTTGGCTTCAAAATAGAACAAGAGGTTTATAGAGAAGAGAGGCAATCTTATAAGTTGGACTTATCGTTGGGCGGTAAGTATGTGATTGAGTTGTTTTCATTTCCCAATCCACCTGCGCGACCATCGCGACCAGAAGCCGTTGGACTAAGGAATATAGCATTTGCAGTAACGAATTTGGATGAATGCATTACTCACTTAAATAAACATGCAATAGAAGTCGAACCTATCCGCGTGGATGAATACACTAGCAAGCGCTTCACTTTTATAGCCGACCCCGATGGTTTGCCTATTGAGTTTTATGAAGGCTAATGATTAATCGTTGAATGACAATAGGGTCATCCACGCTTCCGTAATCTTCTTCTCTGCTATAAGCGGTTTAGCACGCTCATGAAGTTGTTGTTCCAGTTCTTTTGGTTTTCCTTTCAACTCCATGAACAAATCGGAAAGCTCTATAAGCTTGTATTCGTTGACATCGGTTTCATTAGGCAACTGCTCCACTCCTGCCAGTTGTGCTAGTTCACTTCCGGTAAGCACTGTTGACTTAAGAATATCCAAAGGAAGATTGTCGAAGCCGATGCCTATTTCTTTGGTGGGTTGTTTTATTTGGAAAAGACCTTTGGAGGCACGCGTGTACCAACTGCCACCCATGCGAGCGACAAGGTCAATCTTCTCAGGAGCAATTTTCTTATCGGCATCCAATATGTTTTCATTGACATGCACCATCACTATCTCACATACTATAAGATTGCCTGCACCACCACCGTTGCCCAATTCAATAACATCTTTAACGATGCACTCCAATTGCACAGGCGATTCTTTTACTCGAAAGGGTTTTACTTTTTCAGAAGCAATTGGTGTAAGTCCTGCTTTTACAAACTCGCTGATACCTTCCGCATACTCGGTGCTCGCCAAAGATGTTTGCTGTGCCAGTTCATAGTTCACAATATTGATGACACACTCGCGCACTTGTTTTACATTTTCAAACGTGTGCTTCGTGGTGTTATCTCTTCCTCTTCTTGCCGGTGAGAAAATGGCAATAGGCGGGTTGGAACTAAAAATATTGAAGAAGCTAAAAGGTGCAAGATTGGGACGGCCCTCCTTATCTATAGTACTTGCGAAAGCAATTGGCCTTGGTGCAATAGCCCCCAACAAGTATTGATGCAAGGTGGGCTGGTCTATATTCTTAGGATCTATGGATAACATACTTCAATTATGAATTCACAATTATGAATTATGAATTGGTTTGAAACTATTTGCTTTCTACTTCTGAGAGAGATTCGAGGACTTTCTTTTTGAGTTCTTCTTTAAAAGCAAGGATGCTTTGTAAGAGATTCTCATCGGATGCAGCAAGAATTTGTGCGGCCAGGATTCCTGCATTGCGCCCACCATTGAGGGCAACCGTTGCCACAGGCACACCGGCAGGCATCTGCAAGATGGACAACACACTGTCCCAACCATCGATGGAATTGGAAGACTTGATGGGCACACCTATAACCGGCAGCGGAGTGAGCGAGGCCGTCATGCCCGGCAAATGTGCTGCTCCACCAGCACCTGCAATTATCACTTTGATGCCACGCGCCACAGCTGTCTGGGCGTACTCCACCATCCTCTCCGGAGTGCGGTGCGCACTTACCACCGTTATCTCATACTTCACCCCGAGGTGTTTCAAAACATCGGCAGCTTCGCCCATGATGTTCAAGTCGCTTTTGCTGCCCATTATAATCCCTACCATCTTATGCTATGCTTTATTAAGGGTTCAAATATACCTTTTGACCAAAGTGGGTTAAGGAGCAGTTGTTGTCCTATATTAAGTTTTTAGAGAAGAGCAATATCTCTTACCCTTTTTATCTTACTAGGATTGAGGCAACAAAACACAATTCATCAAAAAAATGGTAATCCTATTTGCATAGAGATGCAACGATGAAAGGAAAAATAGCGTCACCTCTGCGTGAAGCGGTCTTTAATTTTGCCGCACTTGCGAAATAGTTTTTTTCCGACCAAGAATTAACATTGTAAACAATTGAGAAGACTTCTACTTCTGATATTTGGGTTTATTGTCACTGTCAGCGCCCAAGCGCAGTTGACCGCCAATGGTACACCAGCTCCTTGTGCCAGTATGACCAGCTATACCAATAGCATGCCCAATGACCCGATATATTATTACCAAGCCGGGCAGCTAGGCTCCCTTACCGCTACACCTCCCGGAGGAACTGCAGGTTGGACGTTTGCCTGGTCTAAATACAATCCTGGTACATCTTCGTGGGTGACATTGATTACTCAGAACAACTTGCCGACTTCCACGATGAACAACCTTCAACCCGGGGCTTATCGTGTTACAATTACAGATGGAACTGGAACAGTAGTTGGTTGTTTCCGTGCCTGGGTCTTGCAGATATTGCAAGAGCCTTTAGTGACTGTCAATCCTATTACAGGTGATTGTGATGGTCCTATTACCTTAAGTGCTACCATCACCAACCCACAGGTGATGCCTTATCATAACTTGCCTCCTGACCCCATGTTGATCAATGCATCAACGGCCATTACGGTTTGTTTTTCTGCTCAACATACTTATGTGAGTGACTTGGCATTTCACCTGAGAGGTCCTGCCCAATGTGGAAATCCAGATATATTGCTGGCTGCAAGTCCCGGTATTTGTAATGGCGGTGACAACTTGAATAATTTTTGCTTTACAAAAGCGCCTTCACCCAACTTCAATGTTTGTACAGCGCCTACCCCACTCACCGGAAGCTATGACTCATACGGTGCCGGGAGTACGGCCATCAATTGGAATCCGCTCAATGGTTGTGATGCAACAGCTCCGGGCTGGCGCGTTGAACTTTGGGACTGCGTTGGTGGTGACCAAGGAACTATGACCATGGGTAGTGTTTCCTTTACCGGAACTAGCGTTTGCGGCCAAGCCCAAACTGTGAGTTACCAATCGCCTGCCGGATTCAGTGCGCCTATTGCAGTGGTTTCTTGCAGCACTACACTCACTGCAGCTTATACCGTTTCAAATCCAACTCCTCCAAACATCAACTGCATATTTGGTTATCAATGGACAAGTAATCCGCCTATTGTTATTCCTAGTGCGACTTCATCATTGAATATTCCAATAAGTACACTAACCTCACCAGGTGGTGGTACTATTCCGTGGCAAAACATTGATTTTACCTTAAGTCTTACGAGCCCGTGCACGGCATTGCTCAATTGCCTTGGTCCCGGTAAAATAGATTCTGAGAGTTTTATTCTTGAAACAGAAGACGAAACCATCATCAACGCACCTGCTGCTGTTTGTGTTTCGGGTTCACCAATTACATTAACGGCCACACCGGCTGCAGGTACATGGTCAGGCACCGGAATTACCAATGCTACCAACGGAACATTTGACCCTGCCATCGCAGGTGTTGGTGATGTAGAAATATTTTTTGAGCCTACTGACCCTTGTTTCAATGATACTTCAATTGTCTTTACTGTGGATGATTTGCCTATTCTGGTGATTGATTCTCCTGATGGCTTCTGTATAGATGGTGCAACCCATCAGTTTACAAGCCCGACACC
>Ga0209572_1001805_pt1 | contig 12377 bp, 10 predicted proteins | sample EBPBio232012_DNA_FD_185867 | JGI IMG/M metagenome (GOLD analysis project Ga0209572, IMG submission 185867) | Wastewater treatment Type I Accumulibacter community from EBPR Bioreactor in Madison, WI, USA - Reactor 1_1/23/2012_ DNA (SPAdes)... | ecosystem: Engineered > Bioreactor > EBPR >...
ACGAGTTGATTCAGGCCTATTTTTTTCAATACTTATTACAACATTTGATACCCAAGCTATATGCAGTCAATTGAACAAATTCAGGATTTCAAAGGCAAATACCCAAAGCAACTTTGGTCGCTATTCTTCTCCGAAATGTGGGAACGCTTTTGCTTCTATGGAATGCGTGGGATGCTCACATTCTTCATGGTGCATCAACTTTTCATGGAAGATAAACAGGCAAATCTTCAATATGGTGCAACACAAGCATGGGTTTACGCTTTCACTTTTATAGGTGGTTTGTTTGCCGATAAAATTCTTGGTTTCCGCAAGTCCTTATTCTGGGGCGGCTTGCTGATGATTATCGGAAGTTTGATTTTAGCTTATGACCCAAAAGAATTTTTCTTCCTTGGAATAGCGTTCAATGTTGTTGGAACCGGCTTCTTCAAACCAAACATTTCAAGCATGGTTGGTCAACTTTACCGTCAAGGTGACAGCAGACGCGATGATGGCTTCTCTCTATTTTATGCGGGCATTAACCTCGGTGCTTTACTTGGTGGATATTTCTGCATTGCTATTGGAAAAGGTGAGTTTATGGGCAACGTAATAGCGGAGGCTTACAGATGGAATGTGGCCTTTGGTCTAGCCGCAGTAGTTATGACCATAAGCCTTATCACATTCTTATACACGCGCAAAACCCTAGGCCCTATTGGACTTTCGCCATTTGAAGCGAAAGGAATTACTGAAAAAAAATGGGTGGACTACGCGGTCTATGTAGGAGCATTACTATGCATTCCTGTCATTATGGTAATGGTAGCGAATACAAGATATACTGATTGGTTTATGTATTTTATCGGCCCATTCAGTTTGGCTTACTTAGCTTTTGAAATGACCAAAAACACAGCTGATGAAAACAAAAAGCTTATTGCTGCACTTATGTTCATTCTTTTCTCAGTGGTATTCTGGGCCATTTTTGAACAAGCTGGTGGTTCATTGAGCCTGTTTGCTGCTGAGCATCTGAACAACGAAATTCTTGGCTTTATCAAGCTCGATCCTAACGGAGTAAATAATTCGGCCAATTCGTTCTTCGTAATTGTATTCGCTGCTGTGGTTGGAACCATCTGGGTATTACTTGCAAAGAAAAAAATGGAGCCAAATACCGTAGTGAAATTCGGATTAGGCTTCTTGTTCCTTGGTGCTGCATATTTTATCTTTTTTTCTCAAAGATTCTTTGCCGGACTTGATGGTAGATCATCGTTGGACATATTCACTTTGGCATATTTCGTTGTTACACTTGGTGAATTGTGCCTCTCTCCTATCGGGCTATCTATTATGACCAAATTGGCTCCTCATCGACTACAAGGATTTATGATGGGCATGTGGTTTTTGGCCAGTGCTTACGGGCAATATGTTGCAGGTTTGTTTGGAGCGAGTATCTCGCCTTCAGAATCAGCAACACCTGTTGAAAAGCTAGAAATATATACTAAAGGCTACTACGACTTTGCTTGGTACGCAATTATTGCAGGTGTTCTATTAATTGCGATTTCACCTCTTATCCGCAAGTTGATGGGCAACGTAAAATAATTTGGCATAATTTCAGTAACACCACTCGAGGCGTTGCGTTTATCTTCGCTCAATCAAGTAGTTTCATCATGAAAAAGAAAACACTTTTGGTTTCGCTAGCAATTATAGGAGTTGTAATCCTGTCTTCATTTGCTTTCTTAAATAATAACGAATCGCAATCAGAGAAATCTGAGGCAATGATTTCAGAAACAGTCAACTGGATTTCAATCGAACAAGCCATAGAGGCTCAGAAGAAAAATCCCAAACCTATTATGATGGATGTCTATACAGCTTGGTGTGGTCCTTGTAAAATGCTTGATAAAAATACCTTTCAAGATGCCCGTGTGGCCAAATACCTCAACGAGAATTTCTACAGTGTAAAGTTCAATGCTGAAGGCCCTGACTCTCTAGTCTATCAAGGTGCAACTTATAAAAACCCAACTTATGTACCGAATCAACCTGGTCGTAATGGGGTACATGAGTTTACGATGGCTTTGGGCGTTAATTCCTACCCCACTATCTTTTTCATGGATAAAGCAGGTCAGCCGCTCATGCCGCTGGTAGGTTATAGAACACCTGCTCAAATCGAACTTTACTTGCATTTGTTCGCTGAAGAAAAACATTTGACTATCACCACGCAAGAACAATTTGCTGAATACGAAAAGAACTTTCCGATTACTTGGAACTAATCAGAGTCAATCATAATAAATGACAAAAGACCGACTGAGACTTGTCGGTCTTTTTTATTTCAATAACCTGAACCTTTAGCCGATTCTACCGTTTCAATGCACCGCTTGATAGGAATCAAAAAAAATCTCAACTTAGAAGTTGAAATGTTTGTACAGGCAACACTGCCAACTATCTTGCACCCGTTTAGGATAAGAAAAACCACTCTATAATAGCATGAGCGAAATAGCAAAAATCATACTTGACGGAAAGGAGTATGAACTTCCAATCATCGTTGGCTCAGAAAATGAGAAAGCCATTGATATAAGCAAACTTTTAGATACTACCGGTTATATCACTTTAGACTCGGGTTTCAAAAACACGGGAGCTACTAAGAGCGCCATTACCTTTTTGGATGGCGACCAAGGGATTCTGCGTTACCGCGGCTATCCGATAGAACAACTTTCGGAATATGCTTCTTTTGTGGAGGTGATGTATCTCATTATCTATGGAGAACTTCCTACCGAAACGCAGTTGAACGCTTTTCAAAGTTCTATCAGTCACCACACCTTGGTGCATGAGGACATGAAGCGTTTCTATGAGGCTTATCCTACCGGTGCACATCCAATGGGTGTTTTGTCGTCTATGTTAGCAAGTCTTTCTACTTTCTATCCTGAATCTCAAGTACCGAATCGTTCATTCATTGATGTGGACAGAACTATCCACAGACTGATTGCTAAAATGCCAACCCTTGCTGCTCAGGCGTACAAGGTGAGCATTGGCCACCCAATCATGTATCCAAGAAATTCATATACCTATACGCAGAACTTCCTTCACATGATGTTCGCGCTGCCTACGTATGAATATCAAATAGACCCTGTTATAGATGATGCATTAAATAAATTGCTCATCCTTCATGCCGATCACGAGCAAAACTGTTCTACTTCCACGGTACGTATTGTGGGCTCATCTCAATCCAACCTTTATTCTTCCGTTTCTGCTGGGGTAGCTGCACTTTGGGGACCTCTCCATGGTGGTGCCAACCAAGCAGTAATAGAAATGCTTGAAAAAATAAAACTGGACGGTGGAGACACTGCCAAATGGATTGCCAAGGCAAAAGATAAAAACGATTCATTCCGCCTGATGGGCTTCGGACATAGGGTTTACAAAAACTTTGACCCACGTGCGAAGATTATCAAAAAAGCTTGCGATGATGTGTTGAACAGATTGGGCATTCAAGACCCGATTTTGGAAATTGCTAAACAATTGGAAGAAGTAGCGCTTAGAGATGAATACTTCATCGAACGCAAGCTTTATCCAAACGTTGATTTCTACTCAGGCATCATCTACCGCGCATTGGGAATCCCAACGCAAATGTTCACCGTTATGTTTGCGCTTGGTCGCCTACCGGGTTGGATTGCCCAATGGAAAGAAATGATAGAACAAGGCGAACCTATCGGCAGACCACGTCAGATCTATACAGGTGCAACAAAACGCGATTATGTACCAATCGTAAAAAGAGGATAAAAAACCATTAGGTTTTATTAGATAATGTGAAAGCCCCATTTATTTTGGGGCTTTCTTTTTTAGCAGTAAACAATGAGCAACGGAACAGTTACAACATCAACCTATAACGGAATTACAACCATCACCTTCTTTCATCCACAAAGCAATTCATTGCCCGGTGCATTGTTGATGGAACTTGGTGACACCATCACGAACGCTGGAAAAGACTACGCGACTAGAGTTATTATTCTTCGCAGTGAAGGCGAAAAAGCGTTTTGTGCCGGTGCAAGCTTTGATGAACTGATTGCTATCAATGACCTTGAAACAGGAAAGAAATTTTTCAGCGGCTTTGCCCATGTCATCAATGCTATGCGCACTTGCCGAAAGCTTGTGATAGGTCGTGTGCAAAATAAAGCAGTTGGTGGCGGAGTTGGTTTGGCATCGTCTGTTGACTATTGTTTTGCAACGACAAAAGCTTCTGTAAAGCTTAGCGAGTTGGCTGTTGGAATTGGCCCTTTTGTGGTTGGTCCTGCAGTAGAAAGAAAAATTGGACTTTCAGCAATGTCGCAATTGGCTATCAATGCTAGCGAATGGCAAAGCGCTGAGTGGGCAAAAGAAAAAGGGCTTTATACAGAAATTTTTGAAACCGAAGAAGACATGGATAAGGCCATTCAAATGCTTGCTGAAAAGCTTGCAGTGTCTAATCCTGAAGCCATGAGCGAACTGAAAAGTATTTTTTGGCAAGGAACCGAAAACTGGAATACGCTTCTTACTGAACGTGCCGGCATCAGCGGCAGACTCGTTCTTTCAGACTTTACAAGAAATGCGATTAACAAGTTTAAGGGGAAGTAAAAACTCAATTGCAAAATGAAACTCTGTATTCATTTCTTTATCTTATTATTCCTGATACTTCAAGTTTCCTGCTCAAGAAGAAAGGCCTTACTTCTCACATCTGATGGAGTAATAAAGAAGAACAAATCGAAAGAAATAAAATTTACTCAACATCGCTTAAATAGAGAAATAGAATACTTCTTAAACTATGAGGAAACAATAGGGCGAAACGATACAGCAGAACTCAGACTAATAGCAGACAAGTTCATTTCAGAAATCAAAAAGGTAAGAAGCGGACTGGAAAGTCATTTCAAAGAATACCAAATCGTATTTGAAAACGATACTAATGGTCATCTGAAGTTTTATACTGCCAGTTATCGCGACTTTTCCGCTCATCTTATTTTCAATCTGAATAAACAGCAAATGCACCATTATACACAAAGCGGTTTTTAGACATTTAGTCGTAGTTAATAGAAACTATCGCCATATTCGCACAACCGTAATTTTCTAAAGAATCAATGCTTCAGCCTTACGAAAGAAAACTTGTAGAAGTCTGCTACACACCTGGTCAATATCATTTGTACCAAGAGAATTTTGACATTGTTGTAGTGATAGATGTGCTGCGTGCTACAAGTGCGATTACAACCGCACTTCATTATGGAGTGGAAAAAATCATTCCTGTTTCTTCTATTGAAGAGGCCATTGAATACAAACAAAAGGGCTTCATTGTAGGTGCTGAACGTGATGGCAAAGTAGTCGATGGCTTCGACTTTGGCAATTCGCCTTATGCCTATATGAATCCTTATTTCAAAGGCAAGACACTGGTGCTTACTACTACCAACGGCACTAAGGCGATCAACATTTCAAAAAAAGACAAAACAGTAGTCATTGGCTGTCTCAATAATATAGAACTGTTATGCCAATGGCTTATTGAGCAAAATAAAAACACACTCATTCTTGCTTCCGGATGGAAGGATAAAGTGAATTTGGAAGACACCATCTGTGGAGGTGCTATAGCCGATGCTTTACTGGAAACCCGCAAATTTCGCAGCAACGAAGACAGCACAGTGGCAGCCAAATTCATTTATCGCTCTGCGCGCGAACACCTTTGGGCTTTCCTAAGAGCTTCTTCGCACCGCAGGAGGCTTATCAAACTGAACATTCAAAAAGACGTGAAGTATTGCTTGACGCTGAACACCGTGCCTTGCATTCCAATCCTGAAAGACGATGCCATTGTCAAATTGGAGTACGGAGCGTCAACAAAGCATTCTAACGGAATAGAATCGCTCACTACCAATTCGTAAGTCTATGAGACGAAAATCCGCACGTATAGCTTCTCTAATCATTGTTCTTTCAGCATGCTTGTTGGGATTTTCTGGATTTAAAGAACAGCCTAAACACGATTGTCCGTTGGATTCACCAACCTGGGGATTCTTTGGTCACAAGCGCATCAATGAACTCGCCATTTATACGCTGCCGACTGACATGTTTGGTTTCTACAAGGCAAACATGGAGTACATGATTGACCACTCTGTTGATCCCGATAAGCGCAGATATGGCGTAGTAGGCGAAGCCGAATGTCATTATATAGACATGGATAGATATATCACTGCAGAGAAACCCAATCCATTTGACAACGTGCCCCGTAGATGGACAGATGCTGTCGCTAAATTCAGTGAAGATACTCTGCGCGCACATGGAATAGTCCCATGGCATGTTTACGACATGACGCAACGACTCACTAACGCGTTTAAAGCGCAAGACAAAGCAAAAATTTTGCGCCTTTCAGCCGAATTGGGACATTATATAGGTGATGCCCACGTTCCTTTGCACACTACCAGCAATTACAATGGTCAATTGACTGGTCAAAGAGGCATCCACGGTTTTTGGGAAAGTCGGTTGGTAGAACTTTACTCCCAAGATTATGATTTCCTAGTTGGCCGAGCCATTTTCGTTGAATCGCCTTTAAACTATATATGGGACCGTGTCGAGGAAAGTTTTGCTGCAGTGGACAGTGTTCTTGGCTTTGAAAAAAATCTTACCTCGAGTTTTTCAGAAGATCAAAAATTCAGTTTTGAATCTCGCGGGCAAGCCAATTTAAAAGTGTATTCCGAAAGGTATAGCAAAGAATATAGCGATATGTTGGACGGCCAAGTCGAAAGAAGGATGAAATCTGCGGTTCATTCAGTAGGCAGCTATTGGTACACGGCTTGGGTAAATGCAGGTCAGCCAAGATTGGATAAATTCTTAGATTTAGGAGCCACCAAGGAAGAAACTGACTCTTTGCCTGCTCAAAATACTAATCTGAAAGTTCGGGAACACGAGTAATTCGGATTAAAACTCAAAAAATGTAACCTTCTGAATCCCACATAAGTAAAAAGCATCGGTTCAACCCCTATTCAACCGATGAAAAAGTACATAACACTCACAGTTCTGATGCTGGTTGGCATCTGGGCAACGGCACAAACGCCACAGGTTCTCTTCTATGGTTACATAGAAGAAGGGATTTTTGATAACCCTAACAGTACAAAAAAACGCAAGAAAGAAAAAGTTCCTGAAAAGCTCGCAGGCGTGAAAATCTACGTTTATGACGGAGATTCAATGACCAACGTGGTCACAGCAAGAGAGACTGGTTTCTATGCGCTTCTTCTCAATTCAGGAAAAAAATACCGCGTTACGTTCGAAAAAGAAGGATTCTTCTGTAAGTGCTTCGAGATGGACTGCCGCGAGGCCAAGTTTCCTGAAACGGACGCTGCGTTGAAATGTCTCACCGATGTATCAATGTTCAAGAAAGTGGAAGATGATGACCTGCTTTCGCTGTGCAAAGTTCCTTATGCGAAATGTGCATACCAAGCCGGTGAAATGGTTTGGGATATGGAATACACCGCCCGAGCAAGGGAAAAATTCTATGAATTAGCTCAGCCATACTATATGGCAATGGAAAAATAAAAAAATTTCTTTAACGAACGAAGTCGTTAAAGACGCTTCAGACCGCCCGCAAAATTGTACCTGAAAAGGCCGCTTGAAATTCAAGCGGCCTTTTCGCACATTAGCGCGTAATTCATTTAACAACTCTTTCCGTCCGAATACCGGCTTCGGTCGTAACATGAAGAAAATAGACCCCCGAAGCCAATCCATCAGTAGCCCAGTTAATCATCCTGCCTACTTTCTTTTCTGATAAAATACATCTTCCATTCAAATCAACTAAAACTATTTCTAGCATGTCTGTGGTGCTTTGTATTCTTAATTGATCACCAAAAGGGTTCGGAAAAACACTGACATCTATCGCTGAAGAAATACTCTCATCTTCAATAGCCAAAGGATTAACCGTAATATTAATATTATCTATTGCATAAATCTTCCAGTTTGAGCCAACTGTTTTGTAACGAATACCAATATAACCCTCATTCGCAGTATACGGAATATCTACAATCGTATCCAACCACGTTTGATTTGGTGACATTTCCGAAAGGTTTGCTAATGGAACAAAAGAACCAAAGGCCGGATTTTGACTAACCATTCCAAACCAAATTTCAAGATTGTCTTCCAGCGGCTCACTAAAACCTGAAACCCTTAGTTTCAATTCCATTTTGGATTCGCTCGGAAAATGAATAGGAGGTGAAACAAACCAATCTATCACTGTCTGAGATTCTTCACCGCCAACATTATAATCATGTGATAGACACGCTGGCAAAGAAAATCCAACCGGTGCGATTCCTCCATCAAAGCTCCACTCACTGGCACTTTCATATCCCTGACGATATTGCTGCCAACCGGACTGCTCAGACGTATTATCAAAGCCAGTGTAATAAGGTAATTCTGCCACTTGAGCCATCAAATGACTCGGCATAGTCAGCAATAAAAAAACAGTAGTGCATCGAATTGCAAATTGAAATACTTGCGTTGTTCTCATGGTAATTTCTTTTAATGATTGTTATTTCCAAACAAATGAAGATTTGGGCGCTGAGCGACTACTTGTCCATTCCTGCTCTTTGCATTGGTTAACAATCTGAACAGCGACTTATCTCATAGCTCTTTTCTAAGTGTTCAAAACAGAATACTTTTAAACAGCCATCGTATTTCGGTCGTTGCGTATGAACTTTGAGGCCACTTATGGCAGTCAAAACGAAAAAGGCGGAAGTAGCCACTACCGACACATCCCTTAGCAAACTCGATCCAAAAGAGTATATCATCATAAAAGGTGCGCGGGTTCACAATCTCAAAAATGTGTCTGTTGCTATTAAGCGTGGTGAGTTCACGGTAATTACTGGTTTAAGCGGCTCTGGAAAATCTTCGCTTGCGTTTGATACATTGTTTGCCGAAGGTCAACGCAGATACGTGGAAAGCCTCAGCAGCTATGCGCGTCAGTTTCTTGGCCGTTTGGATAAGCCTGAAGTCGATTCTATACTCGGCATTAGTCCTGCGGTCGCTATAGAACAAAAAGTAACAAGCCGCACTTCACGTTCAACAGTTGGCACATCCACTGAAATTTATGATTACATAAAATTACTTTATGCACGTATTGGAATAACATTCTCGCCAGTAAGTGGTAAAGAAGTCAAACGTCACCGCAGCAGCGATGTACTGGAGTTTATTCTTGGTCATGATGAAGAAACTCGCTTCCTCATTCTTGCCGCAATCCCTTCTACAAAAGAAACAAAGAAGAAGCTCGGTGTATTGATTCAACAAGGTTTTGCACGGATACTTGTAAACGGTGAAGTACAAAGCATAGAAGACGTTCTTGAAACGGTTAAAGAGAAAGACGAACTCTACATCATCATTGATAGAATAACGGCCAGCAAAGACGAAGAGAATCAAACGCGCATTAGTGATAGTGCTGAGAGTGCATTCTTCGAAGGACATGGCGAGTGCATTGTTTATGATTTTGATAAAAAGAAAAAACACATTTTCAATAATCGCTTCGAAGCAGACGGTATCACTTTTGAAGAACCAACAGTCAACCTTTTCACCTTTAACAACCCAGTTGGCGCATGCAAAACTTGCGAAGGATTTGGCAGCGTAATTGGCATTGATGAAAACTTAGTGATGCCCAACAAGAAGCTGAGTGTTTATCAAGAAGCCATTATGCCATGGCGTGGCGAGGTGATGAGCGAATGGAAAAATCAACTGGTGATGAATGCTTCAAAATTTGATTTTCCCATTCATAAACCCATTGCAGAGTTGACTAAAGAGCAACGCAAGTTGCTTTGGACTGGCAACAAACACTTCAGCGGATTGGATGCCTTTTTCAAATTCATTGAAAGCGAATCTTACAAGATCCAATACCGTGTGATGCTTAGCCGTTATCGCGGAAAAACAACTTGCCCCGAATGCCAAGGTACACGCTTACGCAGCGATGCCAATTATGTAAAAGTTGGTGGCAAAGGCATTTCAGAGTTGGTCAATATTTCCATCAATGATTGCCATGATTTTTTTGAAAAACTAAAACTCAATTCACACGATGAAAAAGTAGCGAAGCGTTTGCTGACCGAAATCCGCAATCGTTTAGGTTATCTCAATCGTGTCGGGTTGGAATACCTAACGCTCAATCGTCTTTCTAACACATTGAGCGGTGGCGAATCGCAACGTATCAATTTGGCGACAAGCCTTGGCAGCGCTCTCGTTGGTTCTATGTATATCTTAGATGAGCCCAGCATCGGACTTCATCCACGCGATACGGAAAAACTTATCGGTGTTTTGAAAGAGTTGAAAGCTCAAGGTAACACAGTCATTGTTGTTGAGCATGATGAAGAAATCATGCGTGCTGCCGACAACCTCATTGATATGGGACCTGAAGCAGGAACCAATGGTGGTAACATCGTTTTCAATGGAACTACTGATGAACTTATCAAGAAAGGTGATACACTCACAGCGAAATATTTGCGTGGTGAAATGACCGCTACTACAACATCCAACAAAACGATTGGTAAAGACAAACTAATTATTCGTGGTGCTCGTGAGAACTCGCTCAAGAATGTCGATGTAGAAATTCCGTTGCGTTGCTTAACTGTAGTAAGTGGCGTAAGTGGAAGTGGCAAATCAACTTTGATACGCGACATCTTCTACCCCGCTCTACTCAAGGAATTGGGTGGCATTCCTACAGATAAAGTTGGCGAGTACGATTCTATCGAAGGAGATATTCGAACCGTGAAAATGGTAGAGTTTGTTGACCAAAATCCTATAGGTAAATCATCGCGATCGAATCCTGTGACTTATGTGAAGGCGTATGATGATATCCGCAATTTGTTTAGCTCACAACCACTTTCAAGACAACGCGGCTATAAACCATCGCATTTTAGTTTCAATGTAGAAGGCGGACGCTGCGAGGTGTGCGAAGGTGAAGGCATACAAACCATCTCCATGCAATTCATGGCTGACATTCGTTTGCAATGTGAAGTGTGTAAAGGCAAACGCTTCAAAGACGAAGTGATTGAAGTGGAATACAAAGGCAAAAATATCAGCGATGTTCTTGACATGACAGTTGATGATGCGGTGACATTCTTTGCGAACGCAGATAAAAACACCATCACCACAAATATTGTCGAACGCTTAAAACCTTTGCAAGACGTTGGTTTAGGATACGTAGGCATGGGGCAAAGTTCTTCCTCGCTGAGTGGTGGTGAGGCACAAAGAATAAAGCTTGCTTCTTTCCTTGGCAAAGGTTCATCCAACAATCATACGGTATTCATTTTTGATGAACCTACCACAGGTTTGCATTTTCATGATGTCAAAAAACTGATGGACTCCTTCAAAGCATTGCTCGATAAAGGACACACCATAGTTGCCATCGAACACAATCCTGATGTGATTCATTCAGCCGATTGGCTCATTGATATGGGACCTGAAGGTGGCGATGAAGGTGGTAACGTTGTCTTTGCCGGAAAACCAAATGATATTGTAAAAGCTAAGAATTCTTATACAGCGAAGTTTTTATTCAAGCAATAACTGCTCTCAAATTCATAATTTTCATACTTCAATTTTCAATCAGTTATGAAATTACACTCTATCAATACAGGTTTATTCAAACTCGATGGTGGCGCCATGTTTGGTGTTGTTCCAAAAACGATATGGCAAAAAAGTAATCCGGCCGATGAAAACAATATGTGCACTTGGGCTATGCGCCTTTTACTGATTGAAGATGGCAAACACTTGACGCTTCTAGATACAGGCATCGGCAACAAACAAAGTGAAAAATTCTTTTCTCATTATCATTTGCATGGTGGTGACACTTTGGACAACTCTTTACAATCGTTGGGTTTTCATCGTGATGATATAACAGATGTTTTTTTGACACACCTGCACTTCGACCATTGTGGCGGTGCTATCGAATACAATAGTTCTAAAGACGGCTTCAGACCTGCATTTAAGAACGCTACATTTTGGAGCAACGAACGTCACTGGGAATGGGCCACAAAACCAAACTCACGCGAGAAAGCAAGTTTCTTGAGTGAAAATATTTTACCAATACAAGAAAGTGGTCAGCTGAAGTTCATTGAAAGAACCGGGGACTTCAAAGAAAATTCAGAACTGGGTTTTGATATTCTATTTGTAGATGGTCATACAGATAGCATGATGGTTCCGCACATTGAATACAAAGGCAAAACGATTTGCTACATGGCGGACTTATTGCCGAGCACGGGACATATTCCATTGCCTTATGTAATGGGCTATGACACGCGTCCACTTATAACAATGGAAGAAAAATCGAAATTCTTAAACACCGCAGCGGAGAAAGAATTTGTGCTCATGCTTGAGCATGATAGCGTGAACGAATGTTGCACTTTGCAAAACACCGAGAAAGGAATTCGATTGGGAGCTACTATCCGACTGAA
>Ga0209572_1001806_pt1 | contig 12375 bp, 13 predicted proteins | sample EBPBio232012_DNA_FD_185867 | JGI IMG/M metagenome (GOLD analysis project Ga0209572, IMG submission 185867) | Wastewater treatment Type I Accumulibacter community from EBPR Bioreactor in Madison, WI, USA - Reactor 1_1/23/2012_ DNA (SPAdes)... | ecosystem: Engineered > Bioreactor > EBPR >...
ATAAAGTGATCCCAATAGTTTAGACAGATACAATAATAAAATAAACTATTGTTATTGTTGTAAAAGTCCTTCTTTTTCTTTTTTGCTTCTTTTTTCTTTGTTAATAAAATAGGATAATTGTTGATAATTGGGTTGTTTTTCAAAGACTTCAGCTGGGGTCATATTTGAAAGGCTCGAATGGGGTCTTGAATAGTTGTAAAAGTCAAAATAGTCAATCAAACCTTTCTGTAAATCAAGTCCATTTGAATATGATTTAAGGTATATGTCTTCGTACTTGACACTCCTCCACAGTCTCTCCACAAAAATATTATCAGTAGCTCTTCCCTTACCGTCCATAGATATTTTTATCTCATTATCTTTCAGTGTTTTAGTGAAAATATTACTTGTAAATTGACTACCTTGATCGGTGTTGAAGATTTCAGGAGTGCCATACATACTGATGGTTTGATTTAAGACTTCGGCACACCATTCTGCTTCCATGGTATTACTTACCGACCAATGCAGTACTTTTCGTGAATACAGGTCAATTATAGCCATTAAATACATGAAGCCTTTTCTCATTGGGACATATGTTATGTCAGTTGCCCAAACATGATTGCTATGAGTAATATCCAAGTCTTTTAAAAGATATGGGTACTTTTCATGCTCTTTATCAGGTAGAGAAGTATTTGGCTTGGGATAAAGAGCTTTTAAGCCCATCAGCTGCATTAAACGGCTTGTTCGTTTGATGTTGACGCTATAACCGGACGTGTTCAGATGTGTCGTCATTCTTCTTTTCCCATAAAATGGCGTTTTCATATACTGTTTATCCAACTCCTGCATAATCTCCAGATTCAAGTCTGATTCCTGACCTGTTGGCTTATAATATAAGGTTGACCTGCATACTCCAACTAAATCACACTGGCGTACAATGCTAGTTTCACTTCCTCCTTTTTCAACCATTTTCAGCCGCTCTTTCAGGGGTTTGGTCATAACTTTTTTTTAAGAAAAGCTATATCCATTTGTAATCGACCGATTTGCTCATAAAGTGCCGTCACATCTTCCGATTTATCCATTTTTTTGGCCTTGGAGTGGTCAAAAACACTTCCGGCATTAGCCAGAAATTCTTTCTTCCAATCGGTAATCTGTGATGGGAAAATATCATACTTTGCGGCCAGTTCTGACAAAGTCATTTTCTCCTGGATGGCCTCCAGGGCAACCTTGGCTTTAAAGTTGCCATCAAAATTTCGTCGTTTGTTTTGCTTGCTCATGTTCCTAAATTTAAAAGGTGATTTCAATTATCGTACCTGTCTAAATTTTGGGGACCATTATAGTCTATTGCTCATGTGGTACAAAAATGTACGTTTATACTCAAAATCCAGTTTATAAATGCAATCAATGTAAAAGAAAAATTGCTGTCTCTGATTTAGATGAAATATTTCATGAACAATTAAAATCATTTTTACTTACTGATACAGATTTAGAAACTATTTCTTTAAAATCAAACAGTATTTTAAATGAAAAAGAGCAATTGTTAAAAACAGTAAAAAATGAATATGAAAAGCTCTTAAAAAGGACAGAAATACAGATGAATCTCCGATTAGATGGTGAGATTTCAAAGGAAGAATTTGCAAGATTCTATTCACCAAGTCAAATACAATTACGCCAATTAGAACAACAAATTCCAGAGTTAGAAGCCGAGATTGATTTTCTGAAAATCCAATTTATTTCATCAGATACAATTCTTCAAGATGCTGTTCAATTGTACAACAATTGGAATCATTTGCCATACGCTGAAAAACGAACAATTGTTGAATCCATCACCGACAAAATTACTATTGATGTTGATACTATTGATATAGCTTTATCATATCTCCCCGCACCCCTCTTACAACCAAATGAAGTAAAAAGGGAACACAACCTCAGGGGTTCATACTCGCTATCAACATAAAACTACTTGGAAACTCCACGGCCAACCGCGTTCTGGAAATCACTACTTTCCGCTCTTCCAGTGGTTGCCGCATTACTTCCAGCACAGTGCGTTTAAATTCGGGCAATTCATCAAGGAAAAGCACTCCATTATGTGCCAGAGATATCTCCCCTGGTTGCGGAAAACTACCTCCACCCACCAATGCCGCATCCGAAATGGTATGATGAGGATTACGAAATGGCCTTCGGGCAATCAAGGAAGAATTAGAATCAAGTTTTCCGGCCACCGAATGTATCTTCGTGGTTTCGAGGGCCTCTGAAAGTGTCAAAGGTGGTAAAATAGACGGTAGCCGTTTGGCTAGCATCGTTTTCCCGGCACCTGGAGGCCCAATCATGATGGCATTGTGCCCGCCTGCAGCCGCAATTTCCAGAGCCCGTTTTATATTTTCCTGGCCTTGCACATGCGAAAAATCGGCTTCGTATTCGTTGAGCGTGTGATAAAATATGTCGCGGGTATCGGTGACCAAAGGTTTGATGTCAATCTCACCGGTCAAAAATCCAACTGCTTCCTGTAGCGTTTCGACGCCAATCACATCCAGATTATTAACGATAGATGCCTCCATGGCATTTTCTTTAGGCAAGATAAAACCTTTCAGCTTATTAGCCCGTGCCTCAATCGCAATGGGTAATACTCCTTTGATAGGTCTGAGTTTTCCGTCCAGAGCCAACTCTCCCAAAATCACATATTCGTTGATTTCTTTTTCGTAAATCAGGTTTCCTCCCGATGAAAGCAGACAAATCGCGATGGGTAGATCATAAGCCGACCCCTCCTTCCTGATATCCGCCGGGGCCAGATTCACAATTGTTTTGTAACGTGAAACCTCATAACCGCCGTTTTTCAGGGCAGCATCAATCCTTTGCAGACTTTCTCTTACGGCATTATCAGGCAGACCTACCACACTAAGACCAAAACCGCCTTTCAAAACACTCACTTCTACAGTGATGAGCGTGGCACTTACCCCATATACTGCGGCACCATTTGTAGTGGATAACATATCAATTCAAAAAAATTATTACTCTTCCCAATGCCAGTCTTTCCCAATCACCAACTCTTTTTTCAGGTCTTGTTTGATCAGAAAATCTCTGGTTTCCTCACTTGACCTAAACTTAGCCGGCAACTCGTCCATATTGGCCAATGCATACAGCATCATAGCTGTAAACCTTACGTTGTTGTTAATTTGGTCTTTATCAATCAGGTCTATCCTATCGCAATTGGCATGGTAACAGCCGTAGGCTTTCACAGGGAAGCTGCCTGAAGGATTACAAACAGGCACTCCTTTAAGCATAAATGGCTGGTGGTCACTGTGCAGGCCTGCCCGATTATGGTTCATATTTTTATAGTTAGCATCTACTTTCTGAATCAGAGCACCGAGTTCATCCATTTTGGCTTTCAGCTCATCATTGCCAGAGGCATTGAAACCCATAGCGTTATTGACCATGTCAAGATTCATCATCAATTTTACATTCTTGATTTCTCCTGTCTCGGCATATTTCTTCGCCATAGCTTTTGAACCCAAAAGTCCCTGCTCTTCTCCCATAAACATCACAAACTCAATCGAGCGTTTGGTTTTAAGATTCAGCGATTTAAAAACACGGGCTATGTCTAAAACCGTAAAAGACCCAATACCGTTATCCATGGCACCAGTGGCCAGATCCCATGAGTCCAGATGACCGCCAATGACTATTTTTTCATTTTTCAGTTTTTTAGAAGTTCCCGGCAATGTAGCAACCACATTCCTGGCATTGATTGGGCGACTAAAATTCCGCATGTCGATCACAGCCAGAATATTTTGTTCGTCTTTTATCCACCTTCTCATAACCTTTCCTGATTCCTTCGATACACAAACTGCGGGAATCGGAATCAACTCTCCTGTAACAGATGCTGTTCCTGTTAACAAAACCTCTCCATCTACAGCATTGGCAATAATCACACCCACTGCCCCGTATTTAATTGCCAAAGCAGTTTTTTCAGATCTGTGAAGGTTTTTTTGACCTTTATTTTCTTCTTTCTGAATATTGATATTGAGCAGAGCAACTTTCCCTTTTATTTCGTCTTTAACCTTTTCAAAATCAGGCTCCAGGCCATCGCCACAGTCCACAATCTTGGCAGTAACATGAGAAGACACCGGTGAATGTGCCAGAGCTACCACATCAAAATCCACAAAATTATCGCTTTCTTCAGGCACAAGGGAAAGGCTTACTGTATCTCTGGCCCAGGATTCTACCACGAAAGGCATGTATTTCGTATTGTTAAAGCCATATTTTTTAAAAAGTTGAAAAGCGAACTCCTCTGCCTTCTTTCCATTTGTACTTCCCGTCAATCTATGCCCAATCGTATTGGTGGCATCTCTTAGTGTTTCGTATGAACGGCCGTTTTCCAATACATCTTTATTGATTTTAAAAAAAACACTCAGCATTTCATCTTTTTCAGGAGAAAATGCCGTCATTATTAACACTAAAGCAACTATTAAAAATCTAATTTTACTCATTTCGAGGGTTTGATGGGAGTTATTTCATTTATTTAGTAAATATTCAATATTAAATTAAGAAAATAAATAATCTTTTGATTTTTTTTGTCCAAAACTAAAAAGCTCTATACTAAATGAAAAAAATTAATCTGGTACTTTTGTTTTTAAATGTAATTAATCTTTCAATGGCTCAAAAAATTTCCAATAAGGGTATTTTGGCACCATCTGCCGAAAAAAGACCTCATGACATTACCATGCATAATCATACCCGTACCGACAATTACTATTGGTTAAATCAGCGGGAAGACCCTGAAGTTTTAAAATATTTAAATGCCGAAAACGAATATCTGGAAGCTGTAATGAAACCAATAGCTGCTCAAAGAGAGGCATTATTTGAGGAAATGAAAGCCCGAATTAAAGAAAAAGATGAGTCGGTGCCATACAAAGATGGATCTTTTTACTACTATTCAAAATTTGTCGAAGGAGGTGAATACCCGGTTTATTGCCGTAAAAAAGATAATCTTGATGCCGTAGAAGAGGTGATTCTTGATGGTAATCAATTGGGAAAAGATAAAGCGTATTTTCAAATAGGAGGTTTTGAAATATCAGATAATGAAGAAATTATGGCCTATGGAACAGATACTGTCAGCCGACGTAACTATGACCTTGTTTTTAAAAATCTCAAAACCGGAGAGCTTTACCCCGAAACCATCAAAAATACTGAAGGGGGTAGCTATGCATGGGCCGCTGATAATAAGACGATTTTTTATATCGTAAGGGACCAGCAAACCCTGTTGGGGAATAAAATTTTCAGACATATTTTAGGGACAGACCCCTCCTCCGACCAACTGGTTTTCGAGGAAAAAGACAACCAGTATTATACAGGTTTGTATAGAATGAAATCTAAAAAATATATCGCCATTGTATCTGAGCAAAATGGCGTAGCTACTGAATATCAACTTCTTGAGGCATCCAACCCTCTGGGTGAGTTTAAAACCTTTTTAGCCCGAAAAAATGGTCATGAATATTATGTCGAACACTATCAAGATAAGTTTTTTGTCAAAACCAATTCTGGAAATGCTATCAATTTTAAGTTGGTTGAAGTAGAAGAGAAAAATGCTTCCAATATCAAACTTTGGAAAGAAAAAATTGCTCATAGGAATGATGTTCTGTTGGAAGGAATTGAAGTTTTTAAAAACCATCTGGTTATTCAGGAAAGAAATGAGGGCCTTATTAAACTTCGAATTATTGATCAAACCAACAACCAGGAACATTATGTTGATTTTGGCGAACCTGCCTATGATGCCTATATAGGTACAAATCCTGATTTCAATACGAATTTGCTGCGATTTGGTTATAATTCGCTCACCACTCCGGGTTCAACTTTCGACTACGATATGACTTCCAAAACCAAATATCTTAGGAAAGAACAGGAAATTTTGGGAGGATTTGATAAAAAAAATTACAAATCAGAAAGATTTTACATCAAATCTAGAGATGGAGTAAACATCCCGGTTTCGCTGGTTTACCATAAAAATACCAAAATAGATGGCTCTGCACCACTTCTTCAATATTCTTATGGCTCTTATGGTTATTCAACTGATGCCTCTTTTAGTTCAACGAGACTGAGTTTACTTGATCGTGGATTTGTTTATGCAATTACCCATATCAGAGGTGGCCAGGAAATGGGCCGGAAATGGTACGAGGATGGTAAAATGTTTAAGAAAATAAACACTTTTAATGATTTTGTAGATTGCTCAAGGGGTTTGATTGAAAAAAAATACACTGCTTCTGACAGACTTTTTGCAATGGGCGGAAGTGCAGGAGGCCTACTGATGGGAGCAATCATAAATCAGGCACCTGAACTTTACAAAGGTGTCGTGGCCGCAGTGCCTTTTGTGGACGTGGTAACTACAATGCTTGATGAGTCAATCCCGCTTACTACAGGAGAATTTGAAGAATGGGGAAATCCTAAAAACAAAAAATCTTACAATTACATGCTTTCTTATTCGCCTTATGATCAGGTACAAAGAAAAAAATATCCCAATCTTTTAGTGACGGCAGGACTTCATGACAGTCAAGTACAATATTGGGAGCCAGCAAAATGGGTGGCTAAACTAAGAGCTTATAAAACTGATCAAAACATTCTCATTTTACATACCAATATGAGTGCAGGGCATGGTGGAGCTTCAGGCCGTTTTACTGCTTTAAAAGACACAGCCCTGAATTATTCATTTTTGTTAGATTTGGCCAAAAAATTGTAGTACGATATTAAATTTCGCTTAAATAGTTTTAATTTAAATCTAAAAAGCATATTTTTGTCTCTATAACGTGCAAAAAACAGTTAATTACGCTTTAAAAACCGTAGTTTGTCAAGTAATAATTATTAAAAAATGATGAAGAAGTTAGTACTGATTTCCTTAACCTTCTTTGCCTTTGGATCCATTTCAACCAAAGCACAAGATTCCTGTTCAGTATGTAAGCCTTTTCCATGGGAAATAGGTGCACTTGCAGGTGTAAACCAATATTTTGGTGATATGCACTGTAGTAAGCCATACGCCTCACAAAATAACCTTATGGGAGGTTTGTTCCTCAGAAAACACATCAGTGATTTCTTCGCCATAAGACCACAGGTTTTAGTTGGTAAACTCGCTGGACGAGATATGGACAACCCTGATAAATTGTGGGATTACAGAAGATTAAATTTCTCTTCTACTCCTTTTGTCGAAGCTGCCGTATTGGGTGAATATTATCCACTTAGAGAAAGGAGATTTACTTGTGACGGGTTTATGAAAAAAACCTTGTCACCTTATTTATTCGCGGGAGTTGGTGCTACCTACAGCAATCCTACAGTCTATCAGGAGGCCGGTGCCAGTTTTCCGGTTAGGCCTACCGATTTGGCAGCTGATGTGGCAAAAATGGATAAATTTGGCAATCGGATTGCTGCGGTTATTCCGGTTGGTCTTGGTGTAAAATACAATGCTTCACGGAGAGTCACACTGGGAGCTGAAGCGGGATATAGATTTTCGACTTCGGACTATCTCGACGGACTGAGTCTTGCAGGTAATTCCGGTCGAAAAGACGGGTATTTTCTTGCCAATGTATTAGGTTCTTACAGATTCGGAGATAAAGATACCGACAAAGATGGTGTAGTTGACAAATGTGATGTTTGTGCCAACGAAGCGGGTTTGCCTAAGTTCCAGGGTTGTCCTGATACTGATGGCGATGGAGTTCCGGATAAAGATGACGAATGTCCAACAGTGGTGGGGCCTATCGGTCTGAAAGGTTGTCCAGACTCTGATGGAGACGGAATTGCTGATAAAAACGATGCTTGTCCTACTTTGGTGGGAAGTGCTTTATTAAATGGCTGTCCTGACAGAGATCACGACGGTGTAGCCGACAAAGACGATTCATGTCCTGATGTAGCTGGTATCAAAGAACTAAAAGGTTGTCCTGATACAGACGGTGATGGTATCGCCGATCAGGATGATGCCTGTCCAAATATTGCAGGCCCTTCATCACTAAATGGTTGTCCTGATACCGATGGTGATGGTGTTGCAGACGCCAACGATGACTGTCTGAACGTAAAAGGTTTGGCTTCGGCTAATGGTTGTCCTGATTCTGACGGAGACGGTGTTCCTGACAATAAAGACAAATGTCCTTCGGTAGCCGGACTAATGAGCAACGGAGGATGTCCTGAGGGTTATGTAAATGGTTTGGCTCCAATGAGAGGTTTTAAATCCTCAAGCGGCTGTGTGATTACCAGTGATGAATTAAGTAAATTAAGCTTCGCATCACAAAGTATTGAGTTTTATCCTGGTACCAACAAAATCAAACCTACATCATATAAGGCCTTGCAGCAGGTATGTGATGTTTTAGGTAGATGCAAAGATGCTCAACTTACTATAAATACCTACAACGATGGAGGCAGCGATGCTCAAAATGTTAGGTTGGCTAAACTCAGAGCCTGTGCGATTTATTCTTATTTTATGAAGAAAAAATGTATTTCTAAATCCAGAATGACATACAATGGATTTGGCGATGAAGATCCAAACAGCTTCTACACTACTCCTAACGGTGTAAAATCAGGTTCAAGAACTGAATTCCTTTTGAAATAAGTTATATTGATATTAAACAAAGAAAGCGGCCCAACGGTCGCTTTTTTGTTTTTATTATCCTTGAAATTTTTATCCCAGGATTGCTTATATTTTCTTCCCAAAAAGTTTATTAACCAAATCTAAATGAGAATTTAGATTTTACTACTTCCCCAAAACCTCCTTAAGTCTGGCTTCAGATTCCAGCCTTTCTTTCAGCTCTTTTTTCCCGTATTTAAACCATAAAAAAATAAGTGCACCAACGGATAAATAAGGAATTACCAATAGATAAAGGATACCAAAATTCAATCCGGTGCCTATCACTCCCCTTCCTTCACTAAGATTACTCTCAACAGTGGCACGGCACATGGCACATTGGGCATACGTAGCCACCTGCATTAAAAGTAAAACTCCCGTAGCAATCAGCTTTTTCATTTAAAAATAAGTGCTCTTTTTATGAGTTTAAAAAATATAATAAGGCGAAATCATCAAGTAGGCTATTACCCCAGTCACGGATACGTATAACCAGATTGGGAAAGCAATTTTTACAATCTTTTTATGGCTTGTGTCCATCCTGAACCATCCAAAATAATATGCCCTCAGAACAAACGGCAATACTACCAGTGATGACACAATATGTGAAATTAAGACAAAATAATACAAATATCTGATAAAACCCTCACCTCCAAACGAGGTAGAAGGGTTGCTGATGTGATACAATACATAAAACACCAAAAATAAACCACCAAACGCAAACCCTAACGAAAGGAATAATTTATGTAGGGCAATATTGCCATTTTTAATAAAATAAAGCCCCACGAGCAAAAAAATAGCAGTTAATGAATTAATTATGGCATTTAAAAATGGCAAATGCCTTGTCCATTCTCCTAAATCTAACTTAGACCTAATACCAAGCAATACTGCTACAACTACAGGAACGGCAACAGAAATAATATTAATTACTAATAATGAATCTTTTTTCTTTTCCACAAAATCTTAATTCTGAGTTAATAAAACTTTTATCTCGACAGAGAGCCTTTCTACATCTGGTTCATTGGTACCGTCATAAATTCCCCTAACAAAGCCTTTGTTGTCTAATAATAAAAACTTCTCTGAGTGTATAAAGGTTTCGTCTGTATCTTTAATATTTGGGTCATATTCTGAAGCATCGGATACAGGCAACTTAAAGTCCTTGATTGCAAGCTCATAAATATATTTCTTATCACCGGTAAGTAACTCCCAATTCTTATTTCTGTATAAAAAAGTATTCTTATATTTTTGTAATATCCATGGTCGGTCAAATTTTGGATCTACTGATATAGAAATAAACTTTACAGATTTGTCCCTGAATCTTTCTGAAAGACGGTTGATATTTTTATTGGTAACTGGGCAAATAGTGCCACACCGGCTAAAAAAGAAATTGACAACTTTTATCTGGGATGTATCTTTTACTGATTCGTATTGCAGGCTATCCTGATTTAACAATACAAACCGTGGAATCTGGCTAAAAACCGTATCCCCATCAGAAATCATTACTTCGCCACTTTCATTCAGTTTAGGGAAATAATAAGGTAAGTCAAATTTATTCTTTCCAAAAAACTTAAGAAACAGAAAAACAAAAGCCGGAATACCCAAAGTTATCAGGAGTATTCCGACTTTAAAATTTTGCTTTGACATCAGCCTCTAACTAATCCAATGTATCCACCTTCGATAATTAATGCAACCAGTAGCCAAACCACAAAAAGGGCTGGCAAAATAATAGACCAAATCATGGTTTTTACCTCATCTTTCAAGTGCATGAAGGTACCTACAATGTAATAAGCCTTCACTATTGTCATGATAATGAAAATCAGGATTTTAGTCCATTTAAAAGTATCAGCGTCCAGGCCGAATGCAACACCAAATTCAAAAGCTGTAATTACCAACAATATCCAAAACACCTTCCAAAGAGCTTTGGTTTGAGGTTTTTGTCTTTCTCCGTTTATGCTATGACTTTCCATTTTTATATCTTATTTTAAAATTTTAAACCAAATAAAAGAATGTAAATACAAATACCCACACCAAATCAACAAAGTGCCAGTAAAGACCAACTTTCTCAACCATCTCGTAATGTCCTCTTTTTTCATAAACACCATTGGCGGTATTATAAAAAATAATAATATTCAAAATCACACCTGATAACACGTGCGTACCATGGAAACCGGTAATAAAAAAGAACAAATCCGCAAAGGGTACCGGGCCATACTCATTTACTGCCAGATTGGCCCCAAAGACTTTAGATCCGTCTGCCAAAACCAGACCATGTTCTGTACCATGAATAAAGTGCGACCATTCCCAAGCCTGTGACCCAAGGAAAGTTAAGCCACCTAATATGGTCCAAAGCATCCATTTTTCAACATCGGCTTTATCTCTTCTATGACCGGCTTCTACAGCCAAAACCATGGTTACAGAACTAAAAATCAAAATAAAGGTCATAATACCCACAAAAACCAAAGGCAGAGATACGCCATGCAAAAACGGCACTGATTCGAATACTTTCTCAGGTACCGGCCAGTATTTATATGACAATTCGAATGTCTTATGAGTCATTTCCGGAACAACATCCTTGAAACTCGGTGAACCAAATCTGATCAATCCATAGGAAATCAATAAGGCAGAAAAAGTAAATGTATCGGATAACAAAAATATCCACATCATGATTTTTCCATAACCCACTTTCAAAGGTTGGGTTCCTCCTTTCCAGGTTAAATGTTCAGGGTTTAAAGAAGTTTTAGCAACTGCCATAAAAACAATTATTTAAGATTTAGGACAAATATAAAAAAAATGATTTGGGAAAAACCCAAAATAATATTTCGAAAAACAAATTTTATCTGAAAAATAATAAAAACAAAAACAAATAGACCCAAAGAATATCAAGGAAATGCCAGTAAGTAGCACATACCTCTATCTGAGTCATATTTTTTGAATGTACTGCCATTTTCCGAGCCGCAAGAAATGCATACAGCAAAACCACTAAACCCGTAACAAGGTGAAATCCATGCAATCCGGTAAGCACATAATAAAATGAGCCTGATGGATTTCCTTTTAAAAATATCCCCTGAGATTGCAAATCCAGCCATCCCAGATACTGCATCACCAAAAATAAGAGACCAAAACCGAAAGTAAGGCTTATGAAAGTTCTTAATTTTAGGAATTCATCCTTTTTGGCAGCTAAATAGGATAGATGCATAAACACACTACTAACCACTAACACGGCAGTACTATACCAAAAAATAACAGGAATCTGAAAATCAGTCCAGTTGCCTTCAGCCCTTCTTACCAAATATGCACTGGTAAATGCCGCAAAAAACATTATAATAGTTACAATAAAAAGCCAGATGATAAACTTCCACTTGTTTACCGTCAAAATTGGTTTTGGCTCTTGTAAAGTTAATTCTTTCATATTTTATCCATTAAATAAGCAATTTGCACGATTGGTAAATACAAAAAAGATCCAAACATAAGTCTGGTAGCCGCTTTTTTACTTCTTTCTCTCATAAGATGTAAAGTCTGGGCAGTAAAAAATATTCCGCAAATCATGGCCACCACAGCTGAATTTATTCCTGTCATGCCTAAATAATAAGGAACCCAGCAAAGTGGCAAAAGAAATAAAGTATAAATGGTAATTTGAATAGCTGAATTTAAATCCTGACCTCCTTTCGAAGGTAATAGCTTAAATCCGGCTTTTTTGTAATCTTCATCAAGAACCCAGGCTATCGCCCAAAAATGCGGAAATTGCCAGAAAAACTGAATAGCGAACAATATGCCAGGTTCCAAACCAAAAGAACCTGAGGATGCTACCCAAC